>JACKZZ010002643.1_pt1 | contig 10935 bp, 2 predicted proteins | sample 8027871 | NCBI WGS metagenome assembly JACKZZ01 (sample SAMN15724774, study PRJNA655200) | protist metagenome | isolation source: fluorescence activated cell sorting (FACS) single amplified genomes of... | place: USA: West Boothbay Harbor, Gulf of Maine | collected 2000-07-19
TAATAGTGCGGTCTCTAACGTAGTTGGTTGTCTGTACGAGATTTTTATATGGAAAGTAATCTACTTGGGCAGTGAATGTATAGAGAGCCTCAGACGTTTCTTAAAGCCTGATTTATGCACTTCTTTTCCGACGCATGGTCGCCAGCAATTCGAGTTATGCGGCTTGTATAATACTTGCTGTGGTCTTTGCGCTCGCTGTACATATCCCAGGGTGCCGAGCGATCAGCCCGTTCTACAAGCGTCTCCTGCGTGAGAATAGGGGAAGTAATGGAGATGACGGTCCTCTGAATGATGCAACGCAACTGGTGGGAGGGTCAACAGGCGACATCACTGTGTCAAATACAACTTCGGCGTTGTCTGCTACGACCGCTTTGGACACCAATAAGAGCATTTTGTACAACGCCCATGCTCCTGAGAAGGGCACACAAAAGCCGAAAGTAGATGTAGACGACTCCAATTATGGAAGGAAAACATACACGGATATTGCGTGTTCCCAATACAAGACCTGCCGTGCCTGTGTGTCCGACCCAGATTGGTAAGTGCTTACTTTCCCCCCATACTTGCTTCGCCCGGCCCACGCTCACACTTTCGTTAAATCTTTTCAGTGGTTTTTGTAGAACTTATATGGGGGACGTTACCCCGCAATTCGACGACGCTTGCATTCCTTCAAACGATGATGGACCTCAAGATAAAGAAGGAAATCCTGAATGTACCGCTGGGCACAATTTTTGGTATAACGATTGCAAATCCTATGTATTTGAAAAGTAAATATCATAAGAGTCTTAAAGCATACTATATAATTTGTTTTTTTAAATCATAAGAGTCTTATACATTTGTGACGATATGTTGAGTTTCTATTGACAAGGGAAAGAGATACAAAAATAAAATCTGTAAAATTTAAATTCCCCCTCCTTGTAAAATAATTAATACACTTTAAGAGAAAATTTCTTTATGAGGGGCACGTCGTATTGTCTTTTTCTCCTCCAATCTTTCTACCACAACTTTCCCGAATCCTTGTCAAACTTAAGAATGAAACAAATACGGATCGTATCTTGATAACACATGTGTGTAGAGCGCAGTTTCCGGTTTATTACCTCCACCACAGACCCCAGAGTTTTCCCAAAAACTTTCTCGCCCGCTACTGAGTATACAACATACTTCTCCTTTATCGACCCACGCGCCTGTGCATTATTGACATGAGCAACGATAACGCGCCGAGATACGTGAACACCTCCAGAACACTCTGCCAGTTGCAATGCTACGGTTCGGTGGTAGGATGGATAACTGGTGTGTTGAAGTTTCACGCAGACAGACCTGATGTTCTTCTCCTGGTGAGATAGGACCATGTTGCGACGCAACGCGGCAAACACAGGGCCCAAAAGTTTTCGATCAACTTTCTTTCTTAACTTACGAGTAAGCCATTTGGTGCCGTCCAAGAGCAAGGCCTCTCCTACGAGAGTTCGAAAGCTTGCTTCGTCTCGAAACGACCGCAATAATTTCGAGATGCTGGTCAGCACTTCTTCGACCTTCTGGATGTTGCCAAACCTGCCCACATGGGTACCCCTATATTTATATTTACAGTGGGAAGGATCTGCCACACAGGGGTCCGCACAGAACAAGCGGAGCCATATACCAAATTCATTCAAAAGAAGAGATTTCGTTTCCTTCGACATTGATACGTTCTTAAACGCCTCTCCGAAGAATTTTATTCTACCAGGGGCGACTTTGTCGTATTGTTTAGTCGGATGACAATATACGCTCATACTACCAAAATTTCCTTCAATTGGCTTGAAGTTTACCTTTTCCACATCTATATTCATTGCTCTATCGTGCACGTACCGTACATCCATTGGATAGGCACAGATTCGACGAAAGGCTAGGGATATGTCTACACCATACGCATCTTTACAAAAGGCCAGAAATTTAACAACTGACGGAAACCACTGGCTTGTTGCACAACAACATTCTCTAATGCACTTAAACTGCATAGTTATAGACTGGGACCCGTCTTCTTCCGGAAACATGTCACTGATAATGTTCTCCAGAACTCTCTTACGAACCTTGTCTCCGGCATCTTTCCGTGGTTTAAAAGCTCTTGTCAGCTGATTGAATGGCACCAGCACAGAAAAATCAGCAGGGCAAGGAACCTCCAGTTTCCTCGTCACCTTTTCATAAAAATTTGTCCATTCCATGCAGCATGCTAGATAAGGGTAGGCGGCGGACGTGTCCTTGATTTTGAATTTGCGGCGGAGAAGTTTTTCTATTTCGCTGACAGAAGAAGATATATTCTGATAATAAGCGTGCGCTCCATAATGTAACGATCCCCTATCCCGTAACAATCCCCTAGCAATTTTTAATAATTTTGAAAACAAGGCAGCATAATCGTTTTGAAAACTTTCACCGTTTAACGTGTCGACTTGGGAACAGTCAAGGTATTTAATGGTGATCATGATCCATTCTACACATTTTTTCCGGGAAACGTCATCGCCATGGGCACACAATGACATGAATACGTTTTCTATCAAATCACGAGTAAACAAATGTCTCGGCTCGGTCTCCCTTGAACCAGACACCTTCTTGGTGTATTTTTTTATCATTGCCGTCACAACATTGCAGGCATTGCAGTCCTCAAACAATGTCTTGATGAAAGTTTGCCCGTATGCAGTCGCGTGACCCTGAGTAGAAAAGTAACAACACCATAGCATAATTTCTGTTGGCAGCGCACGGTCTATTTCATCCGATACAGCTTCCACATTGACGATGAAGAACATGTTGCGCACGCGTGTCATCACAGCGCGTTCAGGAGGAGACTGTTCGTTCATTATGTGTTTTGCAAAAAGCATGCTTGTGAGCACCAACAATTCTGCGTACGAGCGGTATCCACTCATACCACCCTCCGATTTTCCAAACGAACTGCCAAAGCCCCACTCAACTTCTTGTGTAATTCTAATAATTTCGGGGGCTTCCATTTCAGTAAAGCCTTCGGTTTTCATCACAAACCGGGCCCTCACCAGGTTCGCTGCATCCAGCATTCGGGAACTTGTTGGGGGACGTTTTGGTCGTAGATATTTGGCCCATGACTTCCCATAATCAGATAAATACCGCTTAGTATAAGCAAACAGTTTTTGAAAGTGATAAACCGAGCTGCCTTGTTGCTGCAGGCTCTCAACAGAATACTTGCACCTCTGAAGAGTAATCTTGCGACGGCCGCCACTTGGTATATTTGATAAGAGTTCTGTTGCCTTGGCAAGGGCACTTTTCTCTATCGTAGGATCTGTCAAAATATCTCCAATGCTGCCGAACGACCCATTCACAGAGACAATCATATCCCCTACTTTCATAGCCCCCAGAGCTTTGTTTTTCTCTACAAACGATGGGTCTATGGATACAACGTAAATGCGGCCGAGAGGTCCTGGACCTATGGTTATACCCAGACGACCCCCAACGTCAAAGGACAGTTCCTTCGTCGACACGCTAACTTCTGCATCCTTGTTTCCACCTTCGCCGATAAGTGTACGTAGAAAAAGGCACCATATCATTTGTGGAGTACCTTTGGTGACGGCAAAATCTCTGTCGACATTTTCCGCCAAATAACACATGTCTTTGTATGTAACGTGTGGCGAATACATCGCCAAGTCAACGATTCGTTGGCTTGAAAACTGAAACGGAGGATTTCTTAATTGTTGTGTAACAGGGCCGGAAACCAAACGAGACAGTACCATTTTGTTCGGAGATGCGAGCATCAAACGGCACGCAAGCTGAACATTACCATTTTCAAGCGCCATATCAATGCGAAATCCAAAAGACGCCCGGGCTTCACTAGAATCCAAACACCCTTTATACGGCATAAAGGTTCCCGCCTCTATCGCGTTAATGCTTCCGTGCTTCCACCCAGTTGCTGAAAACCCGATCATAGTTTTGAGCATTTGACGTGCGTACGAGGACGACGAAACGCTGGCCAGGGCCTTCAACCGGGCAGCAATGGGGGAGAGAAACGTTTTCGGGAGAGACACGTGAATAGAGCGTTTTTCAGCAAATTCGACATCGCCCCTGCGCTCTAACCTCTGTAGAAGCTCTTGCGCGTATTTCTCGGGACTAGGTAGATGTGGTTCTTTCATCCATGGACTTTTTTTGTACTGGTATTTGCTATGGCCAGGATAGTCTGTAGGACAATTCGGACACCTCAAATGTCTTTGGGTTTTTCCGGCATACTTCTCGTCCAACTGATCTCGGGACGCAGCATACGAGCACACGCCTATGAAATACCACTCATGGGCGAGAACTGTTCTGCCTGTCTTTTCACAAACAAGGCTATTACAACGCCCTTCTGCCATGCCCTGTAGCACACGCACATCAATCTTTCGCTTTTTGGTTTCCTTTTCCTTATTTGCAGGCTTAGAATCTGGACACACAATACGGAACCACTGCATTCCCACGCGGTGCACAAGTTTGGAGAATTTCGATTCCGCTTCAGGATCCCATTCGTCAGACGCGCACATGACGTCACTGTTTTGGGGACTCCATGATTCGCGGCACAATATCTCGGTTACGGCATCGAGCAAACAGACGCCCTTAACCTTCTCGCTCTGCGATGATTTTCCAAGGAGCAAGGCCGCTGTCTTTAGAAGTCGATCAGTTGTCTCTTTAACCGCGGAGAACCTGTGTGTTATCCTATACGAACCGCCATACCCCATCATTCTTTCATACGAGCCATAGAACTCGTCATCGTCGTACTCTCGCCTACCCTCGTAGTATCTGCGAAAGCACGACCTGGTGTCTTCGTGCGCGTCTTCGTACACAGCCAGCGTGGACGCGGGAAGTGTTCCCAAGGCCCGTAACAAGGTGTTTGAAAACACCCGCTTTTGCTGCTTCCAGTAGGCTGCAAGTCCTCCCTTTAAGTTCGCCATGCAATGCCCCCCATATTGTCCTCGGTCCCAATGCGAGCAGTCCTTCGCCGGAACTTCACAAACCAAACAATAGCACGACGGGCAGAAATTCTTATTCTGTTTCCTACGTTTATCCATACGTAGCTTGGAAACATAGAGGAACTTGTGCTGAAAGCATTCTGTGCGACCGTGGGGCAGGTTTGCTACAGAGGACTCGTCAGTGGTTGATAAAAACACTAGGTCCTTGTCCTGGTCCTTGTCCTGGTCACCAGTGGCCCCTGCAGCTTCCTGAATCGGTCCATCGGAAAGAGTACCGTAAAATTGATCTTTCGTGAGTTCTGTAACGTCTGGAGGACAATCCGCCATTCCAAAAGGCAACGGCTCGGGTTTCACTCGCACTTTGCCGTCCGGCAGCACCACATTTCTCGTTTTGGTAACTGGGGCTGTGGGAGTGACAGGAGGCTGGCTTATTACGTCCTTGCCGCTCGCTTCTTCATTGTCACTGGCTTCCGAATCAAGGATGACAATAGCATCTCCGGCATCTCCTCCTGATAAAGCCACCGTTTGTGGGGGTTCGCTCTCCTCTTCGTCGCTGTCAGATACCAAGACTTCGTTTGCAGCCGGTCGGAGGGTTCGCTGGCGGGTGCTAACACCTTCGTCCGTGGGGTTCGTGGAACCTTGACCATCTCCCCAGCGCAGTTCACCCGACTGCAAGTAGCGCTTGACGTCTTTTGTAAGCTCTTGCCGCGAAAAAGTCGATACTGGGTAATGGTGGTCATAGCTTACGGTCGTTTCTCCGCCCACGCAAACGCTAATAACGGTCCCCGTCACCCACTCTGAGTCTTCACTCTTCACTTGATACGTAGTGCCTACTTCTATTGTCTTCCCACACACCATATACGAATACTCTGAACCCAATTGGCCAGCTTCAGCCGGGGGAGATTCCGTGCGTGCTCGTTTCCGTACGTATAGCATGGGATGTTCGTCTGGATTTGTGTCCGGATCCAATACTGTATTCCCGTCAGTAGAAACAAATAGACCGTATTTGCTCAGTTGAGTGCGCGAAAGTAACTCGGTGTATCCATCCACATACTTACATGTGTACCGGTCACTCACGGCGTCGTAACTCTGCACACGAGCTGTCCAAGTCCCGTAGCCCACAAACTTTTTTTCGTAATACGCCCCAACAACGTCTTTCCCCACGACATCGTCGGCGACAGTTTTCTTGGAAAAATCAGTCTCGTTCGCAGGCCGCTTCCTCCTCGACGAACTCCGCTGCGACGAACCGGAGGACATCAGTGTGTTAATGTACGTGTACGAATAGTGCTATGAGAAAATCAGCGAGAAAATACGAAAGTCATTCACCGGTTTGAACGGTTTAAAAGAACAGGCTTTAGTGGAGCAATGAAAAAACCGTGCGCAATGTATCTCGTTTCTGTTCTCTGACTGATTTTTATTGTTTCTTGTATAGATGTAATTATTTGTTTAAGTTTCAATCAAATTACCACCATAATAAAAAGGGTGTTTTGAAATAATAATACACCACAAAAAAAAGAAAGAAAGAAAGACCACAACAAACAACAACAACAACAACACAAAAAAAAAAATTAAAATATACCAATTTAATTATAGACCGAATATTAATTATTTTTTTTTGGAAAAAAAGGCGGGCGGAAAAGATCCTCCTCGTAGAAGATAATTCAGATGAGGAAAGTTAGATGAATGCGGGAAAGTAGTGATAGTCGTCTAACAATTTAGATAGGAAATATTATATAGCAATACAACAAGTATAAAAACAATATATTTTTTAATCTTTCCTTTTTTTCATTCTTTCTTACTCACTCGTTTCGCATAGAACGTATTCGTTCGGCCCAGTTTTTCATACCTTGAGTTTTGGATAGACAAGCTTTTATGTGGTCTTCTCGTTGTTTCTTTATGCCCAATTCCACTGCAAGCGTCTTGCTTTTATTTTCTTCGGCAATTTGAATGGGGCTTTTCATGGGGGCACTTTTGGTTGGAGCAAACCCTAGCATGGTTTTGCTCACCTGCGACGGCTCGACTTTTGCACTGTACATGGATAACTTGGAGACCAACCGCTGCGTCTCGACCTCAAACTTCCGGGACTGCTCGAGGTATTTCGAGCGTACAAGTACCCGGTCTGGGATTTCGAATGTCTTGTTCTCGATCAGTTTCGTGTACTCATGGCTCCAGGATTTGGAAAGAAAGGGGGCTTCCTTTTTCTCCAATCGTTCTGCTTTCATAATCTCGGTTTCAAGAACCGTCGGCAAGCATTTCGCAGCTTTCAGGCTATCGTAGGCATGATCAAGGGCATCAATGCAGAGGCCAAAGTTGTCAGTACCCAAAGAATTCATTGTTGTTGTAAGGCGCCTCGCCTGATTCACAATATCTTCGTTTACCAACAGCTGGTTGAGAAGACGATTTAGCTCATCCGTCGTTAAATGCTTCAAGTCCTCTGGGCATTTGGCAACAAACGGGTTCTTCGGTTCCTTCGCCTTCCATTTTCGTCGCGGAGTGTCGTTTGGTGCGGCCCGGTTCACAGGATCAGCGTTTTCGTTGATTGCAAAAATCTCATCGGAATTAACGTCATGAACTGAAAAATTTCCCCCGCTAGATGATAGGCTCCCAATTCCGTTTTTGTTGCGTGGAGAGATGGACACGTTTGGTACCTGTGGCTTCAGGATTTTCCCCTGTTCGACACTATCCACGGGGGGTGCACTTTCATCGCCGCCGCCAGCCCCGAACAACGCACCGACATCATCAGCTTCCTCCTCCACTTCTTCTTCGTTTTCGATCACATCGTTCGTTTCGGCCACGACGGGGGCTTTCTCTTTCATCGCAGCATTCAGTAGCGCATCAATGTCGTCCTCCGGCTTTTTTGACGATCGTTTCAAACGTTTCCTTTTCTTTTTCTTGTTCTTTTTGCCACCCGCTTTCTTCTTTTTCACTTTCTGCTTTGGAACGGCTTTGGCGTCCGCCACTGCCTCGGCGACAAGGGCTTCCTTTTTATACCTGGCTTGACGCTCCATTTCATACAGCGCTTTCCTCTCTTCTTCTACTTCCTGGGCCAGCTGTCTCCTCTGCTTGGCCAGGCGAACTCTCTCTGTCATCGCAGCTACCTTTAGCTTATTGGCTTGGGCAATTGCAAGTTTTTTGCGCTTTTTTTCAGCCAGCATCCTTTCTTCAATCTCTTTTAGCTCTGCTTCTTCCCGGTTTGCTTGCGCTAGGGCATCGTTTGCCGCATCGTGCGGGTTGTGAAACACCTTCTCCCACTTTTCCTCAATGCTACGGTCGTAAATGGCTTTGAGTATATCTCGGCTGCGAGTGCATGCAACTTTGATTCCATGTGCTGAATCGGACATGGATGGCAAAATGTACGAAGACACCGACCCGCTTGAAGGCGCACGCTTCAATTCCTTCAACATCGCTTGGAGAAGGCCGTGCGCCGTTCGGTCGAAAGAGTCGGCCACGATGGAAGCTTTGTCTGACATGTGGGCCATCTTCCACATCATGGAAATGGCTACGTCCCTGCGCAAAGTCAGAGACGCGTCTAGCCTTTGGTAATTGATCGCATTCGCTCGTGGGGTGCCAAAAGGGAGTATGCCCAGCATAGCATTGCAGGCGTAGTGGATTGGAGCTCCGCCGCTCGCTGCCCACCGTCTCTTCAGGGAAGCAGTCCTCTTGCCATGGCTGCGACGCCCCAGAAGCTCCGGGAATTGCTTCAGTGTCCACAAGGCGCAGCGAACGGAAAGGGCGCTAAGGGCATGGTGCATGACATTCATTCCCCCGTGAGACCTTGCTTGCAGAGCATTTGCCAGGGTCGGAGACCAACGCGCTGGCGACGATTTTCGAAGGAGGGCTATCCTCTCGCGCGCGGATGAACGGGCGCGCTTGCTTTCCCGGACTCGTCCTGCGGTCGGTTTCCTCGCCTCACTATCTCTCATGAACGCTTTGCTCTCCTTCCCCACCATATACTCACGAATAGTCCGCAAGGCAGCAAGGTTGTCACACCGAGCGGCCAAATGCAAGGGGGTACACAATTCTGAATCTCCTTGAAAGAGAAGGTCATTGTGTCCGTAGGCCTCGTCGCCCACCAACCCGGGAATTCGGTACCGCAGCAAAAATTTCAAAACTTCTGTCCTCCCAGAAAGTGCGGCAAAATGAAATATGTTGCGACCACTGTATTTAACTACCGAGCCGCCGTCTACTAGGCCTATTTGCTGCTCTACAAACGCATTCGCATCTTTCACCGCAATGTTTGCAATATGGTTTTTCAGAGTTGTGTCTTTCGCAAAAATCAAATCTTTCTTTTCTTTTAATAGCTTCTCCACTTCCGCAACATCATCGTTTTGGGCAGCCAGCAAAATCGAGGCCCCCGTGGCAGTCTGACACTGGGTACCAGAGGGGATCTTGCCTTGTTTTTCAACTGCAAACACCCAATCAACTATTCCTGAGCTGTTCCCAAAGCAGCTGCCGGCAACATTTCCGCTTCCCCGAATCCGAGCGGTTTGGCCCAATGCAGGGGTTTCCGAGAGAATACGCGTGCGTTTTAGTTTTTCCACCCACGCCGGAACAAACACGTACGGCTGCTGACCAAAATTCACTCGAACATAACTCTGTTCGGATGATCCGATGTACTGCCTTGACGATACGTTGCAACTGAACCCCGGTCGAACACCGCACTTGTCTGAAATAGCAAGCGCCGCGGTTTCAATGATTTTACCGTTCAACGACAAGAACATTTCCCTGGTGGTGCAGTTCCAGCCACATCCAACGACATCTTTGGCGGTTATATCGCTTGGCAAGACAAACCCTGTGCCCTTGAAGTCTGCCGGGTGAACGCCCTTGTGCTTGTAAGCTTTGTACCACAGCTGTCCCTTACTAAAGTCGTTGTCTTCGTACTCCAGTTCCCCAATTAACTCTGTGTCCGTCAGTGCCTTCCAGTCCGAGTCAAAGCTGATCCCTGCGCGCATAATGGTCTTGGCGGACGGATTTTTCTTCCGCAAGAAATCTTCCGAGAACGAAATCTCAAAATAAAGAGAAAATGTCTCCGGATACGCTTTGAACTTGCTCGACGGCAGAACGGCGCAAGACGCCCCATACACGTACGCATTGTCCCGCTCAAACGCTACGATGTCTTTAAACGGGAACGATTGGTCTCCAACATCACGTTGCATCGACACGTTCTGGTATTGTTCAACGTGCGCAAGTGGCTGGCTGACGTGAGGTCGAATGTTCCGTCGGGCCGCAAACCCAAAGCGGTACATGCTTTCACGCTTCGCACGGTAGCCTTGGTCTAGAACTTTGTCAGAGAAGCCCTCCGAACCCGTGGCGAATTGGTGGCACCGACTTCGTTGGAACTGGTTGTAGGGCATCCAAATGCTCCGCTGCTTGGTGGGCATCAAGGTTCGCGATACGCTGTCACTGGGTTGGAAGAGGCCTGAGTTTCTCTCCACCATGTACAAAAAAGTGCGAAGGTCGCCACTGGATACAATGTAATCGAAGGCAGTGTGCTTGTATCTGTCCACGCTCAATATGTCCCCCCCATGCTTGCTGATCAACAGGTCTACAACCGGATCAACTTTTTCAACGCCTTGAGAATTTAAACTCAACGCGGCAATGTGCAGCGGAGATCGCTTGTCCTTGTCCAGCACGCTGCCCAACTCCTTGAACTTTTTCAAAACCCATTCGACACCTTTTGCCGCAAGGGACCTGCTCGTCGCACCTGCGAGCGAGTGAAGTATAGTGCGGCCGCGAGAATCTTTAATGTAAGGACTTGTTCTGCCCTGTCTAAATATTGCCTTCAGTACCCCAATTCGCCCCAACCGCGCGCACTTAAATACTACTACTCGTCGCGTCTTCATCCCCCGCATTCCGGCCTGGATCTTACTGGCGCACAGGTATTGCCAGCACCGGTTGCCGGTAAGGCCTTCTCTATTTTTCACATCTAGCAGTTTCGGGTGTACATGACATATCCAAGCAGCGCACTTGAAGCGCTCCTTTCCCTCCTCAGGGCGGGCTTGAGAGTGCA
>JACKZZ010010143.1_pt1 | contig 10935 bp, 3 predicted proteins | sample 8027871 | NCBI WGS metagenome assembly JACKZZ01 (sample SAMN15724774, study PRJNA655200) | protist metagenome | isolation source: fluorescence activated cell sorting (FACS) single amplified genomes of... | place: USA: West Boothbay Harbor, Gulf of Maine | collected 2000-07-19
TGCTGCACCCAGTGTAAGTGCTGCGAATTCTCCACTAGAACAATTAGCATTGGCAAGTATACTTCGACCAAGACCGCCATCACCACAACCTCAACGAACTTTTAGACAACCTATTGTAAGTTCTGGTCCCGGTGGGAGTGGTTCTGCTATTGATATTCATGTTTCCATATTACATGCTGCACCAAGGCCAAATCAAGGTGGCACTACTGGTACTACTACTTCTACTAACGGTAGTACTAGTGATCAAGAAGCTTCTGTATTGGAGCAATTATCATCACTACAGAACTTATTGCAATCACACACAAGTGCTATGCAATCAAGTTCAGCAAGTAATCGACAGCAGCAAAATACCAACAATTTAAGTGATCCATTATCTCAACGGTTACATGCTAGCGCTACGTCGGGTAACTTGTCAACAAATACACAACAAAGTGTTGATGATAATAGGAATAACAATACAGATATGTCAGTAGCGTCATTAATGACACCATTATTAAACTCACTGGAATCTCGGAGGGCGGACAGTAGAAGTGATCTAACTGCTGATTCTTCGACAAGCAATACAACTGTAACGCCGCAAGGTCATGATAATGCGGATACAAGGCAAACGAATAATGTATCTGATACAGTTACAGACGCAGCAAATGAAAGTAATCAATCACAGCGTCGTCCTACTCTAGCGCGACGTATATCGCGTTTCTTTGGATTTTAAATTGTATTTTATTGTAGAAAAAATAAGAAATTGTCTAATCATATCACAAAAACATTATTGCTACAACTTCCGCTGCTTTGTTGTCCGTCGGCATCTAACGACTTCTGCCTACCATGCTTACAGAAGCTTGATACACCAATTGTAGTTAAGATTAAGAAAAATGATCCTTGCGTGGACCATAATAATAATAATTGCGTGGACCTCTCTCCTCTCTCTGCTCCCTATCCTCACGTACCCCGGCGTATGACGGGTTTGAGTGAGAATTTATTATATATGATAGGTGTATGATAATGAATTGGAAAAGTTTTTTGTTGATAGTCGTGCAGTTGGCGCATGTTCTACTGGTGAGTGCGATGCATGAATCATACAACTTTGCATTGCCTCCTGCAGCTCGGTCATGCTTTTATGAAGACTTTGAGGAAGCAACCCCTGTTAAGTTAATTGATATCTTCGTTGAATCAGGCGGTAGCCTTGATGTAATTCTTACTGTTCATGGTCCTTTAACGTTAGAACAAGTTCGTCTTGAAAATTACGAAGAATACATATTTCATGATAAAGTAGACGCATTGAAAGCTATTGGAAGTGAAACAAGCACTTATACAGCAGAATTAAAGCCATCAGATTCAGGTACATATGCTATATGTGTCGATAACCGATCAGCACATTTTTTAACCAAAAATATTCAATTAGATGTAAGAACAAATAAAAGACCTGAACCAGTTGCAGTACATATTGGTGGTGAGGCTACTAATAGTTTAACTATGAGTAGTAGTGATGAAAATATTGCAGAAGCTGCCGTTATTCGCATCAGAGAATCAATGGAAAGAGTGAGAAAAGGTATTAAGAAAATTCAAGTGCAACAACAAGTTGATCGTCACAGATTACAACTACATCAAGCAACCAATGTTCTTGATAATAATAAGGTAGTTACTGGAAGTGTTGTTGAAACTACATTTTTTATAGCAGCAGCATTCTTTCAAATATTCTTTGTCAGAAGATGGTTTGCCAACAGAAATGGAGCACAAACAAATACTAAAGCTAACATATCTGTATAAAAGTAATTGCTGCTGCTATACATCTTCTTCATTTCTGTGTATGTTTATCAAGATATTGTTACTATATTGTAAATATTGGAGTCAAGCCGAAGGTATCACGCCTTATTATCAAATTTACATTCGTTACATTATAATACATTATATTTTATGGTTTCTTTTTCAACATTGGCGTAGCTGGAACATCCAATGCACCATCATCATCACCATCATTGTCACTATCTGTATCTGTATTCGCTATTGCTTGATGTAACAACTTTCTTGACAAAGCTCCACGTAAAAAATTAACTCTCTCTCTGGCACGTCTCATTCGAAGTATACCTTGAATTTTAGATATAATATTTTTAGCTTCATAATAATTATGTCGTGATTCATATATTGCTAGTAGTACTGTAGCATAATATGCATCAACCATACAAAGTTCTCTAGCTATTGGTTCACATTGCCGGAGCCTTTTGCTCGCATCAACACAGAGTGTTCTATTTGGCTGATGATTCTTAAATCCTTGATAAATTCTTCTTCCTTTGGATAAATATGTTGCGAACATTTTCTTATTATCATCACATAATGATCTTTTAGCATGAAAACCACATCGTAAATGTGTTGCACCAGCAGATGCAATAAGTTCTACTATTGGACCACCACGGGGGACGATGGCCTCTTGATCAATAACTCGCATTACAACTACGACACCATCCGAAATGCCACCGCAACACCATGATTCAGGTATTTGTGGCCATTTTTTTATTGCATTTATAGCTTTTTCTTCAAATGTTGATATTTTTATAATATTTTTATTTAAAGTACTGTTGATATCATTTGTTTCCGTTGATTTATTAGCCCCTATATCATCGAATTCTGCTGAGGTAGCCACACCTGCTAATTGCTTCATTAGTACTTTGGCTCTATTTATATTATTTTTATTAGGTTCAATTAAATTCTTATGTTTACCAGTTTTTGTATCTATTCTTACTTCTGCACCTGTTATCCAACTTCTTAATCTAGATAAATGTGATGTAGCATCATAAGAGTTAATACATATTTGCTCATAATCAGGATTCGCGTAAGCAGCATCGTCGTCACCCCGGTCAATTGCGAGTTCAGCTTGATAAGTAATTTTTTTTATTGTTTTTGATAAATTAATAGGACGTTTTAATAATCGTTTATGTATCCATTTTTCTGGATTAGGTTTCATAGACTCTTTTATTGCTGCACCATATTCAGTGATTATTTTCCATAATTTATAAATAGGAGTAAATATTGATTTTTTTTTCTTTTTTAATAATGTTTTAATATTAATTTTTGCTAATCTTTGACGTCTTGCACGATAATCTTGTCTCATACCACAAGATAATGCATCTTCATAGTTCATATTATCAATTTCAGCAGATTGTCTTACTGGTGCAATAATAGCCTCTTTAGCACTTAGAGCACATTGAAGACGAACCTTTAAACCGTATGCTAATCTTACAGCAATTTTATCAATACGATTGTCTTTTCTATTAGCTAATGTATATTTACCAACAGTACCAGATCTTTCTTCAATTTGTAATCGACGCCAAAACGGTTCTTCTCCCGCTTCTTCACCCCAATAACACACAGGCCTTAACCATCTTGGTACCATAACAGTAAATGTATCAACAGTAATCTTTGGTTCTACAAATAGTGATGGAAAACATTTATATGTATGTAAAAATATGCCTATATTTATAGTTGGTACTGTTGTCTTTTTTGTTTCTTTTGTATTATTTCTTTCATTAAAATTTGTATGTTTTTCTGTCTGATTGGTACCAACAGATGCAGATGCTATTTTACTCTTTTTTTCCGAAGTATTACGTTGCTGTATAACTGTTGAACTAGCTCTTTGTAATTTCGCTAATCCACCACGGGAACGAATACCAACCGTGCTGTTCGCTCTTCTTATTGGCGCCACAGGAGATGACGTTGGTGTCATATTTTTGGAGGATTTGCTGCTATTAGTTGCAGGACTGTATAAACTTCCTTGATTTCTAGCTGAACTAATCACTTTTTCACTATTAGTTCCTGTTAATGCTGCAGCTCTTTTGATTGCATCATTTTTTCCAAGTACAATAGCTTTACCTCCATTATGAGCTAAACCAAGTGAGTCTAAATATGGCGAAGCTTGTGCTATTTTAATCTTTTCTTCTTCTTCAGCAGCAGCTTTAGCATGCAACTCGTCGTACGTAGGGAGATTTTTAGGCTTTCCTAATAAAGTTAGTAAGCCTTTGTCAAGGATTATGTCTAAAATATCTTTCATTTGTCGTTTTTCTTCTGTTAAGTGCCTTTTTATACCTGCAGAATAAGCACCGTTGATGCCTTTAGATTCTGGTCCGTGTATATTCTGAAATAGCTCGACCGGGCTGTCAACGTATGTAGTAACATCTATTGAAGGTATAAGTTTTCTAAATAACAATTTTGCACGAGATACGGCTTTCTCTTTTTCATTCAATTCATCTCTACATCGACGATTTGCATGACTATCATCAAAATTAAAACGCTGTTTAATTGCTTGACCACTGATGCCACTTGTTGTTATTGAAGATGCAGCAATATTCCCGTTACGCGCACCTCGAACAGATGAAGATATTGGGCTACTATTGGAAGCTTTACCATCTGCGATGGCGCTCGCACTGATAACACCCCTACTGTCTGACGGCGTATTACCCCTTGTTGAACGACTATTTGGACGACTTGTACCACTAACACGTCTCACTGTTGCGCCAGATGATCCAGGACGCGAGTCACTAGAATCGGGACGAATTTCACTACCAGAGTCACTTTGTACTTCATTATCGGTACCCTCAGCACGATTATCACAACTATTAGTATTCGTAGTTGTTATAGTCAATCCGGTTGTTGGTGTAATAGGTACTTGCAGTCCATCATTCACATGGTGGGTTTGATCGTGTCCATCTGGACGGAACATACCTCCACTGACTGTTCGTTCTAACATTGTCATTCTACCTTTTTTGGGAGTATTTGATATTATAGTATTAGTTTCATTACTAGCACTACTTGTAATATTATCAGAACTTACACTCGCTTTTACATCACTGCTTAAAGCATCGTCACCATTAGCAGCAGTGGTAGCAATCACATTTCCAAGAATAGCTCCAGCTCCAACGACTAATTTGCCTTCACTAGCACTATCACCACTATCAGCGCAGCTAGAGCTACCCGCTGCTCGTACAGTCGCACGTCGTGCAGCATTTTTTAATATATTTGCTGTTTTAGTTGATTTCGTCGACTTTTTACTAGGGTTATCATTTAATGATTTACCTTCGTTATGCTGCTCACGGGTCCATCTGTTCATAACACCTTCACGGATTATATTCGCTTGTAATCTTGTTTCTTCCAATGTACCACCACGTAAACGGTTTTGTAACAAAAACATTGCAGTAATACTATATGGATGTAAACCAAAATATTTTTCACATTCTCTTGATGATAATGTTAAATGAAAAGTACCTAAAGATATGTCATTTTCAGCAGCTACTGCATATTCTGGATTGATTGCATCTGTAAGCTTTAAATGCCAATCTATACGTGATAACCATAATTCATATAAAACATGAGCTGGTTGGGTAGCAATCGTTGAAGCGTACGACGCGACATGTCGGTTAGTTTTACCATATACTGAAGAATGTGCATCAGTATTGCAATTTATCATGTCATATTTTAATGATAACGGTTGATAATTTCCTCTATGATGACTATTATTATCATCATTTTTGCCTCTTATATTGGTAGATTCTTTCATTGTATCTTCTATATGAGCAGTTTCCATCCAATCAAGTCGTTGCAGAGCAGAAATCAGCTCTGCTCTGTGTATATCTTTCCATTTCTCTTCAACAAGCTGATACCACACATCGATTTCACCTTGCCAACGTTGAATAGATCTAACCCATTGAATAAAATCATATTCTTCAACAACCTGGAACGTATAAGTTGTAAAACCAGGTATATATGCCGGAGGTCTCTCAGCTCTTTCAGCATCTTTTACTGCTTTTGCATCTGCAAGTGCTTTTTCCTTGCGTCTAGCACTTCTAGAAGTCTTTGCTGCTGCTGCATTAGTACCACTGCGACTACGTCTACTATTTGTATTACCATTATCTGTACTACTTTGAGAACAATTATCATCATCTATAAAATCAAGTCCAAATTGCTCTCTTAAAGAAGATCCTAAACTTGCATTTCGTAATATACTTGATTTTGAAGGGCTATGAAGAGTACCTATTGGCAAAGTATCACTTGTACTAAGTTCATTATGATTGCTTGTTTCTATTGGAAAAGCTTTTGGTATACATAAAAATGGGGCAGAAGGCATATCATCAGACGTATCACCGTTACTTCTGTTCGCACCATTAGCAGAACTACTACTAACCCCATGAGCTGAGCCGCGAATGACACCAATGCGACAACTCTCTTGCACACTTAATCCCCAATATGCTCTTCGTTTTGCAATCTCATCAATATTAAGAGCTTCTTCAATGCCACCTTCGCATCCACCAGATGCAGCAACTGCGGCAGCAGTACGGGCCCATTTCGCGTAAATATTGACGTAAGATGGACCGGATTCTGGCACTATGTCGGCTAAAGGCATCGTACTCCTGCTACTATGAGGTTGATTTCCATTAACACTACTACTGTCTTGTTTTGCAATGCAAACATTTTCTTGTTTGACAGTGGACGGTTTCGTACTTTTCTTAGGTGATGTTTTCCCACTAGTACTTTGTAATGAATTAGTCTTGACTGAAATAGGACTACTTCTATCTTTACTAGGGCTTACATTTGTTGCAGATCTTCCAATAGAGCCAAGAGTTGGTGCTGGCGATGATCCACTTCCGCTTGAAGAAGGTCTAGAAGGACTTTCATTGTCACTACTGCTGATATCAGTCTGAACATTAAGACGGCTTCTTGTACTTGAGCGCCCCAAAGTGCCCAGCGATGGTATAGTTGGTGATGTGCTAGAAGAATCAGGTGTTGAATTTGAGCTTGCTACAGACGGCATAGGTGAATCAGTACCTTGTTCTTTAACTGCCAGTGCAGCAGCCACACCCCAGCGACTCCTCGCTTTGCCTAATGCACCTATTGATGGAGCTGGTGAAGATGCTATACTGGCGCTGGTTGCTGACACTGGTGAGCTTGGTTTATTAGGACTTGCATTATGTTCTCTATCTCCTTTATTATTACCATATTCCATTTCTTCATCTTCTTCTATAATAAGAGTAGGAGAGTTAGAAATACCATCTGCTTTCTTCGCAGCCAGAGATGCTGCAACTCCCCACCGACTTCTGAGTTTTCCGCGACCAGAAGCAGTACTCGTGTCTTTGAAATGCTCTGCACCAACTCTATCTTCTAAAAATAATGATGTAAATACTATCATTTCTTTCATACATACAGTGCTATAATGTCTACCCCAACGAATAACTTCAACACGAGCTGAAGGCAGGCCACATTCTTGCTTATGAGCAAACACCTGCATATCATATTTTTCTTTTCTTGTTGAAAATTTATTACATTTTAATAATTTTCTTGTTCCTAATAATTCACTATGTTTTTTACAAAATATTGCAGTCATTTCTAATAATTGAATATAACATTTTTGACGCTCTTTACGTAAACATCGTAAATGTCCTAATTTAATACGTAACTGCTGCCTTTCTATGCTTACAGTTGGGTAAGCTACTAGAGTTAAACCTACTAAAATTGATTTATGAGGTATATGTCCAAGAGGAACACTTGGCACTTCTACTGATACATTTTGTGTAGTAGCTGCTTTTTTACGAGGTTTGTGTGTAAAGATGATATCTTGCATACATTCATGCATAACCAACTTTAAATTATCAATGCGTTTTTCTTCATCTGTTCTTACATCTATATCAGTACAAGGTTTGCTCCACCAAGGTAAAATACCTTCAAATAATGATTCCATATTATTTAAGACACTTGATACCCCACCAGCTTGAGCTTGATGTGCTCTTCTCACTGCAGAAGCTGATTCAACAAGTTCCAAGCGATGTTTTTCTGACTCTATTTCATAAGTTCGTAATCTCAAAGCATGACTGTCTTCTACCTGCATCATTTCTCTATCTGTATTAACCTTATGTGTCTTCATAGTAGCTAGTTTGCGCATATATCTTCGCACTAATTCATCTTCACGAAACATATTTTCCCTTTCAACACGTTGATTGTTCTGATCGAGATTATAATAAGCCATCACTGACATTGCGTTTTTTCTTTGTTTTAATTTCAATTCTTCATTTATAATACGTTCACGCTTTTCTTTTAATTCTGCAATATCCTTTGCTATTGTTGCTGCTTTTAACTTCTCATAATTTCGATTATATGCACTTATAATATCCTGTGATCTCATATTAATCCTTTCGCGTTGTCTATTTTGATGCTCAATTTTTATATTATAATGATTATTTTCAATAGAATTTTGTAAATTTAATAAATTTTGACGTAAATCTTTGATATCAATAAGATGTGGTAATGATCGCAATGGTCTACTAGAAGCAGTCGACATGTATATAGCTTTCAAAAGTAAGTGTTGTTGCTCTGCATCACTCAGGTCTTCCCTACTAAGTAGCTTTTGTGTGCTACCCTGCGCCCATGTGCGCAATTGTTGTAATAATAGTCTCTTTTCCCACACACAAAAGAGTGCTCTTACATAATAGCCACGCCATAATTTTTCTATTATAATACTTGATTTAAGCCGAACATGCTCTGACTTAATATGATACTGACGTTTTAACGCAAATCCAGCCAACCATTTTCTTATGCATTTTTGCATAATAACAGCATTTTGACCTCTTATAATTTTAACACTTCTCATAGCAAAAGCACTTACTTTATCAACAGGTTTTGATCCTGTGGCATCTTCCTCAGTGTCAATGCCGTTCAAGATATTGATTTTTTGCATAACGAGTATATGTTTTGCCCATTTTTGTACTTTAATAACACATTCCATATAAAGTTCTTCTGCATCCCATGATGCTTTCATATGCATAATCCATTGATACCATGCTTGCTTGCGTTGAAGTAGTTGCCTGCGATCTGAAAATAATGTCAATGCCTGACGTATACGCGGTAATTTCAATAAAGATATGTAAGGATTAGCTGGAGCAGGGACTGCTCTTTTGTATTGATCTAACTCGCGTGCCCCTTCTTCTACTAAGCTATCGAATGCTTTACTAACACCTCGATAGTTCTTCTTGCTCTGCAATATTGACAAGATATTACGTGCTGATGGCTTGGCACGACCGGGAGCACGACCATACTCTAAATCACTCGATATTGAGCGCTGCATTGTAACCAACCCCAATTAGTATGCGCACTATCGAAATATATCCACAACGCGTGACGAACCCACAACACTCGGCCAACTTGCAGCTCAGTAACGAGGCAGCGCACAAAAGAAGAACAAACTCCAGGTATTCAGCTAATTCAGCTCAGCTAAATATAAAAAAGCAGATCAAGTTTCATAATAATGACTGACTCTGCAATATCACTGACTCAAAGCTTCTTTATTCACTGCATCCTTGAGTTACTACGCCCGACCGTCGTTTCTATATCCATCCAATGATCCAGATGTTCTAAATAGTTTCGTAGTAGTATATAGTATTGAACGCTTCTTTTATAGCGATTATTTATTAGTATATTACAACTATGGGAGATAAGTATGGAGGACCTTCAAAAGATACAGCAGCTGGTGATGTGGTGATCATCTCAGTACCAAGTGATGGACCTTATGGAGTCATGTTTGAACCTGATAGAGATGGTAATGCAGCTGTGATTAAAGCATGGGAGCGTTTACCAAATGGTAAATTTGGTCAATTACAAAAACATGGTGGTTTACATTATGGTGATGTGTTGTTTCAGATCAATGATAATCACTTAGATGTTGTACCATTCAAAGATGTTATGCAAACTGTCAAAGATCGTAATTTATTAAAGAAAAGTTTTCGATTTATGAATTCAGTAGAATATTATCGTAGAAAAGAAGCTAAAAATGCACCAAAATTAGCGGGTTTGGCTCTTGGCTCTGAACGAGGCAATGCATTCATGAGTACTATACGTCAAACACGGTTAAGTGTGGATACTAAAGGCAGTAAATATTGTGAATATGAAGTTGCATGCCAATATCGTGTCGTATCCCGTCGGGTACAGAAAGAAGTAGTGTATAAATGGAGCGTATGGCGTCGGTACAGTGAATTCGAAAAATTACATTTACCATTAAAAGATACACTTGGATGGCAAATAGATGGAATTGAATTACCTAGTGCAAATACATTTGTTTTTAATAAGTTATCACAAGAATTTATTGAAAATAGAAGAGATGAATTGAATACATATTGGCAAAAAATCATTAAAGTGAACAATGGTCAAGTTGTCGAATTTCATAAACATCATTCACAGACACATATAAAAGATTTCTTAGAAGTAGATCGTGCATTATCTGGTGAAATTGGCGCACCACCTGATGTTGTTGGTGAAGGTGTAGGCTCAACAAGAACAGAACCATCATCATCAAGTAGACCAAGTTCACGAAGAATGAGTGGAAAAGTCGCAGCAGGCAGCAGTCGCAGGCCTAGCAGTACAAGAGGTTCTGTTGGAGGTTTTGCGGGATCTGGTGGATTCAATGATAGCACTCCTAGTGCTGCTGTTCCAAGAAGTGGAGGAGCTGTTAGCTCTCCTACTTCTGCTTCACCACAGGCACCACCATCTCCAGCACCAGCAGCAGAAGCACCACCACCGCCGCCAGCAGCAGCACCACCAGGAGGACTCCCTGAAGGACTACAACGGTTTAAAAAGATGCTTGATGTAGGCATGCCTGCACAAGCTGTCTCTAATAAGATGTTAAGTGAAGGGTTCTTCGATAAAGATATTAATAAAGTTTTAGAAGCTGGTGGTGCAAGTATCGGTGGGGGAAGTGCAGCAGCAGCCCCTCCTCCACCAGCAGCGAAGATAGCAGCTGCACCAGCCGCACCAGCCGCACCAGCAGCAGCAGCAGGAAAAGTACCACCTAAAGCTACTGGAGCACGTGCATCATTACTAGGTGATATAGCTAAACGTCGTATAGAGTAAGTTCATAATGCATTGACATTGATTTCTGGGAATATATTCCGACTCGTGGGCTCCTTG
>JACKZZ010019548.1_pt1 | contig 10930 bp, 3 predicted proteins | sample 8027871 | NCBI WGS metagenome assembly JACKZZ01 (sample SAMN15724774, study PRJNA655200) | protist metagenome | isolation source: fluorescence activated cell sorting (FACS) single amplified genomes of... | place: USA: West Boothbay Harbor, Gulf of Maine | collected 2000-07-19
ACGAAAGCACCACAGCAGCAGTGGTAGAGCCAGTTAGCTAGCTACCTGTTAGGCTACACCTTCTTATATACACAGCGCTAACACATACGAAATTCAAAATCTACTTATCGATATACAGATATACAGTTACAAAGACACACACACAAACACACATACAAACATACATATATATATATATCTACACACACATGCTTATGCAAACTAAGTAACAATTGATCATGGCATCTCTCTCCAACTTAATGCCAATTCACTCGAAAAAAAAGAAGAAAAATAATAAACCAACCAGAAAATTATTATTGCCACCAACAAATCACTTATCAAAAGATGTACAAGATTTAATAAATTTACCAGATATCTCTTTGGGAGAAATGCATTTTCGCATTAAAGTAAAATCAAGTAATCGTATATCGAGACGAAAGAGTATCGGTAGTAATGGTAGCAGCAGCAGTCGGGGAGATGATGTATTAATTGTGGAGCCACCAATAGCAATGTTAACAACTGTAACTGGGAACAATAATTCTAGCAATAGTAGCAGTAGCTCTTATAATGGTATTAAACATGTAAAAGATACAATTGAAACATACAATGAATTTTACAGTTTCAGTATCAACAACCACAACAACAATAGCAACAACAATAACAACAATCGCAGTAACAAACGTCATAACAATAGTAAATCTACATCAAAAACCGATTCATTAAAATCTTTACATGCAGACGATAATAATACTATTAGTAATGTAGATAGCAATGTAAATAGTAAGAAAAAGTCGACAAAACAAAAAAACTCACCGAGTAAAAAAAAACGTAAATTAAGTGGTAATGTAAAAAATAATGGAAAAGATATTGAAGCAGCTGATGATAATAATCCAAATTTATTAGATGCATCATTTGTAGGCAGTGCGTTGAAAAGTGGCAGAAAAACAGTGAAGAAAAAAAGAAAAACTGATGATGATGATGATGATGACTATGAATATAATGAAGAAGACGACGATAAGGAGGATGAAAAATTACTTGAATCACCTTCTAGTACACCGAAACGTAAAAACAACAACATGAAAAAAAAATCAGCTAAAAATGGTATAAAATACATCGTTTTGAAACGCACTAGATTTCCAAATAAAAATTTATTGTTTGAAAATGCTGAAACATATGTCACAATACACGAAGTCGACGAAAACACTAATCGTGAAACAGATTCGAATAAAAAGTTTAAAGTCGGAGATGCCATTGACGTATATATTGAACCTAGTGATGTAGGGCAATCTAAACTCGTACGCTACTGGTTAAAACGCTGTTTAAATTGGTGGACTACAGCAAGAGTAATAGCAGTATCGGAAAACATGATAGGATTTCAATTAGAATATGAAAGTAAAAAGCTAAGCTCAACATTTACCGGTTGCCTGCCATTGTATAGCACAAAAGAAGATAAAGAAGGGAGAGTAATAAATAGTAAACTAAGACATCGTGGAATGCATTGTATACAAGAAAATAAAGACTTGATAAGATTATTAAATGCAGTGGAATCGGAACATGTAAGAATTGATAAATCTATCTTATGGACCTACCCCGTCGAGAATGAATGGGTTTTAAGTGCAAATAAAAAGGAATTATATTTATGGCCATCTTATGCTAAGGATATTGTATTTACATTGTTATGTATCAGTGCATGGTATGAAAATAAACATTTAGTTGGTAATAATGATGTAAATACGACAACAACATCGACAACAACAACAACAACAACAACAACAATAACAACAACGACTATTACAACGAACAATGATAATAATAATAATAACACAATGGATGTGGAAGAAGATGAAACTATCAATAACTTTCAAGCCATACCATCGGTTTTTCGCACAGATATTTTACTTTCACACATTTTGTCATATTTGTCATTAATTAATTGTGCAACGCATGAGCCTTTGGAAGAAAGTAAAAAAAGTCTAGAGACACAGAAAAAAATCAAGAAAAAAATAAAAAGGGCAAATATTAGAAATGGTGCTAGTAATGGTAATGACGTATTAGCACCAGTTGGTAACGACCGAAGTGCATTTAGAAAGCGTACAAAAAATGAACGTAGAATTGAATTACGATTAACTTTGTCAAAGCGTTCGTTGTCAATATGGCGTAATCAGCAATATGAGGCTATACATATGGTTGATGGTTATGATCCGGACACCGGGATGAAAAAGGGCAAAATTCATGCTTTAAGTTGGGATATAAAGCGACTAGATCCTTATATGTCGCATAATCGAAAACCATGGCTTGGATTTTTACAATTGTTGGAGCATGTTGCAGAGCATAATTTCACAACAGGGTTTACAAGGGGACCACATCGCCCAAGAATAGAGCGTGATGATTGTACCGACAACCCATGGAGAAGATGTACATATAATAATGATAATAACAGCAATGAACTTGGACCATATCCAACTGATTTTACGTTGAAAGGTTTACTGGAAAGTACAAAACCAAGTAAAAATGCACCTTTAATGAATGAAGCAATACCAAACTTAATTTCTACTTTAATGCCATATCAAAGTCGGTGTGTTCGTTGGATGCTAAGTGTTGAGAGGAAAGAATATGCGAAGCATATACCAAAAGATGAAGGTTATTATGGATTTCGTTCTATTGTATGCGTCAATCATAATACTAATAATGCAAGACCAATTCCTTCCGTAAAACAACAACAAAAATTGTTTATTCATACAACCTTACCACACATTGTCTCATTAAATATAAACGAATCCAACATGTATAGAGATATTTATCCTGTTGGTGGTATATTAGCAGATGAAATGGGATTGGGAAAAACTGTTGAAATTATAGCATTGATCTTGAGTCGCTCACGTCCGGTGGAACAATATAAAGATGTGCTAATTCCACAGGAATTGAAGAAGAAAGCTGGTGTATTAACTGTGACGAACAATAAAAGTACAAATGGCGGCACGAGCTCAAGCACTGATAGTAATAATAATCAAAATAATATGACAAATATGCTAAAATATGGTAATTTTTTTGATAAAAAAAAGTTGCGGTCTCATCACGATGACAATGATCAGGATGATGTACAATTAATGGATACCTCCTTCGGCGCAATCAACCAATCGCCAAAATTTAATGCAGAAGAATTACCCGTAAAAGCGACGTTAATTGTAGTTCCACAAACAATACTTCAACAATGGTGTGATGAATTTGACAAGCATGCACCATCATTAAAGATTGTTCGCTACAATGGTATGTCTGCTTCTAATAATTTTAATCAGGATGGTGTATGGGTGGAAGATTTCAGCAAAGCAGATGTAGTATTGACAACATACAAAGTATTGCGGGAGGATGAAAGAAATAATTATACTGCTATTCAGTCCCCATTGCTACATTGTGAATGGTGGAGAATTGTTTTGGACGAGGCGCAAATGGTACGTTCTGTGACATCAGTGCCTTCAAAACTCGTCGCAAAGCTTTATCGTTCGCACGCGTGGTGCAGCAGTGGCAGCCCATTAAGTGATCGTATACAAAGTCTTATTGGTCTATTTGAGGTATTGGATTTTGATCCAGTGCGAGATCCAGTAATACTACGCCGGACGTTATTGACCCCGTACGAAAGTGGTTCGTTTTACGGATTGGCACGGTTATCACGCATAATGCAGCGAGTCTTTTGGCGACATAGGAAAGCGCATGTGCAAGATCAAATCACATTGCATAGTTGTAACGTAATCGATGATTGGCTATCGATGGATCCATTGGAACAATTGATTTACAGAAAAGAGCAGCTAGATTGGGATAGGAAATTGTTGCGGCAGAATATGGCACCAACTGATGAAACACGTTTAGCAAATCGGCGAGTCGTTAGCCTTCTTCAAGTTGTATGTCACCCGTCCATTTCACAGGGTAGAAGAATAAATGTCAACGATGAAGAAAATACACATTACATGTTACGGGAGGCTAAGCGCCTCTATAATGGTTGTTTAGATAAATATGTCAATTGCTTAAGAGAATACTGTTCCAGCATGGTAGCATTAGGAAGAGGTATGTATGCACATGAGGTAAGAGAGCTTCAACAGTTTCAACAAGAACAGCAGCAACAAGAACAACAATTCATGCATTTGAATCATCATCAAAACGGTATGATACATAACAATGGCCCTTGGCAAAATAATAACAACAATAATACCAACAATAATAATACGGGACAGCAAGGAAACGAAGAGTTAATGCCGGGAGGAGTCTTAGCATTAACTACCTTGAGGGATGGTCTTGAAATTATTAAAAAAACAAAACAAATATTAGTCAACAATTTTGAAGTCGAAAATAAATATAAATCTGCAGGATCTGATGGCAATAAGAAAAAAAGAAAAGTTTTAAATAATAAAATGAAAACGTTTAAGACAATAGAAAAATTAGAATTATCTTGTTTGACTGATATTCAAGCAATTTGTCCAGGGGACAAGGAGTGTGAAAGTGCAATTTTAAAGATTCGAGAAAAATTAGAATTAGATATCGTTGAAGCTGGACTGGCGGAAGGGCAAAGAAGAAATGAGCAACGTTCGAGACGAGCTACTACAGTGGTACAAACCATGCAAAGTGTAGTTGCATTAGCAAATAATACTAGTCTAAAACCTTTAAAATCGTTGCGACAAACTGTGAAGAGAACGAAAATGAAAGTTGATGAAGCATTTAGAGATTTAAAAGCATTATCGTTTCATGATACTTCTTATCGCAGTAAGAATAGTAGCACAACTACAACGCAAGAACGGGAAAATAGCGATAGCGATGGTGCAAAATTACATTCATTACAATTAGAAAATAATAACACTGATGTTGATTATAGTAAAAATGGTGGGAGCAGCAGTAGCAGCAATCAAAATCAAATATCTGTACAAATTCCAGAACTTGATGTATCTAAATGCAAAAGTGATGGCGTTAAAATCGATCGTATATTATATCATATACAGAATATACAAAAAACTGATAAAGGAGCAAAAACAATTATTTTTTCACCATTTGTGTCATTTTTGAAATTAATTAATTTTAAAATAGCAGAAAAATTAAATATAGAAAGTGTTATATTATCAGCATCATCGTCTAAGAAAATTGAAAATACAATTGAAAAGTTTCGTGCAGATCCACAAACGTTAATTATGTTAATACCCATGAAAACATTAGGTGGTGCAGCTGGATTATCATTAACAATGGCAAAGTATGGTATCATAACAAGCCCTTCCTTTGACCCGACATTAGAAGCACAAGCTGTTGGCAGATTGTATCGGATTGGGCAAAAAAGCAATGTAACTGTTTGGAGAATATTGGTTAGGAATACTGCTGATGAAGAAGTTGAGGTGCGTGTTAAGAAACATGCTAAAGGTGTGTGTAGTAATTAAATTATGAGAGAGAATGAATATATTATATATATATATTTTACGAACGTATATTTTTTTTATTTTTTACGACGTAGAAAATATTATATCATAAAAAAATATGACATACTCGTATTTATTATGCATATATATGCATATTTTATATCATATGAATATACATTTATAATAAAAATAAAAAATGAGAGTAGGAATTATCATGAGTAAATTAAAAATAAATTATGCGTAAATTAATTATATTTTATAAAAATGTGGTCAAATCATGCAAATTCTTTTTCTTTTGTTTCTTCACATACATAAAGATACAATACAATTAATTTGGAAACATATCGTGTATATATGCGATATATAAAATCAAATTATACCCCGACAATATACTTCCTTTCTGCAGTATTTCCCTTTTTTTCCGTGCGCATAACGTATATTTATATTTTTATTTTAAATAATATAAAATTTTCATTTTTTACTTGCTTGTGCTTTCGAATCAATCGCGGGACTAACTTTAAATAAATATTCAGCTAAATAATCAATTGGATCTTCTGGCATTACTTTACATGTTTCAATTAAACCTTCAGTTAAAGACGGGATGACATTTTTCATTAAATATCGCCGTAATGGCTGTGATCTTGCCTCCAATAATTCCATTTCTTGACGTTTAATTTCAGCTAAACGTTTTTTCTCTTCTTCCTGCGCTACTTGACGTTCCAATTCATCTGCTGCATCTTGTTCCGCTTTAGCTTTTGCATCCGTTTCAGCTTTTGCTTTTGCATCCGCTTCTGCCTGTGCTTTAGCATCTGTAATCTCTTCCTCTGTTGGATGATAATTAAATGGCTTTGATCCTTGTTCAACATATTCAGCAATTGTTGTTGCTATATCATCTGCAGTTGAATCAGATGTAACACTTACACTTAAACTATCCATTTTGTATAATGATTCAAAAAATGTTACAGGGCTTTTTTCATTTTCTGCGGATGATGTCTCGCGATAAGCAGTTAATGCAGCGGTGAAATCATCTTCACTAGGAGCTTGACCTTCCGGCAATCCCATTGCAACTTCTTTTAAATATTCATCAGAACCGTCAAAGCCAATGACACCAGTTGGTTTTAACTCTTCATCTACTTCCTCAATGGCTGGTGCATCTTCTTCCATGGAACCTTCAGCAGCTTCTGGATCAGAAAAGATACCACATGCTTCTTTCCATGTAAAAGGTATTTCATTACCACCGATTACCCAACCTTTATTTGCAGATGCCTTTGCTTTCATTTCAAATCGTAACAATTGAGATTTCAAATTCAATGGCAAATTATCACCAGCACCTCCTACCGCTTCACGCAATTCAGCATTTGGATCTTCCACTTCTTCCTCACCTTCTTTCGGTGCATCTGGTTTGATCATCAAAAGTGCCTTTGCACTTTCTACGGTAATAAATGGAATGTAATAATCATTTGCAATTTTTTTACAACGTTCGTTCAAATCCAAACCATGTGGAGCACCTGTAACGACAATTCGTACAGGTCTTAAATCTCTACATGTTTTGTAATCTTTTACAACTTCTTCAATATTTTCTACCATACCACTTTCACTTTTCCATTCAAAATCCATGCCTTCAACAGATCCACCATCCAAAGAAAATACCAAATTAGCATTAATGCTACTAAGGTTAGGTTGATCCATTAATAATGTTTGTGTTTCCTCGCGGTTAAGCGATTTTGTTTTACCACATCCAAGTGTTGTGCTAATTGCTGTTACGATTTCACGCATTGTATTTTGACTCTTATCAACTGCAACTACGTATGGTGATTCAGGCGTTGTCTCAATAATTTTACAAATAATTGAACCTAAATCATTCACATCAAGCATTGGTAATTTATTCTCACCCTTCAGCTTACCGCTTAATATTGGCAATATAGCATTATTATCCATCCAACTGGAACGAAACATGGAATGAAAAATACTTTCACCACCACCATATAATAAACCTGCACCGACAACGGTGGTAAATAAATTCTCACGTGCTACTGATTTAACTTGTGTTTCAAGGGTTTTCAATTCTTTATAACGTGCAGGGCACTTTCTTGTATTGAAAGTCTCTTCTGCTAAACCACCTTCCTCTGGTAGTTTTGTACTACCCCACGTCATTAAACTACTAATAACTACTAATTTTTTCTCACCTTCATACCCACCACGTTTTAATAAACGTAACATTGCCTTTGTCTCAGCAATGAGACCTTCTGCAGCATATACTATAGCATCCGATTTCATAATTAAAGCATTTACACTTTCTAAATCTGTTGCAGATGCAGTCTCGACTAAACCTTTTGTACTACCTATACCACCTTCAACAACTGCACCACATACAGTTGTATCATCCATGTCATTTAATTTTTTCACTAGTGCAGCACCAACATATCCAGTGCAATCATATACAAACACTAATACCATTGTTGTTTATATAATAATTATTATTATTATTATTATTATTTAAAAAACAAACAAACAAACAAACAAACAAAATTCACAAAATGCAAATTGATATATATATATATTAATGTACAAACTATGTTAATTTGATTTTTCTTTCTTCTGATTTAATAAATATACAATTGACTATGAGACTTTTGGACAATCCTTCGTATTATAATATATATATGTTATCGTTAATTCGATGATTTTTGGACTTTTTTGGACGACGAAACGGACGAGGGAGTTAGGATTAGGGTTAAAGATCTGTAAATATCCGAGAAAAATAATATTTTAATTTACAACGTATTATAATGCAAATAGTAGTAACTACGAGGATAGAATAGATAGAGGAAATTTAGTGTTAAAAATTTTCTAGAAAATTCATTGGATCGAAAAAATAATCATATGTACTACGTATAGTAAACCTGCCGACTGCTGAAAATGTAATATTAATAAAAATTTTAGTTGGAAATTTTAATCAAATTTCTTTGTTTTTTGATTTTTTTAATAATTTTTCATTCTAGGATTTTTTGTTCGAAGTGCACAAGTACATGTACTTATGACGAACAGATAATATTATAGATGTTGTATACGACAAGGATGTCAAAATGTAGTGATAAAAACATATACGGTGGTTGGATCATTAATTTATTTATTTCTTTTATTCCATCCTTATTTATTAACTTGGGGATTAATTCATTTATTTGTTTTATTCCATCCTTATTTATTTATAAAAACATATACGGTGGTTGGATCATTAATTTATTTATTTGTTTTATTCCATCCTTATTTATTTATAAAATGTCGGCTATGTCATTGTCTAATAATAATAATAATAATAAGGCATCTTCCTCTACTACTTCTTCTTTTGAATCTAGAACAATTAAATTGGCTGTATTAGCAAGAGAACAAGGGGAAGGTATGGGTGCACGAGTCAGACGTAGTATTGGTAGACCGGAATTACGTACACTTGATCCATTTTTAATGTTAGATGAATTTCGGGTAGCATTGCCTGCTGGATTTCCAGACCATCCGCACAGAGGGTTCGAAACGGTATCTTATATTCATCCTGATAGTGAAGGAATATTTACACATGAAGATTTCAAAGGTAATAAGGGTAATATTGGTCCTGGTGATTTACAATGGATGACTGCTGGCCGTGGTATTGTACACTCCGAAGTTCCTTTAGATAGAAAAGTTTGTCGTGGATTACAACTTTGGATTAATTTGAAATCAAGTGATAAAATGTGTGAACCGAGGTATCAAGAATTTTTAGCAAAAGATATAGCAACTGCAGAAAATGATGGTATTTCCGTACGTATAATAGCTGGGGAAGCGTTTGGAGTTACAGCACCTACACAAACAAAGACACCTACAACATTTTATCATTTTAAAATACCAGCAAATAAAAAATTGGAACAAAAAATTGATTCTTCATTTAACTCATTTGCGTATATATTCAGTGGAGAAGGATATTTTGGTAAAGAAAAAACACATTGTAAATCATTTTTTACAATTGCATTTAATCGTGATGGTAAAGATGGTTTATATGTAGAAACGAAAGATAGTCCAGTTGAATTTGTTTTAATATCGGGTAAACCACTTGGAGAAGAAGTTGCATGGCATGGCCCATTTGTTATGAATAAACGAGAGGAATTAATGGAAGCATTTCAAGATTATCAAATGGGAAGGAATGGATTTGAAGGCGCATCACGATGGAGAAGTCAAAATGGTAGACGTTGTGGAAGGTAAATTTATAAAATTTAATTTTTACGCGCATTTTTAATTTATTTTTTTAATTTACTCATGATAATTCCTATACTCTTCAAAAGAATATACGTAATATTATGATATGATATGATTATTTATAAACTTTAAATTAAATATTTAAAAACATACACGAGGTCATATATATATATTTACTGTACATATGATACATACACACACACACACACACACACACGAGAAGAAACAAACAAAAAATACACTACGAGCGTACACACTCCACCCATCCTGCTGGTAGTAAATATTAATACGATTCGTACGTAGTTTATTGCTCACGCGAAGCAGGGAAAACATTTGACCATGTCTCTAAATCTTTCTTTGCTTCAACTTGAAATAATTGTTTTTGTTGTGATACAATTCCTAAAAATCCTTTTGTTTTTTCTACAATTTCAAATGTTAATTTTGATGTATCCACATTTTGTATTATTGAACGATCAATTGCAAATTTAAAAGTTGGTGTCATATTTGCAACTTTATCTACACCACCTTCACCAGCTAATGATTCAAAAACATATAAATGATCATCGCATGTAGCAAGACCATGCATTTTTTTCCAATTTTGAAACAGCCCAGCTTTAACACTTAAAACGGATTGGGCTAAAATTAATTTACTTGCAAATGGTTTTGGGACATTCATGGCTATATCCTCTGTTACTTTTGAAGCACTTCCTACACTATTACTACGTTTCTTATCTCCACTACTACTACCTTTCTTGCCTTTCTCATCCACTACTTGTGCTTTTTTCAATTGCATCACCGTTTCCTTCTCACTATCTAAAGCATCTAATGCTGCGGTTAATACACTTAATTCTTGACTATTAGCAATGGCAAGGAAATTACCTTTATATGATCTTGCATATTTTTGTAATAATAATCGTAAATTATGCAATCGTTCTGTCTCCGATTTTTGATACGATGTATACATATCACTCATTGTTTTCCTATATTCCGCACATTGTGTAACAAATTTTTTCGCCGCTTCACAATATTTTGCTTCTTCCATCCATAAATCAGCATTTGTACTAGGATCACCAACAGGGGTTGTAATAATAGTTTCACGTATTGAATTATATTTTTTAAATTGTTTCATAGCTTCTTGATGTGCTACATCTACTTTCTTTTCCAACGCTGTTGCTTTTGATTTCGCAGTATCGGTAGATTTTTTTTGTGCTGTAATTAAAGATTTTAAACTTTTGTTCAATGTTTCTTTTTCTAACGTATCAATAAATTTCTTTTTATGTTCCATAGAACTTGAGTGAAAGGTAATAAATTCGCTTTGGATACACTCAATAGCTGAT
>JACKZZ010000620.1_pt1 | contig 10926 bp, 10 predicted proteins | sample 8027871 | NCBI WGS metagenome assembly JACKZZ01 (sample SAMN15724774, study PRJNA655200) | protist metagenome | isolation source: fluorescence activated cell sorting (FACS) single amplified genomes of... | place: USA: West Boothbay Harbor, Gulf of Maine | collected 2000-07-19
ACTACGCCCGCTACAATAGCCGGTGCTAAAAACACATATGCTGATAACACATTTGCTTGTAAATATGTAATACGTCCTACGTTAAAATACAAGTAACGCAAGTAAGACTTGAAGTGAATACTACGAACATCTTGGAAAAGTTCGTTAATAGTTTTTGGTCTTATAGTCTCATCATCTTCTGCAATAACAAGTATTTTTCTGTATGCTGCTTCTTTCTTCTGTAAGTCATATTCTACACCAACTAGGCGTAATAACCAACCTAGTGCAACTAAGAATAATGTTCCACCTACTGACCAAACAATAGCACCTGTAACAAGTCCATACTGCCAATCACCAAAGAAGAAGATTGGAATACCAACTGATAGTCCTAATAGAATAGGAACGAACTGAACTAGAACCATAATTGATTCAATAAAACTTGTTCCTAATCCTTCCATTATTCTACTAAACTTAATTGTATCTTCTTGCACCCTTTGCGCGGCACCTTCAATAGTTCTGGCTTTATCATATACACTATGATACCATTCAACCATTGCTGTACGCCATCTAAACAAATAGTGTGCAGTAAAGAAACTTACTACTACTGCGATACCTACATAGATAGCCGCTAAGTATAAGAAAGTTGCTAAACTACTCCAATACTCACTTATAGTGATTGCATTGGGTGTTGCTAGAGCTTTTTGGATCATATCATAAAACTGACCAAACCATTCGTTAATCTTAACATCAATCTCAACTTGTATCCAAAGTGATGATAGGATTATTGCTGATCCTAGCCAGGACCATAGAGCCCATTTCTTTTCTGTAAAAAATCTAAACATAATTTTTCCTTTTTCTAATGCTAGTTAAGATTAACTACGCATATAACTATTTAGCATCTTGGAAGTTCGCAAGTCATAAATACTGTATATAATAGGAAAACCATTATGCCAAGATTAAGTTTATATAAACCATACAAAAGCAATGATTTTAAGTTCATGGATAGAAGTATTCTCGAGCAATTTGACATTGGTGGAGTTGGTATTCATGTACATAAGTATTTAGGTCCACAGTCAGATAATTCAGATTCTGATGCAACTGAACCTAACTATACCAGTGGCTTACAAAAAGACATGCTATCAGGTGAAGAACTTAATCCAGAAGGTTTAGTAGACGAAACTAAAATACAAGACTTGTTATTCATGGAAAACAGAGATCGTAAATACGATCCAGATATTTTTGAACTACGTGGCGTATATAATGTAAGTGACAATGATTTTGATTTAACACAATTTGGTTTGTTTTTAACAAATGATACATTGTTTATTACATTTCATATTAACGATATGGTTTCAAAACTTGGCAGAAGATTAATGCCAGGAGATGTATTAGAATTACCACATTTACGTGACGAGTTACTATTAAGTACAGACCGAGATGCTGTTAACAAGTTTTATGTTGTACAAGATGCCGCAAGAGGAAGTGAAGGTTTTTCACAAACTTGGTATCCACACATTTGGCGTGTTAAAGTAGCACCATTAACAGATACACAAGAATACCAAGACATACTTGGACAAGCAGGTGATCCAGATAGTCTTAAAAATAGCCTTAGTGCATATAAAACAGAACTTAACATTAGCAATGCTATTGTTGCTGCTGCAGAAGAAGCAGACCCAAATGGATTACCACTAGCTGATCATTTGTTTGGTGTTAAAGATGAATCACCAAAAGAATACGAGCATGGTGAAGTTTTACAAACTGGTGATCAGTTTCCAGTAAGTCCAAATGACGGAGAGTTCTTTATACGAAATGACTTTAATCCAAACAGATTATTTGTATTCAGAGGATCTAGATGGCAACGACTATATGATAATGTTACTGACAAAACGTGGAGTGATAAAACTTATAATGCAGCTGGGTTTATTAATAATAACGCAACGACAGTTGTGGACAATAAAGAAACACCAGAGCGTCAAGCATTAAGTAAAGTAATGGACCCTTCTAAGAAAAAAGGGTTAGATTCAGACTTTTAGGAATAAACAATGGCAGAGCAACAATACTTTTACGATAAACAAATTAGAAGATACATTCAACAGTTTATAAGACTGTTTAGTGGATTCAGTGTGCAAATGGGCAAGGACGAAACCGGCTTAGCACAAATGCAATTAGTTCCCGTTCGTTATGGTGATATCAATCGTATGGCAGCGCACATAACAAGAGAAAACAGTGAGAATATTGTTAACACAGTTCCATTTATTAGTTGTTATGTCACTAACTTAGCAATGGCGCCTGAATTACGCACACAACCACATCATATTGATAAAGTACAAGTAATTGAAAAGAAAATTAATGAAACTACTGGTGAATATTTAAACGAACCAGGTTCTAGATATACTATAGAACGTCACAATCCAGTTACTTATATGCTATCAATGAATTGTGATATTTGGAGTAGTAATACAGAACAAAAATTACAGTTAATGGAACAAATACTGGTGCTGTTTAATCCTACACTAGATATTAGAACTTCTAATAACCCATATGACTGGTCGTCATTGTCTTATGTAGAAATGAAAAACACTACATGGAGTAGTAGAAGTATTGGTAGTAGTATCGACGATATTATAGATGTAGCATCTATAACGTTTGACATGCCTATATTAATTAATCCGCCTGCTAAAGTTAAACAACAAAAACTTATACATACAGTTATTAATCAAATGTATAGCTTAGATGATGCAGACTTAGATAACTTTAAAGAGAATCTTGCGTTTAATAAATCCTCAGTAGAATATACTGTTGTAACATTTGAAGATAGAAAAGTTAAATTTGAAGATGATAAATTAACATTATTATCAGATACTGAAACTGCAACTGACGCATTAGGTAATGCTGTTACATGGACTAATGACTTAAAAACTTACGGTGAACTACGTGATGGTATAAGTCAAGTTAGATTGAGAAAGAGTTCAGACCCTAGCGATTCTAATAATGATATTATTGGTAGATTATATGCAGATACTGATACCACATTAACTGTGGCAATTGATCAAACTACATTGCCTACCAATACATTATCTGCAATTAATGGAATTATAGATGGAATGAAAAACTATCCTGGAGATGGAACTGTTCCTACTCCAAACACTGTTGGTATTAGATACTTGTTAATTAATTCTATTCCAGTCAGTTCAAATTGGAATGGTTTATCAAGTGCTAACAAATATGATATTGTAGAATTTAATGGCGCTGGTTGGTCTGTAGTATTTGATTCTACTGCAAATGCTAGCAATACTCACTATGTAAATAATACTAGTTCACAAGATCAACTCGAATGGAATGGCAAAACGTGGGTTAACAGCTACGAAGCTATATACAATGCAGGCTTTTGGAGACTGTACTTATAATGATTGAAGCAAGTGGTTGTATCTTTTTAAGTACAACAACCGGAAGAATAATGATGCAACTCAGAAGTGATGGAGTTACACATGCCCGAAAATGGGGGTTCTTTGGTGGTAAAAGTGAAAATAAAGAAAGACCTTCAGAAACGTTATATAGAGAAATCGAAGAAGAAGTAGGTAAAACTAATATTACTAAAGTTATTCCAATAAGCAAATTCACAAGTAAAAACGGAAGGTTCATATACAACAGTTTTGTTGTGTTAGTAACTGATGAGTTTATTCCTGATCTAAATAAAGAAAGTGATGGGTACTGTTGGGTTGCTATAGAAAAATGGCCAAGACCATTACACCCTGGTGCTAAAATTCAATGTAGTTCTAAAGATTTTTTAAAGAAGGTAAAAACTATCTACGACATGCATAGATAGCCTTTATATTAATCGGCACTAATTCGTTTCTTCATACTTTCAACAAATTGTTCACGTAACCATTCAAAGTCATTAATCTTATTTAATGCTTCAACATCATCCTTGTGTTCAATTCCGTATGCTTTTCCTTCATTTGCACCTTTAATACAATAGCGTCCAAAACGTCCACCTTGATCAACTGTACACCATGTATCTAATCTGTCTGCTGTTTCTTTAACCGGAGCATTAGGATTAATTTGTGATGAAAGTTTTACACATTCACGAAACGCACTACGCCATGTGCGGAATGGATCTCTGTTAAATCTAGTAATGTTGGAAACATCTCTAATTGGCTGATAAAATGCAGAACCTGTACTAAAGTCTGGAAGTACGTGTCCCATTTCAATAACTTGTTGTCTTGGGAATAGTTTAATACCGCCATAGCCATATTCTAATCCATTGATTGGATTACGTGCATACCAAACATACGTTGTATTTGTTCGTTTTGCCATAGGTGGAATATAATCGAAACAGAAGTCGTTCATTATATCTGCATCTGCATCAACAATGTATACCATCTCTGATTTAGCCATCTCACCTGCTTTTTTATGAGCATTACCAATACCTTCAACGTTCTTAATATGAATAGCATCTGGAAAGCGGAGTTTTAATGTTTGATAATTGTGGTCTGCTTCAGCTTCGTGGAAACTAATCATAACAATATCAAAGTCTGCTTCGTGGTATGTTCCTATTACTTTATTTTTTACTGCACCATGTACAACACCACCAGTTGGGACTAATTGAATATCACCCCAATTTACAGGGCGGCCTGTTCGTTTAATTACTTTTGGAAATTTATGAATAACATTATGTCCTACGTCTGTTGGTCTATAATGCCAAGGAAACAAAGGATTAATTGTAGCTCCATTAAGTACTACCCAAACCATGTCTGACTTCTCTACATGCTCTGCAGCAATTTTTGTAAGTTCTTCTGTGTCGGTTATCTTTTCATCAACATACACTACGGGATAACTTTTAAAAATATATTTTTTTAACCTATCCCAAGGTGTAATAACACTTTGTCCTTTAAAATCTAATAGAGAGTTGTGTGTGGTTTTATTAATCATAGCAGTCGCCTTTTATTGTAAATTCTTTCATGCCTATATGTGCAATTCGTTCGCTTAACGCATGATCTACGTGTGATGTAAACCCATGCGCTGATGCCTTTTTACAAAAATATATGTCTTCTCCTACTAAGTTAGTATAATCATCATTCCATTCAATACTGTAATGAGGTCTTGACATATTTTCATATACACATCTATTTACCAACAATAGACCACTGCCTACTGCAAACACTTCTTCTATGCCTTGTCCACTAAACACTCTTTTATCAAGATTGTTTTCGTTTTTAAATGCAACGGGTCTGTGTGGTTTTACTCTAGTGCTATAGTTTGCTCCAACGATTTCTCTTCTATGCGATAACAAAGAAAATAATGCATCAACTGGAAACTTCATATCACTGTCTACCCAAAATATATGAGTTGCTGATGTTTCTAATACTTCGTCAACTAATTGCTGACGTTGCATTGCAACTTCACTGCCCATTACCATATGCAAAGAAACTTTTTGGCCGTTCTCTCCACACTTTTTCATAAGCATGGAAAGACAGTAAGTAAAAGTAGATGTTACGTGGTCACGAACGGGAACACATATTGCAACATTTGAGTTTGGGTCAGGCTTTTGTATAAACTTGGGTATACTTACCATTTAATTTAATTAGTAAGTTCTGAACCAAGTTCTGCTTCAATTTCTTGAACTGAATCATTTAATGATTTAGCAAGTGTAGTGGCTGACTTGACGCATGACGCAAATGCATCATCTGATAGTGATGCCATGTAGTTCATGTGTTCTGGTTGTACTTTACCAATTGTTAAGATATCTATTGCTGCTAAACGTGCAAGACGTGAAACCCAATATTCTTCTTCAGAGGATTCAATATCACTAATTAAAGCGTCTAAATCTCCGTTTTTAGCAACGAACTCAGCTGAGACAGCTTCTAGTATAGCTAGGTCTGGATGTTGCTGTGTACGTGCTTGCATTATTTCATTTTGTAATTCTAATGCTTGTCTTGCTACTGTTGGATGTGCTCCTAGTAGAAAGGTTTCTATTTCAAATCTTGTTCTCGAACTCATAGTTTTCTCCTGTATTGAGTATACTTTATATATTCTGTTTATTATACAACATTATAGAAACACTGTCAAGTAATACTTGACAGTGTTTTGTTATAAACATATTTATGTTGTTATGATGCGCCTGTTGCGTTAGGATTTTGCCATCCGCCGAACGTTGCTGATAATCTAATATTTGTAGTCACGTTAGGTGAGATAAACGTACCTAGTTGGTATAGTGAAACTGATCCACTTAATCCAAAATAGTCACGCACTGTACTCATACTAACTGTGCTTCCTGTTGCTGGTAATGCCATTCGTTACTCCTCGAGTTTATTAACGTTAACAAACACTCGTTTGCTAGTTATATTTATCGTAATCGATATATTAATTGTGTTTAGGGTTATTTAATGTTCAGTCTACTAATCTCTATTTTAAGGGAATTAATCTGCTCTTGTTGTTCTTTTATTGCTTCAATAAGAACTCCAACTATATTTCCATAAGCTACTGATTTGTATCCAGTGTCATTATTATGTACTACCTCTGGTAATACAGATTCTGTTTCTTGTGCAATAACACCTGTAGAATGTTTTGTTTCTCCACTTAATGAATCCACTTTATCAAACATTACTCCACGCATTGCTTGTACTTTAGTTAATGCATTTTCAATTGTTGTTACATTAGTTTTTAGTCTTTCATCTGAGTAAGCTGTTACATCACCTGTAGCTACAAAGCTACCAGTATAACTTCCACTCATTTTAAACTCTGTGCTGGTTAATGTCAACCCATTTCCAGCGGTATATGTAGTATTTGTATCTGTGTTTGTATCTGAACTACTAATAGTAAAGTTAGGATATGTTCCACTAATACTTGTAGCACCTGTGCCTGTTAAACTTACAGTTTGATCTGGTGCAGTATTTGTAAATTGTGTTCCAGCTAAATTAAGACCAGTGCCTGCTGTGTATGTAGTATTGGTATCTGTAAAAGATGTAATATATCCACTATCATTTGTAAATGAACTTAGTGCTGTTGGTATACGTGCATCAACTCTTGCATTTGTAAAATATAAATTACCTGCTTCTGGAATATCATCTGTATCTAATGCACCTGTTCCGCCTGATACTGATGCATCAACATATGCTTTAGTTGCTGCATGTAGTGTTGCAGTTGGTGCTCCACTTAACGTAAGTGCGCCAGTTAATGTTCCACCAGCTAACGGCAATTTAGCTGCAATTGCTGCAGTAGTGGTTGTTGCATAGTTAGCATCATCCCCTAATGCGGCTGCAATTTCATTTAATGTATTAAGTGTGGATGGAGCCGAATCTGCTAACGCCGCAATTTGAGAATCTGTATAAGAATTTGCAGTTGCAAGTCCTGTTGTAACTTCTGCATCAGTGTAAGACTTTGATGCACCGTAAGTTGTTGTATCACCATTGTTAGCATATCCTTGATATGCTGTTGTAATTGCTGTTTCACGTCCATCAGTATATAGATTGGCTGTGTTTTCGGCTGTATCTGCTTTAGCAGTTGCATCCGATGATGCTGCTGCAATTGCGTCTGCTTCTGCTGTATCTGCTTTAGCAGTTGCATCCGATGATGCTGCTGCAATTGCGTCTGCTTCTGCTGTATCTACGTATGATTGTGTAGCATATCCTGCTAAACTTGTAGTTAGTGCTGATAAGTCAACTGTGTTACCGTTACTTATTGTTAAATTTGGTGATGTGAACGTTAATGCTTGCGCCTCACCTGCTGTAGTAATATAACCTGCATCATTTGTAAATGAACTTATTGTTGTTGGTATTCTTGCGTCTACTCTTGCATTTGTATAAAATAAATTTGCGGAGCCTTCTGTTATTCTATCTGAATCAATTGGGATAGAACTGTGTAACTGAACATTTTTTAATGTTACTGGTCCACCGCTATGTTCTAGTACATCAATGGTATTAATTTGTAATACATCTAAATTACTACTTGAAGCAATTGCAGCACTTGCGTCTGCATCATGTATTACTACTTTATTTTGAATTTTAAAAGCCACGTTTATTCTCCACTCTACTTAATGTATTTATCTATATTAAGGAGTATACACATACGTTGATGGGATGAACTGAATCCAATTTGTTCCATCATATCCTTCAAACATGTTTGTTGTTGTATTAAACCACATCATACCTTCTACTGGACTTGCTGGTCTTTGTGCGGCAGTCCCTTTAGGCAAAATATATGAGTCATTAACTTGTAATTCATCTATTGATGCCACTGTTACTGCTAATTGTGAATCGTTGTTGCCAGTTCCTACTGTTAGAACTGGACTATTTGCTAGTGTATCACCAATGTCACCATATAATGATCCTGTTAAATAGGCATTATGTCCAAAAAAAGTATCTGCTCCAGTAGTGTTAACTATTGTTGCGCCGCCCGATGATGATGGTGCTTTTAGTTTTTCAACTTCAGCATCGTGAATTGTTAATGTGTCTTTTACCGGTCCAGTAGTAATAATTGGAACTAGTGAAGTTGGAGATGTTACATCACCATGCACATCACCATAAAGTCTACCTGTTACATTACCATTTAAACTACCAGTAAGAGAAACTGTATTACTTAGTGCTACGCCAACACGAGCGTCTGCATAAGCATTAACTTCGCTGGCAAAATCTACAAAGGCAAATTTACTTGTGCTACTATCGTATAGAAGAAAATCTCCATTAGCTACAGTATCGCTAGTATGTCCTACATCTGATAAGCCAATTAGTGATTGTGAATTTTGTGATGCTGTAATGCGTGTGTTAATTTCACTTTCAAGGTTTACATAACTCCATGTTGAACCATCATATAAAATTAAATCACCAGTTGTAGCTGATCCATTATCAATATCAGTTAAATCAGATAATGTGGAAGGAATATTTCCTGCAATAATTGTATCTGCTGTAAGTGTTTTTACTGCTAAATCACCTTTTGTAACTTCGCCTGCATTTATAGTATTAAGAGTGTTTGGTGATAAGTCTACTGAGTCAATTAATAAAAATGTATTTGTTTCATGATCTCTAACAAAGCCAGCATAAGTTATAGGGCCAATTTTCCCTAACCAACCTACGTCTGTTGGTAAACTACTATCTTTGTTCAGTATAAGTAATGGATCTGCAAATCCAACATCATTACTTACAAGATTACTTGATTGTATCCCTCTAAATGCCATAATGAAACTCTCTCTTCTGTTATATAAGTATTTATCTAAATCGAGTTAGTCATAAAAAAAGCAGTGCCTAAGCACTGCTTTCTTGTTTATAATTTTAAAAATTATATATTTTTAAGTTCTTTAACTTCTGCTGATAATTCTTTAACTGCTTCAATTAATAGACCTGTAATGTTACCATATGCTACTGAATGAACACCATTTGCATCTGTGTGAACTGCTTCAGGTAATACTGCTAGTAGTTCTTGAGCAACAACACCAGTTGATGTTGAGCCGTCTTCGATACGATCAAAAGTAACACCACGTACTGCTTCAACTTTGCCTAATGCGCCGTCAATAGTTTGGATGTTAGTTTTTAATGATTCATCTGAGTATGCTGTGATATCACCAGTTGCTGTAAAGCTACCAGTATATGAACCACTCATTAAGAACGTTGTGCCACTTAGTGACATACCGTTACCTGCTGAGTAAGTTGTGTTTGCATCACCGTTGTCAGCGTATACTTTAGCTGCTGCAAGAGCTGCATCTGCTTTAGTAGTTGCATCTGATGCCGCTGTAGAAGCTGCTGAAGATGTAACACTAGAGATTGCTGAACTTAGTTCTGCATCTGTTGCCATTGCGTTTTGAATTTCAGCTAATGTATCAAACGCTGCGCCTGCACCGTTAGTTACTGCTGCAATTGCTGCTGCTTGAGCCGCATTAGCTTTTGAAGTTGCATCTGCTGCCGCTGTAGATTCTGCAGCTGCTTCACGTGCATCAACATATGCTTTAGTTGCCGCATGTTGAGCTGATGTAGGATCAGCTAGATCTAACAATTTTTTATTGTTCATGTCGATGTTATCGTTCATGACTAATTCGTCATCAATACGAACTTCTTTCTTAAAACGTGTTTTCTTGTTTACGTTAGAGTCGTATGTTGAGTTATTACCATCGTCTGCTGTTCCGTCTGTTGTCATCAACGTAGTAGCAAGGATCGAAATATTACGTTCCATATCAGCCATACGTCTTAGATTTGATTTTGAACCTGACAATGTAATCTCGTTAGCACCAATTGTGCCAGTTGCTTCAACTAAATCACCAGTTGAGTCATATTTGTATTTTTTGTTTTTATTTAATGCTGTTGATACCTCAACACCATTCTTTTTATATTTTCTGCCCATTTTGTCACTCCTTATGTGTGTTGTTTAACATGAGAACCTACTCTGTAAGTCCAAATTCTTTCGAAATAAGTAGGGGGATGGGATCCCCCTACCGTTAGTTAAACTAATTAGCTAAATTTCCATCCAGCTACTTCAATTTCGTCACCTTCTTCAACAATACTTGCATTAAATGTTACTACACCTGTTGATAAGTTAACTGAACTTAATTCACCTGGTCTAATAATCATTCTGTTTACATATACTGCATAATCTTCAGCGCCTACTAGGTCACTAAATGTGTATGCTACTGTTGATGCACTTGTTACGTCTGTTACACTACTATGGAAGCGTGTCATTGAGATATTAGATTCAATGTTTGCTACCGCTGTAGCTAGTGCTGATGCTGCTGTTGCTTCTGCATTACTTTGTGCTGCATTAGCTTTTAACGTTGCATCTGATGCCGCTGTAGATTCAGCTGCTGCTTGTGCCGCATCTGCTTTAGTAGTTGCATCACCTGCTGCAGTTGTAATTGCATCTGATTCAGCTACGTCTGCATATGTTTCATATCCAGTTACAATTGCTACTTCACGTGTGTTAGTGTGTGCAATAGCTGCTGCTTCTGCCGCATCTGCTTTAGTA
>JACKZZ010016249.1_pt1 | contig 10926 bp, 6 predicted proteins | sample 8027871 | NCBI WGS metagenome assembly JACKZZ01 (sample SAMN15724774, study PRJNA655200) | protist metagenome | isolation source: fluorescence activated cell sorting (FACS) single amplified genomes of... | place: USA: West Boothbay Harbor, Gulf of Maine | collected 2000-07-19
AGAAATTTAATGACTTCAAGTAAACTTAGCATGGAGGCTAGTCAGAAATCAACACTGGCTCTGCGTGCGCAATTGAAGAGTGACAGGGATGCACTTGAAACAAAGTCAAAACGCATTCAGAGCGACCTTCAAGATATGCACCTTGAGCTGAGTCGCTGCAAAGACGAACTTTCGAAGACTAAGGCAGAAGCAAACAAATTACCTGAATTCCGTCGAGAAATTGTTGTTCTGAATGAGTCTATTCTATCGAAACAAAACACTATTCTCGTGCTACGCGAGAATGAGAAATCACTTTTGAAAGATCATAAAGTGGTTGAAGACGCATTTCATTCTAAGTGCGCAGAAATGAAGTCAAAAAGAAAAGAAGCAGCTTCAGAAATGCTTCAATTACGAAATGCCCATTCTGAAGCCATGGAAGAGTTTAAAGCGGAAGCGTCAAAGGAATCCCGAGTGTGGAAAGAAAAGGCTGAAAAAGTACAAATTGCAAACGAGGAAAATGTCGAGCGTCTCATCGAAGCAGAAGCTAATGTATCGAATCTTCGAAACGAGAATGCTGCTTTAAAAAAATCGATTGGTACTCTCAGCGAAGTTGCAACTCTAGAAAGTCGCAAAGAGGTAGAAGATGAGGTTGCTGCATTAAAAATGGCACATAAAAGTTCTCATCGAAAATATATGCTGTTGCAGCAAGCGTACAAAGACATCGAAATGGAACGGCAGCTCGATGAAGAAAGCCATGCATTAGCTGTTTCAAAATTGAAACATGCTTTTGAAAAGCAGCTCTCGTTGATGAAAGTGTCTTTATCCGATGCTGAAGAAGAGCGCAAAATTGCTGTCGAACGGTTCAAAGAAATAAAAAATAAAATGACTAAAAGCATTACAAACAGCGAGGCGTTAAGTGATGCTGTAAATCGTCGCGATGTGAAAATAATATCCATTGAAAAAAGCAGTGCAGATGATCGTCGCTATGCACAAGAAATGAGAGAAATGCGGGACTTAACACTCCAGCGGAATAATGAGCTTGAAAAGACTCTGGCATCTTTACAGGAGAAATTGCGCGAACGGCTTATGGTATGTGCCGACTTAGAAGAGGCGAATTCACATTATCGGGAACAGGATCAAGAAAGGCATCGATTACTTTCTCAATGCCAAAGAATGATGGGACAAATATTCAATATTGGTGTTGCAGAAGCTCATTTAGTGCGTCTCGCAAGGTCACCGCGTCCTAAGAAATTTCGTGGGCGACACAAGCAGTCTATGGCCAGTAGTCCTGTTCCAGAGTCAGCAAGAAGGCACATGCAAAATGTCCTTGTCACTAAAACTGTTGAAAATCGCGATCGGCCTAGCCCAGTGTTGACCCCAACGCGGAGCACGATATATGAAAACCATAGCACTGGAAAAACCCGCATGATGAGAAGTAGACAAAATTATAATTCTGTTTTGGGCATCGATGACCTTTCTGCGAAATTTGATGACGCAGCGCCAGGTGATAAGAACAGTGGACCTTCAAGAAAAGTAGCCATTTATACGGGCGAAGTACTTGATGAAAACATTCAGGCATTGGCGTCAAGCTTTAATATTCTTGCTCGTCAGCTCAGTTTACATGGAAACTAAGTTAATGGTTGTCACCATGTTCTTAAAACACAATAACTACTCCAGAAAGAAAGTTTTGAATCTGTGACGACATCTGGTTGACTACCTTCACCAAGGCTTTGATTTCCCTCATTTATATCTCCGACTATATTGGCATGTTGCAGTTTATCTTAACTTAGGGATGATGATGAATACTTCTCCTTAAAATTAATTAAATACAACAGCCACGCCATTTTATTTACATTACTTCGTAGATTTTAATATATGATGGTTAATCAATAAAATATATAACGAATACGCAGCAGGAATTTAGTGACTCTTCTTCTGAACAAGTTAAACATAAGTTAAGTATCGTCGTTAGTTCGCAGGCTTTCGACTCCTCTTCCTTTTCGCGCTGGCCACAACACTTCCAAGCAAAGACTTCCGGGCATCATGAACTGACATAGGCCGATCCAAATCGAATCTTGGGAGAGTGTCGGCCAACGCGATTTCAAATCCTTCGTCAGAAGGTCCTTCGTTTTGGACATATCGTGTAGTCATTGTATTTTCAAAGTTTTTCATCGTGGGTGGGCCCCAGATACTCTGTAATTTTGGTGATTTTGCCTTCTTTTTTTTCTGAAACAAACTGAAAGCTTTGCTACTGCTAGTATCAATATCTTCCGCTTGTCTTTTCAACATTGCTTGATGTTTTAAGTATTTGTTGCAGATTTCAGTAGCATGAATTTCCATGATACCCATAAACTCTAAAATATTGCCAGAACTCAAATGAATCCCCCCTTTTTTGCCACGTGTAGCTATTCTATGCTGAGGACCCGAGTCTTTCTTCTCTGCACGAACTTCGTTGAATATTCCAAGTGCATCTGCTGCTGCTTGAAAACCGTCCAAAAATGCTTGTAATTCGCGCTCGTGCCTGTTTCGTTTTTGAATGCACGCTTGGAGCATTTGTTTGATAGAGTCTTTTGCTTTGGCCAATTGTTTTACGCGTTCTTCAAAGCGATCGTTTGCTATGCAACTGTTCTCGCCTCGCAATTGTTTTAGCAAGCGCTCTTGGGACTGTTTCATTTCCCGCTTCTCAGTGGCTAGTTCATTTTTTAGATCTTTGACGACTGTACCTAGATGAAAAAGTTCTTCGTCGTTCGATATGAACGTATCAACAATTTCCTTTATCTTTGAATTTGTTATTTTCTTTGATAACGAACTGTTCTTAGTCATATGCACGGCCCGTTCGACATGCTTGGCAGTAGCAACGGCATTTAATCCCATTTCTTTGGCTTCGAGCACGGCCGCGAACAAGTCGAAGGCATGCTCCATAGACGCAATTTTACGCTGTTGAGACATTGCAAAATTGTCAGTTCCTCTGAGTTGCGCTTTTAATGACTCTAAACGTTTCTTAATTGCACCTTCTTCTTCGTCTGTCAAGAGCCCTCGAGGGTTATTCATTTTTTGGGTTTCTTTTTTATGCTCGTGCTTGGCTCTGAGCATTCTGCGCCTTTCTTGGACAATGGCTTCTTCTTGGGTAGCTCTTTGGTTTTCTACAACGCTTACAAAACGATTGAAGTCTGACTCAAAGTTCAGCGTTTCTTGAACATAGACGTCTTGTAATTCTTCACATCGCGCCTTCGCTTCTGTGTGCTCATCAAGAAATTTGTTGGCCTTTGACATAATGTCACTGGTTAAGGTAGAAAACTTTATCACATTCTTTTTGATCGAATCGAAATTCCATTCCATAACCCCCAACGCTTTCCGCATTTCGTCTATTTTCCACCGCAGTTTTGTATTGTAGTTTTCTACTTCGCTGCGCGCTTTCTTCTTGTCGTCTAAGCTAGTCTCTAAAATGCGCACTTTAGTGTTAATTCTATTCCATTTGTTCTTGTATGAATTGCGTCCATCAATATGATCTCTTCTGGCCAAAGCATCCATTGTCTTGAGCGCTTTTTGAATTTTTTGTCGCATTCGAACTAAGTCTTTTTCTAATTCCGTGTTTCGATGTTCTTGATACCTTACTCGCTTGATTAAATTAACCTCATCCTGATTAAAACGCATAATTTGCGATTCCTCGAATGACACTGTTTTCGGTCGGCGACTCTTGCTAGACACATTAATCCGAATGTGAGACGTTGGTCGACTGGTACTTTCCCGTTTTATCGGCGTTTGGACCCGAATCCGATTGTCCCGATGAACTGGCTCTTGTATAACTTTCCGTTCGAGCATGTTCAAGCTATGTGTTCTAGTTGCGAGAGGTTAAGGCTAGTCATTCAGTTCGTGACACGCGTGCTGCCCAGGTCCTTGGGACTGCTCTGGTTGGGAAACATCAAAGCCATGTCTACAAAAATCAGAAGTCTGTTGCAGTTTCGATGAACAACAAATTCAGGTGATTTATTTCATTTCACTGACGACGTAAGAAATATACACCAATATCGTAACACCTACTCGTACGTAAACATCAAAATATCAATTGAGACATTTGAGGGCGGGTAATATGGGGCTAATACTGCGTATGGGAGAATCGTGTTTGATAATACCGTTATTTGTTATTTGTAACGCTACTACCTCATGAATGACAACGTTATGTGCGAGGAGATGCTATGGGGTGCGAGAAGAATTATTTATCGCAATGTATTGCAATTGATGCAAGCAAACGATCATGATTCAATGAATTCAACATGTACCTCTCGACGATACCCAATGGATTACTTTTTTTGATTGTTATATGTACGAACTTAAGCAGACATTCGGGCGAATCTGGATCTATTCGAAACATATCATCATGCAGCCCCGCACCAAATTAAGCACACGGTCGCCATATCTAGATCAAATATCGCAAGGTAAAATAGGAAGCTTTCATGCATTGAAAGAACACCAAAAATTGTTAGTACAGCCCGTTCTTATTCCAGACATATCACACTGTCGGGTTTCCTCAGACTTTATTTCATCTGGAAAACCCCTCATAGACCCATTTGTAGCACCAGATGGAAAAATTACCGAAAGCTTGCGCGCAACGGTGCAAGGGAGTTTGCCTGCAATTAGAAAGGCGTACATCACACGTTTAAATAACGACACAATCAAGCGAAACGAAGAAGTTTTAGAACAAACTTCATCATCGTCTCTGAAAGGTGGCAGCGATCAATTCAGCTCATACACTGACGGAGTCGTCACAGATCGAGAAGAGAGTGAAGTGAGCGTATTCTCCAACAGTTCTGTACGCTCAGAAAACGGCTATGTTCCAGAAAACGATGAAACAAAGGGATGGTATGACAACCATAACGATAAAAAAATACGGAAGAAACCAAAAAAAAAGAAACCCGTGAAAGTAAAAATAGGAGGTGGGTCTATATCTGGAGGCAGAAAAAAATCGAAAATGAATCGTAAAGGATACGTATTGTAATACAAAGAAACTATAATGAAGTAAACGCTTTTTGATTATTGAGTTATTGTTGTTGTTCAAGAAAAATTCCGACGTAAAAAAATACGGAATTACTGCCATGTTTGAATAAGCTAACACATTTTTGCCTCCGTTTTGGCCGAGGTTCTCTTAAAAGACCTTTCAACTTTATAAATTACATATACACACATATCATATGCTATACTCACTTGTTTTTTACCGCTGCTCCGTCACGAAAAGCTTCGAGGAGTTGCCCTATTTAAGCTTGCTAACAACGCGACTACTTCTTCGGCAGAAATTCGATCGTCACCAAGTTGGCTAATCTTTAATGCGACTGCCTTTTGGAACGCCTTCTCCCTTTTACGGCGCTCTGCTTTTTCCATTACAAGGCGATCTTTTAGCCTATCATTTTCATGCTCTAAATTTTGTAGCATTTGTGTTCTTTGTCGACGCTCGTGCACAATTTGATCAACCATAGAGCGTAACCTTTCGTTTTCGGTTTTAAAGGTGCGTAATAGATCATATGCTTTCTCCTGCTCGGCATTGAAGTTTTGTTCTTTCAACTTCATGGCATCTCTATCTGCTTCGTGACGAGCTTTGATGATTTTAACTTGGGACTGAATATTCTCAATGCTTTTTTGCACTATGTACCCATGATTTGCAGCACGTGACAATTCTTTTTGTAGTTCTTTGTTTGTCTCCTGAAGAACAACCTTTTCGACTTGAAGCGCGTTCAGAGCTTGACGTTGTTCTTCCATGACTTCCTCGAGATCATTGAGTTCCGCATCGTGGCGTTGTTTCAATAAGCTCACGGAAGCTTGTGGTATCGATTCCCAATTATCTTGCCTGCGCAATTGATCTGGTGCTCCTGGTTGCCTATATCGAGGTCTTTCCTCGGTCTGTGGAATGGTTTCGACAAATGCATCTGCAAAAAACTGAACTTCATCGCGATGAGACAACTTCATATCCCGAATCTTTGCTTTCAAACGATTTATTTTCTTAATAAGATGAGGGTCTCCACTTTGTTTGGATGATGCCCCTCGGGTACGATGACGCGATGATTGATTGAGCGGATCACAAGGATGTACAACTTCTTCTTTCTCTCTATGCGTTGCCATGCGCAGCGTGGTTTGTTCGCCGTGCTCATCCTCGCTGCTACATGAGGACTCGTCTGAAATGCTTTCCTCAGACGTTGATACCGGAGATTTTGACATCATTGTTGTGTCGGTTGTATTTTCAGTCCAACGCATAGATTGCAAAAATCCCATCCCCACGACTTGTTCGCGCTCCACGATGGGCACTCCCGCCTTCTAAATGAGGTCCCCGAATGCCCATCACAAGAGTAATGAAGCATGCACGCATGCACCCAAATATAGCATGCCATGCCAACAAGTCAATTAAGGTGTTCCCTCAACGAAGGGAACTGTACTCGTTTGTATTCTACTACGTGGATTTGTCTATGCAACATTTCGTTGTCCGTTCATCATCTTGCAACGACTTTCCTTCCCGTGTATCATGGACGAACTTAATACTGAATGAATAATGAATCTTGTCGAATTATACCTGGTACAGTAAGTACGATAGTGAGTAGTGAGTAGTGAGCGCAGCGGCTGGTGGTCCAACACCAACACAGTCCAACAACGACATCATCGCATGGATGACGGCGAGAGTTATGGCGACGGAGTAGTCGTCTTGTCCGAATGGACGTACCCCCTCGGTTCATAGGCACTGCCTCTATCGCGCCCACAAACGCCCCCCCCCATTTTTTTGCGGTGAACTGTTTGTCTTCCTACACGGATTCGAAGGTGGGTTGGTTGGTCTGCGGTTGAGTTAATGGCGTGGACAAACCGCCAGGGAGGTGGGCAGCCAGCACACATTCCTGCCTTCAATATTGATAGGATGCTGAAACAGCCGCACCAAATACCGACATCCCGTGGGATACCCCGGCGTCGATCGACAAATAACGACATTGATCTGCAACCTCCACCGTACATGCAATTGACCCATCGGCCCAGGATACACACCCAGGATCAAAAACAACATCAACTCACGGGCTTGAATAGAAAGGCATCTCCAGAACGAAGCATGGACGGCAAAGATGCCACCATACACACCTTGCGACAAGCGCTGGCTAAGTGCTTGTTTGACCATGAACAGCTGGAAGGTAGCTTTCGGGAATGTTACTCTAAGCTTCAAGCCACACAAATAGAACTGCATGAAACTAGGGCAGCGCTTGATGAAACACGAGATCAACGTAAGAGTGACCAAGAAACCTATGAAGCGAATATTGTTATAGAACGGCAGCGCATTGAAGAGCTGGTGTCGGAGAGGGAACGACAAGTACAGGCTCATATGGATGCTGCGCAGGCTGCATTCATAAAGCAAACGAACGAGCAAATGCGCAAGGTTCTAACTGATGCGCAAGAATCGTCTGAAAAGGCCTTGGAAGACGCAAGACGAGATGCGCGAGAAGCGCTTCAGCGGAATGAAAACATGTGGCAAACCAAATTAGAGCTCGCGATAAATGCAGAACGGAAAAACGCGAAGGAAATGATTGAAGAAGTCCAGCGGCAAATGCGAGATAAGATCGATAGCCTGGAGGAATGCCATAGAGAAGAAATAAAAACAGTTGTCACAGATGCTATAGAAACTGAGAGAAACTTGGCCACCGCTTTACTTGAAGATATTCGGAAACAATCCCGGACCGCACTTGAAAGCGCTGAGACGCAAGCCAAAACAAAGATGGCTGCTTTAATCAAAAATCTTCAAGACACCGAACGATTAGATGCGGAGAAGATGCTGAGCGCTACCAAACGTCAGCTAGAAGAAGCGCACAGACAAATAGAATCACTGGAGCAGGCGCTCCAGCGTGCAAACCAACGGCTTGAAACCATGTGGCAAGACAAGTCCGAACGTCAAATTGTCCAGTCTACGTCTGACTCAGGACGAGCCTCTGCCACGAAGGAAGCTGCTACCGAGATGGAAACTGACCCACAACAGATGGTCACAGAAACAAGCATTTCCGACGAAAAGAGTAACATACCTCTATTTGAAGCAGACACAGAGCCAGTGCCGACGGATGCTATAGGTTATAAAGAAAGTGTTTCATCATCTACTGATAAGATTATGTTTGATGCAAATGCTGGCACTTCCGTGTCGGGGATCAATTACCGAGCAAAAAATGACATCAACAATGTCGCCTGGGGAAGTGATGATATTGCAAGCGCGTTTGATGCTGATTTTGATGCGTTTGGCAACAGTCAAGAGAAACAGTCAAGCAATCAGAAAGCAAATGTACCGAATAATCCTTTTGACGAAGATCTCTCCGCTTTTATGAACACTGCTACGGCCAACACGGGTAAGGCAGAAAACCTTGAACCTGAGATTGTATCTACAACAGCTAACTTTGACCCGCTCGATAAAGCGGATAAAAGTTTTTTCGTTGGTGCCAATAATAGCGAAGTTGATGCTGGAGATATTGATCCGTTCAGCGAATTCGAAGCAATTGAAAAAAACCCCTTTGAACTGTCCCAGTCTACAAGAGGTGTCAGCTTTACTGATTGGGATGGTGAATTCGACTCCCAGGTCACAGACGCTGTCGATCAACTGTCTACTCAGGAAGACGGTGTCACTGAAAATGACGAGGATGCATGGGACAATATATGGGGCCGTGTTTCTCGCGGTGCTGCTGAAAACTCAAAGGATACGAATGATTTTATTATCCATGATCCGTTGACTTTGCGTAAAATATTTTCAAAGATTGGACACAAAGTTTCTATAGTTTCGTTCAGAGGCGTTGAAGCAAAATTAACATCCAAAGGGATTATGTGCATGACGAACGAGAAGATAGCATTTTTCTTTCCTGATATTGCTTCATTTGCAAAATATGTGAACACGGCGGTGGAGAGCAATGGGGATGTAAGTACGCTAAGTGATCATTTATTAGATGAGATTGTTATATCGCGGCCAGTTGGAAGCAGCAAGGGAGTGGGAGGGGGATCTTTTCGAGATGTACTGGAGAGTAGATGAAAATCCGCATGTGCATGACCATCACACTCGTCGCGTACTTTTATGGTGCAGACTCTTTCAAACTACTTGCAACATGCGCCTGTGATTTTTTTTGCGTGAACCGAACAGACAGCGCTCACTCAATCAACGCAAGGTCGGCATCTAATATGATACCTTGCTCTCCCGCCAATAACAGCACTGATGTACATCACTATGACATTGTATCAAGTCGTTCCTCGCCATCTCATTTTACAAATGATACTCCTCTTAATATTTCCAAAGTCAGAACCAGGTCAACTACAAAAAAATTAAACCACTGCTTGGAAAATCAAATAGGATATCATTTGAGAAATAGAAATATGGGAAAATGCTCATGCTGCAATTCATCACAAGACGATTAATCAGGTTTTGAAGTTTAGTTAAGTAAATAACAGCCAATATAGTAGTTAAGTAAATAACAGCCAATATACTTATCGTCAACAGACTATTGTATATGACGACTTAAAAAAAGCCAACCGTATGGTATATGTGTATCATATTTTGTATTGTTTTTTACTAGGTAGTATGTCATACTGTACTACTTTCGATAGAGTATCGTTGCCACGATACATCACACACATGAAATTAATCATGACCATCTGATAATCTTTCATCACACTTCCATACTTCCAAATGTTCGCCTCCATTGTTTCTTTTACTGAATCCTACTTTTCTCCCCCATCAGCATTCCTACGTCGTCCACAGTTTTCGTCGGGACGAGGATAGCGTGAGTATTCTGCCCGTTGATGCTGGACAAGGATTTGAAGTATTGTATGGCCGTCAAATAATCAACTGCACGGACGTCTGTGTCGACTAAGCTTGACTTAATGTACTCCAAACTTTTCGCTTGAGCCTCTGCCCCAAATGTTTTTTGGTCGGATTTACCTTTTGATTCGTTGACGATGGCTTTCGACTTTCCAACAGCATCAAAAATCAATCGCGCTGCATCGCCTCTGCTACGAATAATTTGGCTTTGGCGTATGCCATCGGCTTGCAAGACCATAGCACGCCGCTCTCGTTCGGCTTTAATTTGGCTCTCCATGGCAACTTTGACGTCCCCCGTAGGATCCAGGTTAAAGATCTCAACCCGGGTAATAGTAACCCCCCAACGCTCGGCATCTTCTTTCATTTTCAGCAATAGTTGGCGATTGATTTTTTCACGTGACGAAAACGTATCGTCCAAGGTCATAGTTGATATAATGTTTCTTAAACTTGCTTGAGTCAGCAACTCGATCGAGTCAGGGAGATTCTGGACTTCCAAAACAGCAAGCCGCGCGTCCACGACACGAAAATAAACGAGGGCATCAATGTACATCTCAACCGTATCCTGGGTAATTACGTGTTGTCGGCCGAAATCGATCACGTGCTCCCTCAAGTCTATTCTGTCAGTAGTGAAAGTAGTGGCGACATCTTTATCTTGCTGCCCACACATGGCACGCCACTTGAGTTCCCGAGGTGAATCCATTATAGGCCACAAAAAGTGCCATCCTGGTTTCAACACACGGTGAAAATTTCCAAACCGCTCGACAATCATGACGCTTGCCTGCTGGACAACCACAATGCTATGTTTCAACAGTCTATACATCAGCCAAAAGGCAACGATTGAACCTAAACAAATAAATACAAACGGGCCAGTTTCTGACTCAGACAACCCTGCCCCCGTCGCCATGTTTAGTTGGTGGTAGTTTGCAAGACAAAGAAATGTATGTGGTGCGTGCTTCGCGCAAGCTTCCTATAACTTCTGCTTTAGATTTGCCTGTCCTGGGAAGAATTGCCGATCGAGCACTTCGTCGATCGCATGTGCAACCAAGACGAGTGATTACCGTAGCGTGGGAGGAATGGAACTAAGACAGACTGAATAAACCACACTACCTGTACTGTATACCAATGCCACTGCCATAATTAAA
>JACKZZ010021027.1_pt1 | contig 10925 bp, 8 predicted proteins | sample 8027871 | NCBI WGS metagenome assembly JACKZZ01 (sample SAMN15724774, study PRJNA655200) | protist metagenome | isolation source: fluorescence activated cell sorting (FACS) single amplified genomes of... | place: USA: West Boothbay Harbor, Gulf of Maine | collected 2000-07-19
TATATTTACAGGGTATCATATAAAATTTTTATTAAATTAATGAGTATGATAAGGAGCATTTTAATATATTATTTTATATTGTAATTATTGAGTAAGTGCATAATGTACGTATTATATTGTGTAAGGGTATAACATTTTTATTAAATTAATGAGTAAGAGTATATTATATATTGTAATCTTATTGAGTAAGTGCATAATATATTTGTAATCTTTCTCGCTCACAGCTCACATCACACAACACCCAATGTATTTATAACTTTAAAAAAAATCTGCCTGAAAAGTTACAAAATGTACATCTCTTGCTTCGTATAATTTGTTGCGTGGTAAATATTACATGCCTTTCTTCTTGTTAAAAATTTATTTTCTTCATCTTTGTCCGTGGTCGTCTCTTTTGCTTAATAACAGCACGTGTGTCGTGTGTTATTTCACCCACATTTTTATGTTTGTCACTTGCTGTATGCCGAAACGAATCAGATTTCATTAATAATGTTTGATCATTTATATGATTAATTTCAGATTCTGTATTTGCTTTCATACGTGACATTGAGTGTGTAGATCTTAAACCACCACTTCTACTACCAAACGGAGATAATGGTGTTGGTGAAAACGCCCCGTTTGGACTTGCTAACTTTAATTTATTTTGCAATGCTGCTATAGCACCTCCGCCATTACTTCTAATACGACGACGTGGTTCCTGTTTAATTGAAGCAGATTGGGTCGGAGTTGATGATTCTATTGTTTTATTTTCACCACCTTCTCCATCCACTTTTGTATTTACACTCTCATTATTGCTATTGCTGCCATTATCGATCTTGCTGCTACCACTACCACCTGGCGAATTGTCATTTCCCATTTTAATCACACCGGGCATAGATTGAGTTCTTGCCAATACAGGTTGAGTGCGTGATCTCCCCTCTTTCTTTGCTGTTGGTGGTTTTATTCTCACAGGGTTGGGTATCAATCGTTTTGGCACGAGACGTTGCGGCTTTGGTATAGTTCTATTTTTACTATCATTATCATTACTATTGCTATTTCCAGAACCATTGCTCATAGGTAGCTTTTTGCCAAGTTGTGATAGTTTCCTAGCCAATTTTGGCGATGCAGTTGATCCCTTACGGACAATTTCTTCTTGGCTTGGACTCTTTTTTTTATTGAACAATGCCATTTTTTCTTTGAAAGATAGTGACGCCATGGTAATAATTAGATTCGTATCACTACGTATTTCGTTTACGAGACAATATATATATTATATGTATGAACGATTCTACGTAGATCTTATATATATATTATTGTATATCAAAAGAAAGGCCAACTCAATTTTACAAGTAGCAATAATTGGTGATGAAAGATCTGCAATTGCGCCTGCTGCTGGATCCATGTTTTTTGTCTTCCATTAATAATAATAATACTGTAGTATAATAATAAAAAATGTAGTAAAATTCTAAGTAGTAATATAATAATTTAAATTTAATAATATTGTATTATTATAGGTGTAAATATAAATAATTATATAGCTGGATAGCTAATAATAATAAACTATTAAAAAAAAAGGAACATATAATAACATTACTAAGTATGTATACATGTCAATAATAATACGAGTAGTATTATGTAGATAGGTCCTTGTTTTTGTACAAAAGCTGGGGGCCATGGAGAATACGGGATGTACAACTTTTGATAGGGATATATTATACTTGAGACCCCCCTTATAATGGCGTGCTCCCAGGGTGCTATATGCGTGCTAATAATAAATAATATTTTTTTCTTCACTTTTCTAATTATTATTATTATTATTATTATATTATTAATATATAGCATTATTATTTATTATTATTTATTATTATTATAATTATTATGAGAAACGCGTTGTTTTTTTGTTACAAAAAAAACTTCTTCTTATTTTTTTTTTTTTACTTTTTATTTATTTTGTATTGTGCTATTGTATTAATTAATTAATAAATATATATAATTAATAATAATATGACGAAAGAAGCTTTTACACATGCACATATATAACCATAATCATGTCATTGATTGATCATATTATCCCCCCCCAATGTTGACGGATCAACAAACCGCAGCTAGCCAGCAACAAAAAGGGTGTATACATATATAATTATGCATCGCATTGTATCAATTGCAGCATTAATATTTGCGTTGCATGTATGTAATGTTAATGGTACCACGGAAATACCACCGCATGAACATTTTTCGCGATACAGAGATAAACATAAAAGGGATTCGTTCTTTTGGCCAGATGATCCATGGAATATAAATAGAGTTCCAAGTACGTTTAAAGTAGGTTTTGATGTCATTACAGATGAAGCGAAAGGCACATTACAATATGTAACCATGAAAGAATTAGATGTAAGTAAGTTTGTACAAATAGAATACGTGCTGGGCAGCAGTGAGAACAATCAACGATGTATTCACCCTGAATTTGCAAAAATGACTGCATATCAGAAAGGAGCAAATGAGGCAGAACGCCCGGAATCAATTGGACTTTTACCAGAGCCAAAAAAGGCGGCATCGTCGGATACATCCTCCTCATTTCCGCAAAACACCAATACGTTTTTGTTGGAAAAAAGCAGTACCGTCACTAGTACCAATATCAAACAATTGTCGGACAATGACAGTATATGTGCACCACAAGGTATTATGTGTAATATATGCTTAAATGCGGTTTCAACAAAAATAAGTACTAATACGGTGCAAGGTGGTTGCAATACAGTTGAAGCAGTATTTGAGAAGATATGCAAGAAAGTATCAAATGAAGTAATTGACCAGGAAGATTTGATTAAACCACGAGCGACGGAGATATATCAAACGTATGGTCCTAAAACGGGTGTTTCGTTAATAATATGTAAAGATTTAGGTTGTTGTGGTGGTCCAAGCACTGGTAACAAAAAAGAGGAATTCCCGAAAAAAACATTGAAGCAAATTGATGCTTGTATTTGCAGTTACTCCCCAAAAAAATTACGAGCAAATAAAGTAAAATTAAATAGGAACGATGCTGCAAAATACGTAAACCAGTCACGCGTACGTAATATGGTTGATCCAATTATTGCTACACCAGATAAATATTTAAAAAGTTTAAATAAACATAAAAAGGCAAACCAAAAAATAAGAAGTGTTGCATCCATTTTAAAGTCAATGCCAAAGCACAAAATGGAAAAAAATAGAAAAATAATCAAAGCTGTGGAAGATACAGCAAATCAAATGGACAATGTATGGGATAATGATTGGAAAGTAAAATTTGAAATTTCAATCAATAATGGTAAAACGTGGATTCAATTAAATATTCCTACAAAATATAAGGATCGTCAATCTAGAATTGTCAAACGTAACGTAAAAATTCCAGAATTGCTTGTGAAATTAGGCGAAAAAGTACGATATCGTTTTACGCAATATATGAAAAGATGTAACTGTTGTAGCGATTTATTTGTTCGAAGTTTTTCTCCGAAGGAATTTGATACTGATTAAAATTATGTGTGTGTACTATTGTTATATGCATACTACATATACAACACGCTAGAAGAATGTACATCTGGAGATATCATAATTTTAAAGTATTCGTCTCTGATAATAATATATATATGTTATTTAAGCTTATGAAATATTTGTGTGATATTAAAGTTTTTTTTATTAGAAAATATAATTTTATCGTGTTTCAAAAAAATTATTATAAAAATATTTTATATATTTAAAAATAATAAAACACACGCTATTATATATATGAAAAATAATATATGTATATTTACTCGTATTTTGTACTACACGCGTGCGCTTAATTCTTCAATGAACGCCCAACTTCTCTCTCAGTAATCATCCTGCATTGATAATTTTAACGCAAGTTCTATGGATTTTTCTTCATCCGTTTTTTTACTTGCTTTTCTACTTCTTCGGCTTTTCGTTTTCTTTTGTTTTGTCTTTTCAAATGGGCTATTACTTGTATCACTTGCTTGTTTCCTCGCTTTAGTTGCTTTCCGTTTGGTGCCTGATTGTTTTGCTGATGTATGTCTACTACTACCACTATTATTACTATGACCTTTGATTTGACTCTCACGTACATTTTTTACTTTTTCACCATCTTCAAATGTAATATTAACAGTACCATCATTATTTACTGCAGTTATAATACCAGAATAATATTCATCCCAATCACAATCCGCTTTTACTTTTTCACCAACTTTGCGAAAAGATAATTTTTTCACTTCTTTCTTTTTGTAATTTGGATCAGCTTCCAGCTTTTCTTGCTTTGCTATTTGTGTTTCAATTAAACTTAATTCTTTTTGTAACATTTTTAAACGTTGAATTTTTTCCAATCTTATTTGACCAGGGTTACTATTTAGACCAGTTGAGGCGCTATTAACAAAAACACTTGATGTATCTTCGTGTTTTAGCTCTGGTATAACTATTGCCGCAATTTCCTCATCGGTTAAACCAAAATGTTCTTTGTTGTATGCCTTTTTCTTTACAACCATTTCCCGCGTTTGTTTATCACCTTGATTCACAATACAATTATTTTTTCGTACAATATCTTTACCTTGAATTTTAGCATTTTTCTCAAAAACAGATTTTAAATTTAATTTCAACCCTTCAAATTCTGCCAAGGATTGTTGCCCTAATAATCGCTGGCATTGATTGTACATTTGCGCGACTGTTTTCCCTGGCAAAATGCGTTCTTTCGTTATTTTTGTCCATCTTCCAACACCATATTTCTGTATAGCCGCAACAAATACTTCAATTTCTTTATCCGTCCATCCTGGAGACAATGTATAGTTCCACAGTGACTTACTGTCTGCTGTATGTACTGGATTATCGCCCATGCTTATTATATTGAATGCTATGTAAGTTTGTGCTTGTTTTTGACTTAATAGAATAATGCGCTCTATTTCTTTTCCTTCCGTGTGTAGATTATATGATGGTAGATATGATTCGAATTGGGTAGGGTACGAGAGGATTTTCCATCTCTCTCCCGCATTTTTACCACCGCCACGTATATTATGTAGTAGTATTATTATAGAGTAGTATATAATAATAAAAATATCTTCTTGAAATAATAAATAATATAATAATATAATACGTAATAGTATTAAAACTGGATTTTTGAATAATAATAATAATAATAAATAATGGATTCAATGGATGAATTTCAAACAATATTATTTCAATTATCTGTGTGGTCTGTTGTTATAATTATTATATATTTATTAATAATACCTGTATATTATAGTCTAGTGTATGATGGGGTGTACCAGCAGCGGAACAGCATTGGGGAAATTTTGTGACTATGACCTAATTTTAACACTTATGTTAACTTGCCATTGAATACCTTCTTCAACCATTGCCAAAGGGCAGTATCAAAATTTTTAATCATTGCAAGAACTGCGGAAGCTGATCAAGGAGGAATTCATAAATGAAAGGAAAGATCAGGAAACGAAGGAGGTGAAGATGCAGATGAAACATGAGTTACTTTGTGCATATGGTATATTGTATTGTAAGAAAAAGTACAACGATGGTGCAGTCATGTATGCGCCATCTGTATTGTTGGAGGAGGATGCAACAGTCAAGGCATGGCCGGAGGCTGTAAAAAATGATGTCAACGAGGAAATTTCATTCTTTCGAATGTTGAAGGGTAAAATGGTAAATGTGGGTTACCTTGTACATCCACCACCGACTAAAATTAAAACATTTGTATCATGGGTGCTAATAGTTCCTCACGTCAGGTACGTCCATTAACCAGACATCCAATAGTTCATCTAAATAATGTAAATGGACTACAAACTGTTGTAGGATCTGAAGAAATGAAGTAAAGCAATACATTACTTTAGATACTTGCATATTGCAACCAAATGAACACAACGGGCTATCATCTGAAAATCATTTCTTGTACCCTGAGCACAAACCATTACTATGATTACTATCGAAGACTTCCGTAACTTGTATAAAGACAATGGTCGACAACGCAAGAGAAACAATGGACATAGTGTTTCCATCAGCTTCGCTAAACCTCTACCCTACTGTAAAATCTCTTGGGAGGAGGCTCAAGAAATACTAAAATTAAACTCACAGGAAAGGGAATTTAAACAAGCTTCTGTTAGTTTTAAAAGACAAGGACCATTACTTCCACTTGGACAGACAAAAGTCGCGAATGATGAGACACGTAAGAATTACTTGACATTGTTTGTAAGCTCATATGCAAAGGATACTGAAGAATTGAAAGGGATATTTGCACAAGCAAGAATTCGCCAGTTAACCTGGTCCAGTTAAGAAACTCCGACGCCAAAAGTTATAACAAGCTTGTAACAGATTTGAAAGCAGAAGGTTTAAATGACATTGACTTGGATATGAGCGGCATTACCGGTAAGTGGGACACAAAATGCAAGGTTTTTGACATTAAGTTAAATTCTTTCACAGATTTACTGCACACCATCCGCGGAACATACTTAAAAATTCGCGGTGGTGATACCAATGATTATGTGAACAACATTATGTCCATTATTGTGAGAGAAGATGAAGCAAACCACGAAGCAGACATGTCGGGATTAGAAGGTAAAGATTATGCTGGGCAACTAAAACATTTTACATCTCGCTACAACCATTTGATTGTCAACATCATTATGTTACTTAAAGTCATAACTTTCAACACTATATTGCTGTAGTCAAAGATATTTTCCCCACACATCACTGCATTCACTTAGAGAAGAGATCCTTACCATGTTTACAATGAAAGAAATCCTTGACATGTTCGAACCTTCCGAAACAGATAGGAGCAAGGAACATAATGTTTCCATAAGCTACGATGACCCTACACCCTCAATTGAAATGGAGTGGAAGGAAGTTATGGGTATTCTACATTCTCAACCACAGATACGGGAGAATAAAGACGCCTCTATTAGTTACAAACCCGAAGGAAAATTAGTCTCGATTGGGACGCCAAAAGTGATGAATCAGGAACAATACAACATTTACTTGTCAGACATAGTACGAGATTACGCAGATAATATTGAATTACAAGGAATCTTTGAAGGTGACAGATGGACAACTTTTCTGGGGTGGTTCAGAGACTTAAAACAACAGGAACGAGAAACATTTGTTAAAGATTGTAAAGTATTATTTTTTTCCCGTTGCTTTCGCTTTCGCTTCTTCTTCTTCTTCTTCATAAATTTTTGTACTGGTGTCATCTTTTGCATTTGTTTATAGCGCAATCCTCTACGGTTTCTGAGCCTTCCCCGTCGTTTCAAAGTGCTACCCTGTCGATATCTGCACTCTGGGCATGGATGACCTTCAACCATCACCTTCAAATTATCGTGCCATTCTGTCATTTTTTTCGAAACCATCTGAAGGCAGGAATTACAAAATGCCCGCTTGCACATATCACATTTTATAAACCCCTCCCCTGGGTTTGGGTTAACGCAAAAAATTTTCTTTTTATAATTGTTTGTGTCAACTGTTTTTGTTGAGCAAAGGCTGCAGAATTCATATTGAATTTTCTGGCCATGCCGCTCACAACCTGGTACAACATAAGTGTTAGAATTAGGTCACTGTCCCCAATGCTGTTCTGCTGCTATTATTATTACTATTCACATTATTATTATAGACGCTACCCGACACGCGATAATGCTGTGTATATGCTATTTTAAAATCAATAGTGTATCGTTTTATATTATGACAGGATGGATTCTACGAGTACGATATTATATTTATGAATTTATTATTAATAATGATTATTATTATTATTTATATTATTTCACAATTATTATATTATTATTTGAAATTATTATTATTACTACAACAGAGGAGTACTACTTATTATTACACATCTCATCAATCTTCTTTCTTCTTCTTCTTCTTCTTCTTCTTCTTCTAAAAAAACAACAAATCGCAAGCAGCATAAAAAGCTGATCAAAACAACTTCCTACCATTCCAAACAATAATATGTGCTTAATAGTATGAAAATAAAAAGTATGATATAATATATATATATATATATACTTATTGTTTGTTAAAACGCACTTGTGTTGTCGTTGTTTGTTTTTCATCATGGAGTTCCGAAAGGAGATTTACCACGGGTCTATTAAAATATTTAAGTCAGTGAAGAGTGCCAAAAAATTATGTACATATTTTCGAGACAAAATATTGCCAAAACATGATTTATTGGCTGCACCAGGTGCTACACATAATAACACGTCGGAAGAAATTCGTGCAAACGCTTGTAAAGAATTCGAAAATGATCCAATAACAAGTCTATTGTGGAAAGATATTATTGATGAAGTAAATATACATAGTACTGATTCAAGTGGTGAACTTAAAACGTCAACATCATCTTTTGCATGGGATCGAGTACGTTTACGAGTGCAACAATCAGATGCTGGTTATGATGATATTACAAATAGTTTAAATAGTTTTGGCCGGTATTCTAGTACACTACCATTGCATCGCGATACATGGGCATCACAGGTTATGCAACAACTTAACTGGTGGATGCCACTGCTTGAAATTGATGAAAATCGAACATTGGCAATTTACCCAAACTATTTCAACCAAGCAGTTCCTAACACAACAGATACTTGGAGTTTAGAAATATTAAAACAAAAACGTAAAAAAAAAATACCATACCCACAACTGCCACAATTGTTAACGGAGGAATTAAATGATGACGAGTGGGCTAAGCTGGAAAAAGATAAGAAAGCTATGGTTGTTAATCCTGGAGATGTATTAGTATTTTCTGGTAATCATTTGCATGGTTCAGTGATTAATAATACTGGGTTAACACGATTTTCATCTGAAATACGGACAGTACATATCAATGATGTAATACGAAATGTGGGCGCAAATAATGTTGATGGGTACCCACATGGTTATCATTTAGAATGGTTTCATTGCGTTGTGACAGAGACAGAGAATATAGAAGTAGTAGAAAACGATCATAAAAAATGCGAAAGGGAAGCACGTCAAATAAAAAAAGGTATGAATTTAAAGAAAGTAGTAAAAAAAAAGAAAGGATTATTAAAATAAAACACGCGAAGTATCCATTTCTTATCAAATGCAAACAAATTATTCTCCCGCCGTCTGTTAAATACCAATGCCAATATACATATTTGAAAATCAAATTATTTTCTGTCTCATATTAACAGAAAACAGTCCAATTCGGATGTAGTAAAAATTGTAATTTACTCGCACCAACAATACCGCGTATCATGGAGCTTCTTCATGTTATCAATTATTATTCGTCAATTATAAAAAAAAGTAAACGAAGAGTGCAAGAAGAAGGTGTCATTATTGAAATTATTATATTATAATACCAGGTAACTGGGTAACACATAAATAATAATATAAATAATAATACTGTAATACTATAATTTCAATGATAATAATATAATAAGTTAATAATAATTTTTAATAATAATAAAAAATAATAAATTTAATACGGTAGTATACAATAGTGGACTACGACATAGATGTACTTCAAAAAAATACACGTAGTAAGTTAATATGAATTACAAATTAAAATTACAATAATTACTATTGACTAGTAATAGATATAAAATATCAATATTCGTATTGCTTCCGTGTTGTTATTTCAGTTATTATAAATGCATAATACAGTATATATAATAATAAAGGTATATATTATTCCAATAAATTATTTTATATCAGTTACTATTAATGCACTATTACCAAGGAAAAAGAGTTGTTGCGTTATATGTGTTGTGTCCAATTAATATTCAAAAAATCAATATTAATATTCCATTTTCGATTGATTTATCTATTCTTATGCGTGTTACACGACATCAGTAGGTATATTCGAATTTATTGGGCGTGCCCCTGTCAACTCTATACGTGGTAATAAATCCATTGTAATGTGCGTGACCCAAGATGCATCAGATGGTATGCCAAACACATCTATGATATGATAATTGCTAATAATAGACCGAATCGACTGTACGTAAATGTAATAATACGTACTACTATTAATTTATTATATTATTATTCTCTGTACCATCATTAGGTTTCAATACGCAGTATATAGTCATGCAATATAAATAATTATTATATGCATTATTAAACAACTATTATTGGCACATTATTGGACCACACCATAATATTATTATTTTTAATAATGATGTATTATTATTATTTATTTAAATTTTTTTTATTTATTATTATTTATTATTATTATTATTATTATCTGTATAGCACTATAATATTATATATATCGAATTTTTTCTCATCAATGTGTACATGCATACAAAACCGATTGATGGAAAGTCAGAAGCATTGATATTTTTCATACACGAATATTCATTTTATTTTATTTATTTACTTTGGAGAGAGCAGGATATAATTATTTATGGCATACAATTAAGCATTTTTTTAACGAAAAAAAACTATATTTTACGGATTGGTTTACTATTTGTTATATACGTCAAAATACAAAATGAAAAGTCATAAATATTTTTGTTTACTATTCACACTTGTATTGGCATGTTTAAAAATGAATCTTGTTGGTGCCGCATGTGGTGCGGGAACATATGCCAGGCATTATAGATATTGGAGATGTTATAATTGCCCAACAGGCCAATATCAAAGTAGTAATAGTCATTACAATTATAACTGTATACATTGCCCAACTGTAAGTACTAAATGCACGTACATATATTTTTTTATATTCGACTAACCTCAATATTCATGTAAATGTAAATTTCTTTTAGGGGCAATACAATCCACACAATGCTAGAGGAAGTTGTTATAACTGTCCTACGGGCCAATATCAAAACAGTAATGGCCAAACTGGATGCAAGCATTGCCCAAGTGCTCAATTTATGCATATATTATGAAATCTTACTTATAAGTTAAATGAAATTTTTATAACTGTGAAATAAATCGCATATATATATAAATAATTTCATTTAACTTAT
>JACKZZ010022105.1_pt1 | contig 10921 bp, 8 predicted proteins | sample 8027871 | NCBI WGS metagenome assembly JACKZZ01 (sample SAMN15724774, study PRJNA655200) | protist metagenome | isolation source: fluorescence activated cell sorting (FACS) single amplified genomes of... | place: USA: West Boothbay Harbor, Gulf of Maine | collected 2000-07-19
TTCATTAGTTTGCGTCTTCTCCTTGATGACGAAACGCTGGCATGCCTCCTCTCTTTCCTAGATATGTGCGATGCGCATTTGTTCGCCTCCCCGATCCCTCACTCCTACTCAATGCTGATTGCTTCTTACTTCTCCATGCTCTTGTTTCCTATGGCTGTATCGTTTTCCATGGCGGTTTCGCTCTCTCTGCCGCACGTCTCCATTAACTGGGGCTCCTAGTCGCCAGGAGTCACGGGCCACTGTTTGATAGGCTCTGAACTGTTCGTTACATCGCCTTGTTTCATTGTTTCAGAATATGTCTCTCGGAGGAACCACCCAAATTAATCCCAACGCTGATGTCATCGGTTCCAAGCATGCAGCCAAGCTGAACATTCACGCTGCCGTCGGTCTGCAGAACGTGCTCAAGACTAACTTGGGGCCTCGCGGGACCATGAAGATGTTGGTAAGTGGCGCAGGAGCGGTCAAGTTGACCAAGGATGGCAAGGTCCTCCTCGACGAAATGCAGATTCAACACCCGACCGCGGCCATAATCGCGCGCACAGCTACCGCGCAGGATGACATGACGGGCGACGGCACCACAAGCAACGTCCTCCTGACGGGGGAGCTGCTGAAGCAGGCCGAGCGCTACCTCGACGAAGGGCTGCACCCGCGCGTGCTGGTCGAGGGGTTCGAGGCGGCCAGGGAGGAGACGCTAGCCTTCCTCGACAAGTTCAAGAAACCCCAAGAAAAGATTGATAGGGACCTGCTGGTGGCGGTCGCCCGCACCTCCCTTCGCACAAAAGTCAACATCGAGCTTGCTGATCACCTGACGGAGATAGTGGTAAATAACACAAGGCTTTTTCTTCGCCTTGTCCGATATGTCGTCTACATCTCCACTCATGTTGCTTTGGTTTGTTTCTTCAAAAGGTGGATGCCGTGCAGTGCGTACATACAGAGGGAGATCAAATCGACCTGCATATGATCGAGATGATGCACATGTCCCACCGCAACGCTATGGACACAGCCTTCATCAACGGCCTTGTCCTCGACCACGGCGCCCGCCACCCGGACATGGCCAAGCGTTCGGAAGACTGTCACATCCTGTCGCTGAATGTCTCGCTCGAGTACGAAAAGAGTGAGCTGGCGTCGGGCTTTTTCTACAAAAACGCCGCAGAGAGGAAGAAGATGGTAGAGGCAGAGCGCAAACACACGGACGATAAGGTGAAGGAAATCATCAAGTTCAAGAACGCCGTGTGCAAGGAGGGCCAGGGGTTCATCATTATCAACCAGAAGGGCATCGACCCGGCCTCGTTGGAGATGCTGCAGAAGGCAGGTGTTGTGGGAATCCGCCGTGCCAAGCGGAGGAACATGGAGCGGTTGGCGAGGGCATGTGGGGGCTTCACTGTGAATTCTTTGGACGACCTGAGCCAGGAGTGTCTGGTAAGTGGGCGCAAACAACACACAACAATTGAAAAGCTTACAGCACATGCGTAGCAAGACCCTCCTCTTGTGCGCACCTGAGCTGATGCTGTTGATTGTGATGTTTTTTGTCATTATTTCCTTCCGTTGCGCAGGGCCACGCCGACCTGGTCTACGAGCACCAACTCGGGGACGACAAGTACACTTTTGTCGAGGGCTGCAAAAACAGCACCAGCTGCACCGTCCTCGTCCGCGGCCCCAACGACCACACCATCCGTCAGATCATCGACGCCGTCCGCGACGGGCTCCGCAGTGTCAAGAACCTGCTCGACGACAAGTCGCTGATTGAGGGCGCCGGCGCCTTTGAGCTGGCCGCGCACCACCACTTGGTCTCCAGCTTTAAGAAGAAGGTCAAAGGAAGGGCCAAGCTCGGCGTTCAGGCCTTCGCCGACGCTTTGCTGGTGATTCCCAAGACCTTGCTGGACAACAGTGGGCTCGAGGTTATGTCCTGCCTCATCCCCATCCAGGTACTGCAAGCGCGGCTTCCCTTCCTGTCGTTTTCTGGCTGATTTGCTTTTTCGCCGTTTTTTCGCTGCTTGCAGGATGAAGTTGCGCACGGGCACTGTGTGGGTGTGGATGTGAACACTGGCAAGGCTTTGCTGCCTGCCAAGGCTGGTATTTGGGATAACTACTGCGTCAAGAAGCAGTTTCTGCATTTAGGATCGCTCATCGCTGTCAAGTTACTTCTCGTCGACGAGATTATGCGCGCTGGCCGGAAAATGGCGGGCGGCAAGGGCGCCCAGTAATAGCAGAGCAACATAATAGCTTTTTCATTTTCCCTGCCGAGGGTCGCCGTTGCTTGCCAAGCAGTTAAAAGCAAAGCACAGCAAGCAAGGATGCGTTGGCTTACTTGCAACATTGTACTTGTCGTACATTATGTATTTGGTGTTCTGCTTACATTGTAGCAGTCAGCAATGTAGCAGCGGCAGCACACGGCCCTACGTGCGGGTCTGCCACCGGAGCCCAGCGGCCGGCAGCAGTCCTCTTTCTCTTAATGTCTTCTGCTTCACTATAAATTCGTTGCGGAACAGAACGAGGCCGGCTCGGCCCCTCCTGCTGCTGCGGTACTGCGGCTGCTCAGGTCGAGCAGCATCTGCATCTTGACTATCAGGTAGACTTGAAAGTCAAGCCAGTGCAGACAAGACATCCATTATATTATGGCGCAGATCTTACATACATGTACATGTAATTAATTATGAACCTGACGAATGCTCTGAGTCAGTTCGGTTCGCATGCGGCATACATGTACGCAAATGCTACAGTCTGACTAATTAAGCAAGGTCCACACTAGGTCTACGCGCCTACTCGAACAGATCTTCGCGATCAGCACCTTCAGAGGCGTTCATTTCGTCCATTGCCGCAAACTTGAGGAAATGACCAGGCCTGTGCAGCTCGTGGTAAAACTCTTTCGGATTCTCAAGTTTCAGGCCGTACTGCATTGTAGCAGAATGTTTCATCCTAAAAATAAAAGGTGCAACCAAATGAGTTTCCCAGACGGTTGCACAACACTGAGTAAAAAACGAATACCCCATAAAGTTGTAGTTCCACGAGCCTGTGTCAGGCACCATGTAGAAGCCGAGGAAGCGATCCGAAAGCAGCATCTGGACTTTCTTGTAGTGAGAAGGCAAGTATCCAGCAGGAGTGTTTCCCGTTGAATCTTTGTTGGCCCGACCCCATTCGAATCCGGAAGGAGTCAGAACGTAGGCTGTCAGAGAGCACGAGCCAGGAGTGAAAGAGGTAGTAATGGTGATGGCGACTTCGGGGTCCCACGATTTGTTTTCGCTCATGATCTTGCTTTGGGTGATCACATCTTGAGGAGAAAGCTGCGGAAGCTCGTTTGGCTGAGTGTGGATCCACCCGAGAGGCTCCATGCCTGATGCAACGAAGCAGGACAAAAAAAAAGGCAAACAATGTACGAAGAAGGACGGCAGAGGAAAAAAAAAAATTCAAAGCAGGGCAAAGTTGCAACCATTTAGGTAGGGGTGATCGGGTAATGCTTGCGGAAGATTGACAGTTTGGTGAGTTCCCCACTGAGGTGGCATCACGATGCACCGAATCTCCTTGACCTGGGGATTGTCGGGGGGAGATACTCCGTACATGAAGCCGGCAACTTCCGTCCTCAGGTCCGAAATGCAAATGAACGTTTTGAGCACGTTCTTTGGCAGCACGTACGTGTAGCCGGTCTCGTCGACGTCCTCGGAGGAGACATAAATGTGGTTTGTGCGCAAGTGCAAGTTTGTTGCAGAGATAGCACGGACGCGCCAGTCAGTCTTGGAGGAAAATGTCTTCTGCTCGTACTGCGAGGTGGTCGTGACTACCATCTCGTTGCCATGGACGTCCGTCGTGCGAGTGGTGACAGCGGTCAGGGCGGAGTTTTCTTTCGACTGCTTTTCGATTTCCGCGATTTCCTGGCGCTGCATGGAAGGCGGAGTAATTTCTGCACCCAAAATGATGTCTCGAATCTCGCTCTGAGTCAGCGATGCAACGTTGACGTTGTTTTTCTTGCCGTAGTCGGCCAGAATGAGGTCTTTCATTGAGACTTCCACCTTGATCCACTCGTCGTCTGACAATGTAGGCCAGATGTGGTGGGGCTCGGTTACGGTTGTCTTGTTGGGCTTCAAGATCATTTTCGTTCGCTCTTGGTTGACGTGAAGGGCGCGGAGGATCAAAATCAAGCGGGAAAACGCAGTGTAGGAGCTAATGGACTTCAAAAAGTCATCATACAAGTTGAATAAAACCATCTGAGGCGTGGTGGCTTGCAAAATGAGGTCACCAAACTTCTCGATCTTAAGGCAGGCTTGGAAGGGGAGCTGAAGCTCGCTGCCCTTGATCACGATGTTCGGGAAGTCCAGCAAGTGCACTTCAAGAGGGTCTAGGAGCCCTTTGCGCGTGACGATGATTTGCTTTGGCTGCTCGTCAGGCGGCAGTGCTCGAATAAGGGCACACACTTCTTCGGCTGTCTTCCACTTGGCGAGCTGGCCAAGACGCTTTTGACCGGCCCAAACAGAAGTGTGGATGATTTTGAGAAAAAGTTGGCCAGTCCTAGGATTGAAAATGAAGATGGCTCCGTTGATGGGCTTGGTGGTAAGGTTTCCTTCGAAAGTCTTGTGGATGGTGACCCTGTAGACGTTGGTATCGTCAACAAACCAGATGACTTGGTTCGAGAACAGCTCTCCGTAGTTCTGGCAGTTAAGGTAGGGCTCGGTGGGCTCGGAAGAATACAGCTGAAGACCCTTTCGGACACGTTCTCGCAACACATAAAGAGCAGTGTTTGCCTTCATGATCTTAGCCATTGCCTGCTGCAGAAGCGGCTTGCAGCCAGGGAACCAGTTGCCGAACGCGCTGTGCAAGTTGTAGGCCAGGTCCATTCCAATCAGCACACCGCACGGCGACGGGTAGAGAGACATGTTGTCGGTGGTGTAGTCGAGGAATTTGGCTCGGACGTATCGCTCGATGTCGTGCGAGTCGTAGTCGCCCCAGCGGAGCTGCACGTCCAGCCAGTACTTGGTGCTGGTGGTGCCTTCAAAGCCATCGTTGGAATCGTTCAGGAGAGAGGGGCGAGAGATTTGCCACTTGTAAGCAGCAAACAACAGAATATCAGCACAGCTCGAGTTCATCTTGTAGGATTTGCGAGGGTGGATGGTTTCTTTCTGGACCGTTTCAATTTCAAGAGCATCAAGCTCGAGGTCGAAAACTTGGCAAAGGTCCATCACGACGCTCTCATGCACCTTCTGCCACAAGTGGGCTCGGAAGATTTGGATCAAGGAGATTTTCAGAGTGGGGATCTTTCCGTGCATAAAAATGCCAGTCAAATCCAGCTGCACTTGAAATCCAACGTAAACGTTGGCTCGGTTGATAGTCGGAGACCACCAGAGAGTAAAACGACGGTTGGGAATCTGGTTCAAACCACTGCGCTGGGCATTGGTGAGCTTTTTGTACTTCATCGACTCCTCGAAACCGGATGCCTTTTCCCAGAAAAGACCCTCCCAGGTGGGAAAGTAAGTTCCCTTGAAGAGGGTGTGCTCCAGAATTCCTTCAACTCCGCCAAGCGATTGAATGACGTCGGTGCGGTAGTTGTTCAAGTTCCACAATTTTCCGTCATGCCTTTGGTGGGTCCACCAGAAAGGATTCTGCCGCAAAACTTGGTACTTTTTCCACTCTGTTCGAATTCGCCACCCTTTGTCGTAGGCAAGCGTGTGGCGGTCTTTCTGGAAGAGTGTGTTGATTCTGGGAATACCCCTGTCCCAGGAGTCCTACAAAAAAGGTTGCGAAGAGTTTAAAACAAGCAAACCCCAGACGGTGGACACAAAAAACTCGTGAATCGTGTGTGTGTAGCGAAAGATATGGACTGGGTAGCTCATGGCCCCGAAGGACTACTGCTCAGCATGGAAGAAGTGCGCTCGTTATTATTGCGCTCGGTGAATTTTAAATCCAAGTCTCAGGGTAGAGGGGTTTGCTCCACAATGAAAATGTTGAACGCGTGTCGTGTGGTAATAAAACAAAAGCAAGCAACAAATGACACCTCGAGATCTTCCAGAGTAAGCCGCCTGTTTTGGGCATTGGCTTCCTGGCGCTTGAGCGCATACTCAGCCCAAACTCGTTGAGAATCCACAAATTCACTTTCCCATGGCTGGATGTAGCGATACAGATTAGGAATCAATTGATCATCGTCGTGAGACATGCCCGAACGGAAGTGGGTCGTGCCAAGATCCGTTTGCTTGGACCACCTCCGGTCGGATTGAGGGATCAGCACGTGGCCCATGGACAACATTCCGAGGCCTCCGAGCTCTTTAGGGGTGTAAAACACGACAGGAGGAAATCTTGAGGGCATTTTGGAGTTGAGGCCGATCTTGATACGGGTTTGGATTTTGTTCTCGCATTTAACAAGCAGATCCAAAAGTTCTTGAGTATGGATGACGGCTTCGCGGAAGTATGTCATGAGGCCTATCAGACACGTATTCCACTTGTTGGCGATTTTCGTAAAGGTGGTGGAACCCGAGGCCAGCAAGATGTGCCGAACTTTGTTGTTGAACTGCTCCATGGCTTCCTCGTCGACACGTAAAAAAGCGACTGCAGTTCGCTCCTTGGTGTTTTCGTTTTGAAGATTCCAAGTGCCATCACGAAGTGAAAATTCTTCGTTGACGACTCGAATCTTTGGCACAATACGAACATCGAAACCGCACATGTTGAAGAGCAGGTTGGGGTTGTCCTTACTGTACACGGAGCAGAACGAGTTCTCCCACTCAATCGTTGTCACTGAACGAGGCAAACGGTTCTTAATATCCCAGAAAACAGCCCGGCCAAGATTGACATCGTGCTTCATAAGTCGCATTCGGCAGTCTCGAGGCCACACTTTCTTGTTGTTGTAGCCCACAACATTTTCGTTGTTGGGGTCTGGGTGCTCGGTAAGGTAGCGCTGGATCAAATCTTTTGCTTCCTCGTGGGTAAAGCGGAACAGCATGTACGGATGCTCGACGTAACGGCAATACAAACGAATCGGGTGTTTCATCTCTGTTCGCTGGTCTTTGAACGTAAGGAAGTCGTTCGGGATCTCTGGCTGGCCTAAAAAAAGAAAAAAGAACATCAAGAACCGAAACTAGTTTCACCCACTTCACAAAACGTTGTGACCTGCAAGTTCTGAGGCACGGGTAAGACCCAAAACAAGCAAGTCCAGAACCAGGCCGTAAAATTGGAAAATAAAGGACGCAAATTGCAAGCCTCTGATAAGCCCATACGAGTTCGTATGGTTCATATCTTTGTAGTTCAGCACGACGTTATTCTTTGACGTCATGTAGTCGGCAATGTTGTGGTCAATAATAAGCCTCAGAAGACCGTTCAAAAGCGTCAAATCAATCTTTTCGTAAACCTTCGAGAACTTCGTCTCCAGCAGAACCACACACTCATCCTCGCTGGTATCCCACACATCGGTCAAGTTATTGATTCCCTGGCACCATTTATACACAAGCATTGGCGGAGGCTCGGAGTCCGCAGGTTTGACCCAGTTGGGAAATAGATGCCTCTTGTCCGCTTCGTACCACAGGTACTGGTCCAGATAGCTATCTGTGATTTTTTCCAAGGGTTCAATTTCATACACAGGAATGAGGTGCGAGTAGACATCCATGAACGCAACCCCAACTTCCTTGAAAGCGCGCTGGGTTAGCAAATGGCGCTTTACACGCGAAAGGCACTGGTGGGGGTTGTCGTAGGCCTGCTCTACTAGGCCCAGTTCTTCTCTCTGTGATTGGTTGAGGCGGTTTTTCGCGCTGTAAGATTCTTTAAGCCTTTCGAGGGCGAGGACCAGAAGCTTCGTGTCATGTTTGTACGAAAGCGGCGGAAACGGAATCGGCGAAAACTTGCGAGATTCGAGCCAGTGCACCGTGGTGGTGAAAATGGCAACCGCCTCTTCAGAGGAAATGTACGGGCCGTCCTTGAGGTAGTTGTGCTGACGCTCCTGCTCGGCCTTCAGCCACAGGCGAGTCAAACGACCGAGATTCTTCTTACACACCGTCTTGTCAACTGTCGCCCCACGGCGAATGCGCTCTCGGTTGTAATGGGCCACGTTGGTCCACCAATCCGCCTTGGATTTTACATACCTGCAAGCAAAGCACGCATTTCCTTCGTGACTACACGGAACTGCAATAAACCAGTTCGCAAAGAATGCTTACCGCAAGATCATGTTCTCAATGGGAGTTGGCATGCCGGGCACCTTCCATGGGACATTTGCTTTCCAGCAACGCCTTTAAGATACAAAAAGCAGGAGGCCAGGATTATTTACTTACAAGCACGGGTCTGCAACAAGGGCTCGCAAAAAAAATTTACCAAGCTTCGCTAAGATGCTGCAGGATGGTTCGAGATTTGTTAGCTTTGACACCTTCTGGCATCATATCGAGAATATCATGCATTACAGCTGCCCGAAGCTCCAAGTCATATTGCGATTCCACACGCTGCTTGGTAACTGTTTTAGCCACTCCTTTCGTTTGCCTCCCTTCAAACTGTCGAGCCAACAGATTCCCAAGCCACCGTTCAAGCAGGGGAACACAGCCCCGCAAGAAAAACAGCCAGACTCGCCACCCGGGAGCCCAGAAGCCGCAGCCAGGGCCCTTGCCGACGGGACCAGTGTTGAAGCGATAATATATGAGGTGTTTAAGATCTTTGCACTAAAAAAGTTGAAAAATATGCATCAGCAAAGTTCCAGTTTTTTAGCATAGGAAGTGGGAAAACTAACCATTCGAATCTGCCTCATCAGGCGGTACTTGTATCTGTACATCCCGGTGAGCTGACCAACGTGAGCGAATGTGTACTGCAAACCATCCGCCAGCTGGAAGGCGTCAACGTTGCCCAGCCGGTATTGCACATGAGAGTCAACCACCAGCTTGGTGAGGCGAAGAATTTCACGAGTCAAGTGAAAGGCATTCCCGAAACGCGATTTCTTGCGCTCTTTTGTTGTGAGGGTTTTAACAGGCTTCAAGTTGAAGTTGTAGTCAAGGTGGAGATAGTTGAGATTCTTGCGATGAATGAGGAGATTGAGCATGTTGTAGCCTTGCCTGCAGACCTGGAGACCACATTCGACCCAGTCCAGTTCGGTGGATTGAAAGAACTTGGTCTGCTTGAAGGCGCGGAACAAATATTTTTTGTTAATCGCCTTGGGAGGGCGATGATGCAGTTCGTTGAGCACAAAGCATTTGAGAAGCTTCTGGTACGAAACACGAACTTTCACAGGGTAGTCTTGGGACGCGTGCTCCTGATACCAGGACTTGACGAGAGGCACATCAATGCATCGGCGCATTCGACCTGTTTTCAAATTGTAAGGTCTCAACGAATGATAGAGCGCAATGGCATTTGCTGTCTCATCAGTGTACAGAGGATTTTCGCCGAGCAAGGGCTGAACGTCTCCCGGAAGCTTGAAATCATCCTCTTCATCTTCGTCGTCCTGCATTCCTTTCTCGTTTGAGGTCGAGTTGTAGGCGGCAACAGGGTTGATGACAGGGTCGAAGTAGTAAGCGGGCAAATCAGGGTCCTCCGCTTTGATGTACATCGTGATCGGCGTGTGGTAGGACGCGGTGGCCACCTTTCGGGGGCGGCTGTTGTACAGGTATGGAAAGGCAATCTTGTACTCGGTTCGAATTTGAGTGCGGATGATGATTTTGTTGATGTCATTGAACTCATTCCAGTCGTCATCATTGTCGTCCTCGTCGCGGAACAAAGGCTCGAACTTAGGGCCTCCTGGGATGGCCATGTTCAAAGCCTTGGCTGTGAAAAAAGCCTTCTTGTCGAAAAGGTAAAAGTAGTTCTTGTCGGTTAGATCGGAAAGCAGCTGGCCAGCCAAACGGTAAAGATTGGCCATGATCGGCGTGTTCAACTTCCAACGGCGGTAACTGGGGCCGTTAACAAACTTGGTGTACTGGAGAGGTCGGTGGTCGTAGAACCAGTCGAAAATTGCATCGTCTTCTTCTTCGTCCAAGTCCATCTGAATGGCTTCGAGCATGGGCTCGACGTCAAGAATGTTCTCACCATAATCGAGCGGAGGTTCTTCATCATCGAAAGGCGGAAACCGCATCCGCTTGAAGTGGTGCCTGTCTCTCTTCTCGCGACGCATCATAATCCACATGGTTGCCCATTGCGCAAAATAAACAGGCTCGATTACCCAGGGAATCTCATTCACAAACGAAATGGCCCCCGTGACGTGATACAGGACTTTGACGTTGCGAACTTGCTCCCAGGGCATGGGCATGTTTTCCAGCAACTTGTAGACAGCGTGCGGAATGTACTTGAGAGCACCCAAGTAGACGCGCTTGTCATGCCTGAATTTACGGTTGCTCATATCGCCATGGTCCTTGATGATTTTGCGAATGTGCTCCGGGGGCATGTCCTCCTTTTGGATCTCGACATACCCAAACTTGCGCTTGCCGCCATAGCGCTTCTTGTTGAGCTTTTGCCAATTTCGGGCCTTGTCCTCGAGGGACTTGGCCCCAAAACCAGCCGGCCCGGACATTGCTTTCCTAAAAGAGACGACGCAAGAGCTGAGCAACTTATTTTCCTCGGCTTGATGAATGAAAATTGAAATCCAAAAAGACTGTGCACAAAAAAAGGGCTGCCCGGTGCAATCAACAAATCAAGGACTCTGCGGGACAAGGGAGAGTCCTTTTCGATATCAAGACTTTGTGCCGTGTGTTTTTCAGTCTACACTCGTCCTCACTGAAAAGCCTCAAAGAGAAGGCTCCAGCCAGTCCTGATTGTTGGCTAGTTCAATTAAAGTATACCATGGTAATGTTGTTGTTTTTAAGGGGAGAGTGAACTCAATGAACTTTCATATTTTTTGGAGCTCCGTGTAAAGTTATATGGGATGGGAAAAACCCTTCTAGAAAATTGCCATCCTAAAGTTAACTGCTAGTACACGCCCAGCAACACTGTGTCTGTTGATTAAATTATTACAACTGCAGTAAGGGTTGCCACAGTAAAGATC
>JACKZZ010007027.1_pt1 | contig 10919 bp, 7 predicted proteins | sample 8027871 | NCBI WGS metagenome assembly JACKZZ01 (sample SAMN15724774, study PRJNA655200) | protist metagenome | isolation source: fluorescence activated cell sorting (FACS) single amplified genomes of... | place: USA: West Boothbay Harbor, Gulf of Maine | collected 2000-07-19
AAACCGACGGGACTAGATCTACGACATGGAGGACGAGGACGAGTAACGATATAAGACTCAACATTGCAGCGGGAGATTGACCGATGCTAATACTCCTCTTTTTGGTATAGCTGCCCCTGTAGTCAACCTCAACGTCTGGGTCAGTCTGCTGTTCTTAGTGGTGGCACAGCTTCACCTAGGCTGACAGGTCTCCGATAGATCACTTTTTCTTTTGCTTGTGATCATGTTGCAGCAACAGTTATATTCGCTCGTCCTCCATTTCTATTTCGATACAGCTGTGGCCGTGCGTATGAATTTTTTGCCCGTCCTCTCGTGGTGCGTAGTAGTAGGACGCTCTTGCACAATAGATCAACCTCAACGCTTTTTTCAAAATGATAATATGTTTGTAGTTCGTGATCGTGTCTCTCATAAGTACTTATCCGATATAAGTAATTCGTTCTCGTTCGTTACGTCCTTCTCCAACTCCACACATCACAATCATCATCGGGGCACCATCGGACCCATCGGGGGCATCGGACCCATCGGGGACATCGGACCCATCGGGGGCATTCTTTGTGAAGGTGAAGACGCCAGCTACTAAAGTAGATAGCAACCGGGGTGTTTTTACGTCCATCTATGTGTTTTTTCCACTTTTAATGGCTCTTACTGCCGCATGATCATCGGTACTCGCCTGTATTCGTTCTTGCCGGAGTTGTACCCTCGATCTTGAAGGACGCAGGGTTTCATTTGCTGAAGGACACACGATAAAGCGCACAGGAGATGGGAGAGGGCTGCTCGACATCTTCATCCTCTTGCGGATGCGGTGTGGGAAAGCCTAGAGGTCGATCGAAAAAAACGAAGGAAAGAGAGACCTAGGTAGACTACTAAACCCACTTTTTTACGTCACCCAACATCCACCGAAAAAAGAAAATATCATTAAAAATATCATGCAGCAGTTTTTACTAGAAGTACATACTTATGTCGTTACGTAACGTCGTGCGCGCCGTTAATTGATTTTCTCCTTTTTCAACAGTAGCTGGCGTACTTCTAGTTTCTCCATTCTTATTCCTCCCATCATCCCGGCGTTCGCCATCATCAGCATCTCTGACTGCATCATTGGAACCCCCATCAACGGCACGCCCGTCCGAATGGCCCATGCCTGCGCGATGATCCCCAACAGCCCGCTTGCGAGCCGGGTGGCCGTCCCCGCAATCGCACCGACCAATCCAGCAACCCTACCCAGCCGCCCGAAGATGCGCACCCTCATTCATCTTTACAGAAAAGAACCAGATCAGAAATCCATTCACTTCCACGTCCACCGTCTCGTCAGTATTTGTATATAATCTCTATCTCGTCTGACGTTCATATTTCTCAATGTCAAGTTTTTGCGACCCGGCGTCACGCCGGAGAAGATCGCTTCTGCTACGCTGGTGTCTCCTTCTCTTCTCTAATCCTTCCACGTAGGACCAGTCGCAGAATAAGTACTGATCGACGTGCCGCACGACGCGGGCCACACTAAATACGAGACCACGAAGACAAAATCATACTACGATACAGACGAGACGGCTCCGCCGTCCAGGTGACGTTGGAAAAATGGATTACTATCGAAAAAATCCTTCCGGCTCATGCTCGCCTTAATTTTTTCCTTCCTTCAACTTCATGTGCAGCTGCAACAGGGAGCCGATTCGCTCTCTGTGCTTCATCTTGTTCTTCTTCGAACTTTTCGTCTTCGTCTTGCTCTCCAGCGCGTCATGACGATCTTTCCCGCCAGCTGCTCCACCAGATCGAGTAGACGGCGAGCCAAGGAGGCCTTCTTCCCTCGCCCACTGCAGGATGCGTTCCTTTTCTCTGTCGGACACGTATTGCAGGGAGGTGCCGAAGTCGCCTTGGTCGATGTTGTGCGTTTCCAGCCAGGAGGAAGCGGAACTGGAACTGGAGGAAGAGGCGGAAGACACGCCGTCCGGAGGAGGTGTTGCAGGCGAAAGCGAAGGTCCCAACGGGTTTAGTCGAGCTTCCACTTTGGCATGTGCCGTGATTTGAGGGTCAGTTAGTTGGCACTTTTTGGCGTTTTCCGAAAGTCTGATTTTCTCCGCCCATGCAGCCACGACATTGGAGTCGAGAGGTATGGAGAGCTACTCGACTTAATTTATTGTTGAACCAATGTTGCAAAAATCGACGGCGAGGAACAAGTGCTAGAGCTGGCTCGAAATAGGACCTCAGGACTAGAAGGCAGCGTTCTTCTGTGTCTGAACCTGGTGAAGACGTGCTGCTCAGAAATTTAATGCCATAACCATACCAGTGTCGACGAGAACGCCGTATTTGATTTGAAAGCACCTCAACCTAGTGCGGCATATTTTGCATGTATCGTCCCTAAAGGCATTAAGCAATGCCTGTCTACGTCTATGAGACCTCGGTAATATTCGACGGAGGGACAGCTGCACCCATGCGCAGACGCAGAGCAGCATGAACATAACTAGATGTGCTCATTGTTCTTCATGACGCTGCTTCATCCTTCCATGAAAATCGTTCCTTGTCTCCGCGCATTTTCTAGTAAAAAACTTTTTCCAAAGAACTAAGTCGAGAAGCTGAAGCGGACCCTTCATAGGAGCATCTTTGTGGGTGTTTTTCGCGTTATTCATCGCCTGCTGTAGTCTGCCCCGGGCTTCCGGTCCGATTTCTTGAACATTATTCATGTCGTGCTTTGCGGAGTTCCCCGCGTGCTCAATGAGTGTGTCTGCGACCTCTTCCCACTGTTTTTGCGTCGTCTTGTCCGCAGCACACTCAGCAAACCACTGCACGAACTGGTTGCCTGCGTCTTCTTCCGGATTTTTCCGCGGGCACATGGATCCACCGTTCGGTCCGGAGGGCAGCTTCTCGAGGTCGGTGAAATAGCCCTCGAAGGATTTTTTCAGCCGCGTGAAGTAGGATGGGATTTCTGCGGACACCGCGAGCGGTAGGCAAGCGCCGTACTTGTGTTCCATCGCTGTCCTCGTGTGATTCCCGTACGTGTTCAAAAGGCCAACCCACAGCGCTCCAAGCTTATTGTAGTGAGCCTGATTGGTCTCGGACTTCTTTTTGTCTTGATTGGACAGCGCATTGTAGGTGAGCTGTGCCTCTTTCATCTTTTCCGCGACCTCCTGCTTGAAGGCCAAGCCTCCTTCCCCCCCGTCCGCGGAATAGATCTCCCACACCGCGGCCGCGACAACGAGCTCTCGCTCTGCTTCCGCTAACGCCGTCGCACATTCCGCGCTTCCATCCTCGCAGTGAGCACCTTGCAATTCGTCGGTTGCTCCGCCAACAGCATCAGAATGCTGCTCGTGAATCATGTAGCTACGAAATTCCTCGAGAAACGTGGTTTCCTCGTCAAAGTCCTCCTCGACGTCTTCTAGCGTATCATAATCTTCGACGTCGTGGTGCTTCGTGCCGCCGGAGGAGGAAGTTGATACTGAAGCAGCATCTACTTCTTGCTTTTCTTCTACTCTGCCGGAGCCGAAATGATTTTCATTTTCGACGTGCACTACAACTTGGTTATTCTTCCCGTTCTCATGATCCGTGACCTCCATCACGTTCGGAAGAACCCCTCCTCCACGATCCCCTTCTTTGCCGTGTTTGGTGCCTCCACCAGCTCCTTTCCCGCGGCCATTCTGCAGCGGAGCCTTGCTCAGTTGAAGAAACTCGAAGCCGGACACTGCGAGGTGCTGTTGTTGGTGCGAAAGAAGAGTGATGATGTTGATGCTCCGCGCCATTTTTGTCGTTTTGAAATTAGGGTCAACGTTAAGAGTTACAAGTCAGTCTAGGGGTGCCTTGATCGGGATGATCAAGCTGGAGTTTGTTCTTTGACTGAGGGTCATCATGTGTTTTCCTAGGTTACGGTAGGGGTCCGACATAAGGTGCGCAGGATGACGGCGACGAACGACACACGCACACGAAACCGAAACGACCGCTAAAAACACGCATGCCAACGAGACCGATGAGGATGAGACAACCAATGGCAATGTACAACTAGTCCTATACCGAATTCTCGAGGACGAGCAGGAGTACATCAGATGTTCTCAAAACGAAACGAAAACCACAACAGACCACACGACGAAGACCGACAGGAAATAGTACTAACTTATGCTCAGACGACAGTACACATCATTTCGATACCGACTCCGGTGATACTGAGAGCGGATCCCTGCGAACCGCAGCCTTGCCTCCTTGCCTGCGCTGCAAAAGGTTTTTCTGTGTGTAGTTCGTCCTCGTTCCGTCAATCCTTTTCCTGGTAGTCAATTGCCTTGATGGCCCGTTGTCGGTTTCGTACGTGAATGGTGCAGCTATGATAATGATGGTGATGTGATTTCCTCTGGCGGTAGTGCCTGTTCCTTCATCTCTACTTTGACCTTTTGTCGGTCGTGCTTTCAACATCTTGATCTTGTCCTTTTTCGTCACACTAGTGCAAGTCGTTCTTCCCGGTATATGTGTTCTTCAAATTTTGGGTGAATTCTTAATCTTTGTTTGGTGTTTCAGTCTTTGTTTTCTACTTTCTGTATGGGTCCTCTCTCTTGTCTCATCTTGTTCTCGGGCTTGGTTGGATACCGATATCGATTCTGATTTAGATTTTCTGTTCAGGCGCATAATAAGGGAAGCTCCCCTTGTTGAGCTTGACTTCCACCGTCTCGTCAGTCAGCTTTGAATTCAACAGATTTAAGAGTCCAACACCTCAGCACACTTATTCGTTCTTAGTACCTTTCCCCTCTTCAAATTCACGAAACCAGGAACGTGACGCGGCTCGCCATTGCTGCGCGGGATGAGGACGACGACAACGTCCGCGAAGATGTCGCTTGCTTCTGCTCGACCTCTGCTGCTTCGGATTCGGATTCCGGCTCCGGCGGCGCCACCAATCGCGGCGAGGCCGGTTCGCCCACCGCCGGTCCGACTGACATCGAAACAGACACCACATGTTCCACTTCAATGCCGCTGTTCAAAGTTCTCGTCAAAAAGCTACTGGAGCTCGTGCGACTCGCGTTCTCGTCGACCGGCCGCGCCGAGGTTTCCTTGTTCATCTCCATGGGATCAGATGGAACGACTGTAGGTGCAGCAGTCGTCGCTGGTCCGGATTGCAGCAGCGCAGTGCGAGGCGTAGTTGCCGCAACAACGCCCGACTGAGACGCGACAGATCCGGCTGCCAGCGTGAACGGCTTCGTTCCGCTTCCGGGGGCCACGTCGATGGTGGCAGCTTGTTCCTGCTGAAGAACGTCGGACTCGGAGGTGGTGGTGGACGGAGACATGTCATCCGTCGACGCTTGAAGCTGCGTGGCAGGCAGGGTGAGCGATCGCTGCTTCTGTTCGTTCTTCTGGCCGACTTGAAGAGACGAGGCGGCGAGCGTGAAGGGCTTCGTGTTCGTGCTGGCACCGGAAGCCGCTTCATCGTTCCGTTCATCAAGATCATTGGACGATGAAGCGCTGCCGCCACGAGAAGTGGAGAGGAAGGAACTGAAGGTGCCAGAACCTCCTCCTGCTGCTGAAGACGAAGCTAACAAAGAGGTGGCTGTTGCTCGTCGCGCAGGTTGCGCGCCGGATTCGTGTTCTAGATGATCCAGATCGCTGTCCTGCTCGTAGCTTTCGCCCTGAGCGAGGGTTGCGTCCTCCATCTTTTGATGTTCTTGTGCGCCGTGACCTGCGTCTTCGTCGATTTTTTCGCGAACTTCGCCGTTGTCCTTGCGAACTTCCGCTGTCGTGGTCGTTCCGCTACTCAGACTCATCAAGGCATGCACGGGTTCGTTCAGAAGAACGGCCGCGAGCGTAGCTTTCTGCAGGGGAAACATCTTCATCGTAACTCAGTTCGGAAGCTGGATGTGAAGCTGAAGTGGATGTCTGTGGAGCTGAAACTGAAAGAAAGTGAAGCTTTAGTTTTCGTCTAGCTGATTCTGATTAAGATTAAGGTTAAGTGCGCTTACGAGAAAGTGGTCCTTTTTCTTGGCGCATTGGTGATGCTGATGCGGGAAAAGGTCCTGCTTCTTCTGGTTTGGATTAGATTGGAATTAAACGAGCCATCCTTTTTTGCCGCGCGTACCGGACAGAGGCTTAGCTCTACGCACGCGCTTGAGAAAACGACACGAACATGGAACGACGCACGAGTTGTACGAACGACAACGACACCGAGTTATCAGTTAGTTTTCTACCGACAATCAATGCCAACAATTCGGTCAGGTGTACAGATTCGAACGCAACGAGTCGCTCACGAAGAGCGACACAAAAACACGCACTTGCATGACCACGAGTGCAAACCGATAGACCGAGTGCGGAGGGAGACCGATGGATATGGATAGAACGCAGCGCGTCCAACAACAACACGAACGCCAGTCGAACGACGAGGACAGTTTGCGCTGCACTTTCGCAGGGGAAACGGCGAGCTTTCCCGTACTTACGTTGTCCTTGTGCCGACACCACTGGAACTGCTGACCGACGTAACGACAGTTAGTAGATGAAAGTAAAGAAGAAGTTCCAAACATTGGTCATTTGCGATCTCGGTCGGCTTACGCTTAGACACTCACATGGCCGGGTTCGGAGGACAGCTGCTCCCCTGGAGGCTGCAGCTCGCCAGCCGCGCCGCCGCTGGCCTGCATTTCTCCAGTCGCGCCGCCGCTCGCGAAACTATCGTCCAAAAACCCCGCTGCCACAGAGCCGGCATTGTCAAACATTTCGGTCTCTTTTCCCTCTTCCTGCGGGAGCGAGCCTCCCTCTACTGCGTCATCTGCGACAGCATCCACGGCTGGACCACCTGGAACTGGTACTGGATCTTCCGGAATTAGCTCGGCCCCCGAGCCAGTGCCAGAAGAGCCTTCTTCTGTGGCAGAAGAGTCTTCTTCTGCGTCTTGCTTTTGCGTTTCCGCTGCTTCGCCATCCAACAACTGGAGCTGCTCCGAGAGATCATGAACAACAGGAACCTCTTCCTCATTCGCATTCCCGTCCTCGTCGTTCTTCCCCTCGATCCCCAGCACTTCTCCTGCATCCGGCGCGTGATCTAGCGCCTCCTCCGGCACCACGCATTCCTCGCCCTTCTTCAAAATCAACCGAATTCTCCGCCACTTCCGATACGGGAGCTCGGAAAAGTGCTCCATCGTTTCCTCGCGGTTCACGGCCGCGGCGTTTTCTGCGTCGTCGTTCTCGTCGTTTGCCTTTTCCTTTTCGTCCTTTTCCTCATGCTTGTCCTTTTGCGACAATTCTATATCCTCTTCCACCCGATGGTAGTACTCGATACTTTCCTCTAATGGAAAGGTGAGATTCCTTTTCAACAAACCAGTAGACGCATTTTTCACGTACACCATCACGTACTCAGCGAGAGCAGGACGGTCTTCTGGCTTTTTTTCTTTTTCTGCTTCCGCTTCTTCCAGTACTTTTTCCTGCTTTTGTTCGTCCATTTCTTTCTGCAGATATGTATGCCCGTAGACGGAAACATAGGGGAAGAGAAAGCCCTTTGCATTTGAAGTAGATTTTTTGTTGTTCGAGTTCTTCTCTTTCGTATTCGTCGCGTCCTCGAACGAGCCGCATTCCTCTTCTGGACATTTTGTCGCCTTCAGTGCATAGCCTCCCGGTGTGGGGTTAGACGGAGTGATCTCCAGTGTCCATTCGACCGGATTGTGCACCCTCGTAAAATTCGTTCCGTCCGGGTCAAAGTCCGCGCGCACCTCTAATTGCGAAATCTCCTCATTATCCGGGCGGGGGTCGTCTTCGAAGTCCCCGGCAGGCGGCTTCACACCCTTTGCCTGCAAATACAGCTCTTCTTTCGCGCCAGGAGAGGAGAGGGCAGCACGACCACGAGGTGTTTCAGAAGTTTCTACTCCCGCCCTGAGAGTGTCGTCCCTGCTCCCACCACCTCCTCCTCCGCAGCACCCAGATCCGGCAAATACGCCCTCAAAGAATTTTTCGTCCTCGTCTTTGTCCTTGCGGACCGCCCTGAAAGCGTTTGGCCGCCTTTTGGTTTTGCTGCCTTCACCTCCAGTTGTTTCTCCACCATCTTCGCCTTCGCGTTGTTCGCCGTCCTCCTTCTTCTCTTGTTCTAGGAGAGAGGATGACGATGTCGATGTTCCCTCTCCACCCTTTTCTCCACCCCAGTCAGCGCCAACACCGCTTCCTCCACCCTCCTTCCCCTTCGAAGATAGCAGAAAAGAACTACTGATCCCCACTAGCGTGGGGTCAAACTGCGGCTGCAGCTCCAGTGGCTCCAACACCACCCGGTCGAACACGCTCCGCATCTTCCGCTCATGCGCGCAATAGGAGACCAAATCCAGTCCCTTCGCTGGATTATGGTACTGTCCGCAGTACGGTGGCACGTGGTCCCAAAGTCGCAAGTATTTGCAACACGCGATCCGCCGGTTCACGTGACCCAGAGCCGCGAAGCTGTCTTGAATCATCAAACTCTTCTGCCCGATGAAAACTCCCCCGTTCATGCACCACCCTTTTTCACACGACGCCATCCCGTTATCGACCAAGTCTTTCCACTTCGGGCACCCAGCAGTATCGCAATTTGGAAACTCGTCCGCGGTCGACTTCGTCTTGTGATACTCATCCCCCAAACCATAGGTCCCGTGCCCCATCTCGTGCAAAATTACATTCGCCGCGTATTGGGCGTGCTTCACCCCTTCAAACGGAACCGCCGACGGGTGCGCAATCGGGCCAATCCCCCTTAAAATTACCTGTGAGCCAAAGTCGCTTTCCGCGTACCCGTCCGTGTTCTGGTTGATCCGCGGCTGGCGGTTCACGATCGTGATCACGCTCATGTGCAGGCCGTTCCCGCACTTGTCGACCGCGTGACGGACCAAAGCAAGTTCCTCGCACGCCGGTCTGTCCACGCCCATGTGCTTCCGGAATGTGCAGAAAAAACCGGGAACGGGGGCGTCGATGCGGAAAATGTTCAAATGCTTTAACTGGGACGGTGAGTAAGGCTCGTGCATGTTCAAAACTCTTACCACCTCCGAGACGTCGTACTGCCAGGCGTCGGGTGTGGGGTAATCCATTCCCTGGAAGACGATGTTGTGCGACTCGCGCGGCGTGTTGCTAGCGTCGATCGCGACGCAAAGATCGGTCTTCATTCTGATTTCGCCGATCGCGGCGCCGGAAGTAGAAGTTGTGTCTGGCGAAAAAAATGGTGAAAGAAGTGGAGCTGCAGATTCGACATTATTATTTTTGGCTGCCGCTCCTGCGGCGTCGTCACCAGAACGTGGCTCCTCCACCTCCTGTGGGGGCGAGCCCGAGCCCTCATTTGCACTTTCGTCCTCTTCTTGGGCAGGCGCATCTGCTGGATCTAGCGGAACAAGCTTTATCTCACCTTTATCTTGTTCCGTCGCATTTGTGGCGTTTTCCCCGCGGCTGGGGCTGTCTTCGTCTTTGTCCGACCCTGCTCCCGCTCCACACGAACCTCCGAAACAGCCACCAGCGCCAACATTCTGCAGGTGTTCGGTATCAAGAGAAGTGTCCAGCCCCCCCTGCAGCTCTCTTGCAACTAAAAATGCGGATTTAAGAAAGCTCTTCTGGTTCTGTAGACCGCCCTCAGCATGATGGGGAATATTACGCGGCCCATCTGTAGCAGTAGTACCAGCACCCTGGATTGCGATCTTCGCCTGCTGCTTGCTGTTCCGGCGTCCCGCATTGTGGATCAGCAGCGAGGTGGCAAATGGGCTTGCAAACGTCGTGTACAGAAAAAGCGCGAGTCGGTTTTGTTGTTTCGCTTTCGTCGAGCGTTCCATCATCTTCCTGCTCGGTCCCCTGGTCTCTTATTCTTGCTTTGGATGTGGACCAACACGAATATCTTTTTGTAAGTAGAAAGAAAGTGCTCGAGCAAACATCAATTTCCAGTCATGTCGTGAGAGGGGGCCGTGGTCCTGCAGTCTGTGGGGAGTAGATCATCAGATGGATTTTTTATATGTGCTTGTTAAGCCTATCTTGAAGATTTCGATATTCACCAGGGGAGGAAGACTAAATGGGTGCTTTTGCAACACGGCACGAAAGTAGACGGACAGTTCAACGCAAACGTGCGACGGAAGGTGAATCTTACGAAGAGCACAGACGCATCCTGATGCCTCTTTCGCATCCTTTCAGTACGTAATTCTTTCACATCCAGTGACGACTCAGAAAACACCACGAACGAAGACCGAGAAAACCGATTCCGATTTTTTTTTTCCTTTTAAGTTAGTAGCAGGTTGGTTCAAAAAAGAGATGTATACGGCACATATGCCCTTATGGTACGAATACGAAACCGCGCGACGCTTCAGCTTGTCATCACCTTATGAAAACCGAAAATTTCAGGTGATGACAAGCTGAAGCGTCGCGCTAGCGTTTACGTTAACGCCACCGTCTCCGCCGGTGTCAACAGCACCAGCAGCATCTCCTGGGAGATCTGCGCCGCCTTCTTCACCGCCTTCCCCTCCAACAACAAAGTCCGGCGGCACCATGCAGGTTTCACCTTTCTTTAGCACGAGGCGGAGCCTGCGCCAGTCGCGAGTTGGCTGCGTGTTCCTCCTTCTTGGTGTGTTGTTGGCCGCTGGGACAGAATACAGAATCTGTTCGTACAGCGGAAACTTGAGCGTCCTCTTGTACGCCTGCGTGGTGGTGTTGAAGATGTCGACTTGGACGAATGACGTGGAAGTCGCATTCTGTTTCGGCTTTCTGTCTTGTCGTTGTCCTCGTCCTTCTCGTCCGCGATCGTTGGCCTTGGTCTTCGTCCCGTACACAGCCGCGTAGGGAAAGAGAAAGCCCTCGTACTGCCCGGAACCCGAGGCATTAGCGCGCGGCGCTCCACCACTTTTTCCCAACAGCATTTCAGGACATTCCTCTGGCGGACACCGTGTGCAGGACGGCGCCACAGGAGCTGCGTGGATTTCCAGGGTCCACTCAACGGGATTATGCACGCGTGCGAACCGCGTTCCTTCTGCTTGATCCTCCAAGCGGATCCTGTCCTC
>JACKZZ010007228.1_pt1 | contig 10919 bp, 3 predicted proteins | sample 8027871 | NCBI WGS metagenome assembly JACKZZ01 (sample SAMN15724774, study PRJNA655200) | protist metagenome | isolation source: fluorescence activated cell sorting (FACS) single amplified genomes of... | place: USA: West Boothbay Harbor, Gulf of Maine | collected 2000-07-19
CGGGGAGACGACGGGTGACAAAGTGGACTTTGATCAAGATGACGTGGGTGGGGGAGTTGAAGATTTTCAAGCGGAAGAGCAAAAGTTTTTTAAAGAAGTCAAAACTGCGCAGATGAACGTCGAACGTCGGGCCCAAGAGAAGAAAGTGGCGGAAGCGAATCTGAAAACGTTCCACATGGACGACACCGGCTTGCGGGATGCGCAGAAGAATTTTTCAGATGCCCAAGGCGAGCACGAATATCTACAAGCCACTGTCGAGAACGAAAATGGTACACTCGCCGAGTCGGAAATGGAATTCTCACAGGCTACCAAAATAGCGCGCGAAGCTTTGCGCAAGGAGTCCTTGCTCGTAAACCAATCAAAGGCGACGAACGAATCTTATGCTACCGTGCTGGGAAACGTCACACGGCTGAAGGAGGCCAGTGCACTTGCTGTTAAGCATGTGCGTGAAGTAGAGTTTGCGGATGCGAAGAAACGATTGGCAAAGATCTTAGCGAATGCCATTCAGAAAGTGAAATCGCTAGAGACGGTCGACCCAGGGCATGATGCCTACGAAAAACTTCGATCAACGATCTCGGAGATCAAAGTTCACAAAAAGAACAACGACCTAAGCGCAGTGGAGATGCAGAAGCTCGTGCTGAAGGGAAAACAAGACGCCAAGAAGGTTAAGGAACTGCGACAGGAGGTTGAGGATGCGAAACAAGAGGCCCACGATGCGGAGAAAAACTTGAAGACGTTGTTGGATGCTAGGGAGCCGCCGAAAGATGCCGAGCCCGGTAAAGAGGGCCGGATCTACCAAGACAAGGCGCGAACCATTCGAGAATGGATCGCTGCGCTAGACTTGAACGGCGCCGGGAAAAGGAAGAACATGACGACCGCTAAACTCGTGAAATTCCGCCGCGGAAGACTCAAGCAAGCTGTGGAAATCCTCCAAGAAGCGACGGAAAGAGTGCGGTCTGCGCGTCAAAACTTCACTGTAGATTCGAAAAAGTTGGAAGATGCGACCCGCGTGTTGGACCGCGCCAAGCATATATACCATGTAAAGCGAACTGCATTCAGAGCAGAGAAGGTGTTGGAAACGGACATGATGAAGGAGAAGGTACGTGAAACCAATTTCTTGCTTGCGACGGCAAAGAGCAATCTAGAACGGATGAAAGCTGCTAAAGCAACGATGGAGACTGTGCAAAAGAAGACCGACCTCGCCGCGAAAGAGCTACAGACCGCGAATGCGGTAGCAAATGCTATCAAACATGATGCCCCCATCCCCCCGCCAAAACTTGCCGACGGGCATGGCATTGAGTTGGACGCCCCCAAGTCCGAGCTGGAGGAGGTGTCGCGCGAGCTAGTGTGGGACGAGAAGGCCGATGCGGAAAAACTAACGAATCGTGTGGTCCAGAAAATAGCCTCGAAAGCCAAGCACGAGGCACAAGCAGAGATGGAAAAGGCCGTCCCTGTCCGCCGTCAACAGGCGACAACCAAAGCAGCGTCGACAGCTAGATTTGCAGAAACGACCGCGAGTATTAAGAGCATGTGGGTAGAGCCATCATTGAATCACTTGACAGTAGAGGAACCTCCACGTTTTCAAGGTGTGGCCCATTTAAGCACTGTCAAGCATCGCACCCAGGAACACGCCGCGCTGCGCGCCCGCACTACCAGTAGACTCCGTGGGCCTTGGAAAGTGTACGCCACGTCGGGCATCGAGGAGCGGGCCCGTTTGGCAAAAGCTGATATCGCTCTTGATTTTAAAGGTGGTAGCCTCAAAAGTCAGCCGGACCATTGCTGGAATGGCAAACAAGATGCCGGGGAGTTAGGCGTCGATTGTGGCGGCACATGCTCACGAGCGTGTGGTTTCCATCGCGTCCAAGTGGTCGGCCGCTCGAAAGAGGAGAAGAGCCAATACCATCCAGTGAGCATGATTCCGAACCGAGCTGCGAGAGCCGAGGGCGAGTCGCCGTTGATGGTGGCAAAACTTACGGGTTGCGACAAACAGGGGCATCGGTGCTCAAAAGCAACAGATCTGAACGACCCGAATCGCGCAAAAAGTGGCAATTGAGAGACTTTTTTTCACAGTGGTTGGTTGGGGAAAATTATTAATTTAAGACCCGTCAACAAGGAAGGCTTAAAAAAAATACGTACGTGTGCACATTTTTATTGAAAAACGACTAAGTAGTTAAGTATAATGGCTGCATTTAATTAATATAAAACAACGTTCTTTCTTCACATACATGAAGTTAATCATGACCCTTCTGATGATCGCCCATCAAGTACTAAGTAGGTGTGCGGTTGCTGATCTTAAACTAGCAACAAACGAATTAAAAATATATCTTGCTTTCCCGCCAATACGGATGTGTGCGTCACTGTGACATTGTATCAAGTCATTCCTCGCCATCTCATTTTACAAAAAAGGATACGAACTCCTTTTAATACTTCCCAAGTCAGAACCAGGTCAACTACAAAAAAATCAAACCACTGCTTGGAAAGTCAAAAAGGATAAGTTACGATTTGAGAAATAGAAATACGGGAAAATGCTCATGCTGCAATTCATCGCAGGATATGATTAATCAGTTTCAACTAACTTGTTTTTATTTAATACGTAAATAACAGCCAATAAACTATCTTATTTATACATCAACAGGATATTGATTTTTCAATTTGGTGTAATCTGTGCACATATATGTATACACACAAATGTATACACTTTATCCATACGCGTGGTCTTACTCATCACTGTGTTTCTTTGTTGACGAAGGCGTCGTTTTCCATTGAACGTGGAACTGAACATGGTTCAATGCCTCCCGAGCAGCTGCAGTGTCATGATCCAATGCCACCAAGCGGACGACAGACACCGGTAGAGCCGTAATTTCTTTTGTGATGACCAGCGAGCTGGGCAAATCGATCCGTTTCTCGTATTCAGTCGGAATTGACAACGATACCGTCACAGTGATAGGCTTCTGGCGATAGTTGGTCACTTGGTAGTACAAAACTTTTTCGCCAGGTGTAAAGACGTCGACGAAACGAATCATAGAAACCCCGTTGGCATACTGAAAATGTATGTTGCTTGTTCGAAACGAGTGGCCGAGCACCGCATTGGGGTCTTTCGGCAAGGACTTTCCTTTCGGGAGCAAATCCCATCGCCAGTCAAAATTCCATTGCCATTTTGATTGCATATTTGCCTGTTCTAGAGTTACCAACGGCTGCCGCGTTTTTGCGGGCACGAGTTTCCACACTGGAAGGATCCTTGAGGCACGAATATTTTCTGACGTCGAGCGACGAATGGCAATTTGGAAAATGATGTCTTGCGCCTGATTGTTGATCACCTCGAGCTGCTCCGCGTTTCCATGTGTCCAACGCACGAGGTCTACGTTGTCCTTCTTGACCATGTGGATTAGCGCAGCGTTGTGGTCGTTGGACTCTTCCCCAAAGAAAATCATCCCATCGTCCTTGATCCCAACGTTACAGACGCAAAACGCTAAATCTTTCTCGGCGTCGTTCGGACCTAGACATTTCCGGTACCGTGCAGTGAGTGATGTCCGGAACTTGCGATCAAGTGAAAACACGCTATTGTGTAAATCTAATGTTTGTATATGCGGCCGTTGAACGATGTAAAAATTCCAGTCAAATCTTGACACTTCGAAAACAAATCGTTCTTGGCCAAATCCTTCCCCTGCCCGCGTTGTTAGTTCAATGCGGTACCGGTGCTTGAAAGGGAACGGGGAACGCACCAAACCATTCTGCCGTGTCGCCTTCAAACTCGTGTGCATCTTGTACTTCTTGACCACCGTACTTAACCGAAGAGAGTGGCAGCCTGAAAAACTTTGCCTGTTGCGTGCCCACATTTCACCATTGACTGTCGACAACGCGAACTCCGACAAGCCAAGCACGGATTCTTTTGTATCTCGCCATTCGACACAGGAGCAGAGATCGTCCGGCACCCCTGCGGTCTCGCAGTCGCGACGCGCCGTTTGGTGCACAAGAAATCGCGGTCGTAACAGGCTTATCGGGCGTACAGTCTTTTGCCCATGCTTCGTGGGCCACGGTTCTGCGTGGTACGAGTTGTGGAACAACACTAGATCTTTCAATGTATGGTATACGTCCACATGTGTCGTCAATTTGTTGCTCGCCGCGTTGGATGCTAAAGCCTCTTGCCAACGGTCCGCAGACGTTCCACGGAGCATATTTGGCAACACGATATTCAGAAATGGCAAAGAATGTTCGTAATGACCGGACTCTGTGGTTTCGAAATACTTCCCAGAGGCAAGTCCTTGTGGTGACATTAAGACCAGCACAGTGTCTGGGTGAGTCTGCAAAGTTTGCCGCAGTGCATCACGTAGATCTTTATCCATGGAATACAACCTCTTCATCGACGGGTCTCGTCCTTCGTTCAACTGCAACGTGTAGAAGGTCGGCCTTTTCGGCGCGTGCCTGCCCATGTAGAGCTGCATGTGTTTTAAAAAAAAGGAATGGAAATACTGACCATGAATACACATTTCCATTGGGGCATTTTTAAATTGAATCAACGTTGGGTTCTCTTGGGCAAAATGGCACGCTAAGCTTTGCAAGCCGGCGTCGTCGATGGACCGAGACCATCCGCCATCCTTGAATCCAGCGGTGCCACCGATGCGCGCGGCTTTAAATAGGGACACCCGGTTTGTGGCACAACCGTTTTCGTTCATGACCACGTTGTACCCATGTTTTCTGTAGACATCCCATAGCCACTCAATGGGACTCTCGCCTTTGCTTTTCGCTTCGTTCCGCAAAGCAGTGATCAAATCTGTCGTAGACATGCCACTGAAGAGCGAGGCAATGTTGCCAGCGTACTGCGCGTGGAGTGCGTGGTGTCGTGGGAAATGAAACGACCTATGTGTACCCCCCCCCTTGCCAACAGATTGTAGCCATTTCCAAGTCAATGGCAACGACCGCTGTAACTGACGATTCGATACCGCGTCCAGAATAATCAAAAGCACGTTGGGGGCACGCCCCCCCATCGGTCGCCGTTTTGCGGCCATTTCAGCGTCTGTATTCGACCGAGCGAACGGCATGCTCTGCTGCAGGACGGGTGGCAACTTTACAAACGATGAGCCAAGGACTTCTTGGTCCAGTGGGGGGGCGGACTCTTCGCGAGGCGGGGCTTGTACAAGCACCTTTTCGACGGTAGTCGTTTTTGTGTGGCATTTTACGATCACAAATTCATCTTTGACACGCTTTTCGACCGTTTCGCCCCCCTCAAATGGTATCCACACTGTGCGGAAACCGTCGACCTCGGAACCCTTGTTGAGTTTTGAGTACTTTCCACCCGCGACGCATACATTGGTGGTATCAATGCGTAACTTGCCATCGACCAACGTCGCCATACTCGCCCATGTTTTCCGTACGTTTCTTTTCTCAGGTGCACACCCGCGCAGCACGATTCGACTTGCGTTGGGCAAAAGCGTTGCGTCCCTGGCATGGAAGAGAGGGAGGATGCACTCGGATGTCCGTTCTGACTGGAGGAGCGAGTTCCACTGGGTCAGATGCTGCTCGGACGAAGGCAGCATCCCACCTCGTACCCACGCGTCACTGTCCGACGACCGCGAAGATAATGCATGTGGCAGATGCTTGAAAAAGTCAGGAACATCGACCTTTGTGGCTGGCACACCGTGGAGGGGCGCCAACACGGTTGGGTCGACGGTGTCGTGAAATGCAGACGCTATCTGAGCATCGTAGAAAGCGATCTCTCGGTTGTCCGTATCGCCTGTGGCCCGGCGCACGCCGCGAACGCCGAAACGAGGAAGACTGACAAACCCGACAAAAACGAGACATAAAAACGTCACCAACACTATTCCGCACCAGACAACCAGAGAGCCACGCACCATCCCTCGCCGCACCGCCAGGACCAACCTAAACATCTCCGTAGGGAAACCAGCCCAGACAGAAAACGAAGACCCAAAGCAAGAGAGCCTCGGCAATACTAAGCAGACAAAATCGTGGGCGCCTCGGGCATCCCTATCGTACCATCACCTTCGCGCCCAAAACGGTCCTCCCTGCCCTACTTGTCTCCACCTTGCCGCACCCTCTCCCCTTCCACACTCAGTCGCTCAACCCCCACCTCTCCCTCTGGTAATCCATGCCCACGAGGGATCGGAGGAAATGAACGATCCGTTCGTTCCGTCGCATCGCACGTTCGGAGTAGTCATGTATTCATACTTGTATTGTGCCGTACCTTTTACTACTATAGAATACACTCAATCGCATGGTTACCGAAATATAAACGAATCGAACACAAACTACATCGCTCCGAGACGATGCGACGTTCTATGTGATGTACATGATTATTGCCGGGTTGATTATTGCCTGGTTGTTTCCTCTTCTTCTTCCTCCTCTTCTTCTTTTTCCTGCGTTGACCTACTGGCGTGCGAGGACGACCGTGTGGATGGAGCGAGGAGGCATGTCCAACGTGAATTTCACGGTGTAGTCCCGGGCCAAGGGGAGGGCCACCGCGTCTGCACCGTCGATGCTGACCAGCGCAACGTCGTCCAGGCCAGTATAATACAACGGCAAGACCACAGCGGTCTTCGTAAAGTCGAAATCCGTTGGATTAAAGATCATGGCCACCGCAACCTCGTTCTTTTCTCCTGGAAACGGGTTTACGTGCATCCAGCCATCCCAGCTTTGCATGTTCGGGCGCCGTAAGTGCACGACGGGTTGAATGATGGTCTCGCGGTGCGCTTTGTAAAACGAGACCCACTTGATCAGCATTTCCTTCGTTTTCAACCCGGTAGGAGACGATTGGTTGTATAATTGATCGCCGCGGTAACATGCCGCGGTGCCGGCGCCAAGGTACTGCGCCACTGCCCATTCAAATTCTTCAAAATGATTGTCGAACGAGGCTGCAGCCCCTCCCCCATGGTACTCCACGAGCGGCACGAACATCCATCCTTGCGTGGGCAAAAACGAGTACAAATCGTCGTACATCCCCATACGGGAAATCGAAATATCTTCCCACCGTGGCAAGGAGTATTGGTTTTCATCGTAGCCCATTCCCGAACGACTACCACCTTGCAGAAAATAATTATCGGGCTGGTTCACGTACACGCCCAGCTGTCTCATGTCGTGGTAAAACTGATTTTGCAACTGCGTCTGGCGGTACACGGAATCTTCTTCTCCGTGATGGTGCGAATGGTTGTGGGAGGCACAATCGTCTCCGCCGTATGGTCCATCCGTTTCCAACATGCTCAATCCCGTCACACGAAGAAAGTTTGCCACTAGACCTTTTAACTTGTCGTACCATCCGGAGGCAAAACAGGCGTTGGCCTTCAACGCGCCGGTTGTTGCATCTACGGTCACCCACTGGTCACCAACATTCCCACCGTACCCGCCATGTCCTCGGTCCAGGCAGATAAGATCATACCCCCCGACTTCGATGCCTTTCGAGTTTGCATAATCCACTTGCCGTTTGATCGTTTGCAGGTATGTTGTGTTGGCTGTTTCTAAATGAAAGTCGGTCCCGAAGGAGAAGATTAACATTTCAAACCCAACCTCGGCCATTTGGTCGATGGCATTCCTAAAGCCGACCTCGTCCACAGAAGTTGCATGGAAAAAAATGGGGTTTTCGGTGGTGTGCGGAGCCAGTACTTGCATCATCCGCTGGCGCATGAGCATTTGCCGCGTCTCCTCTGTCGTATCCGTGGCAAGCATCAAAACACGAAACGAGACAAACGATTCTTGTTTGTTGACATGCGCCCCTGGCCCAATCGTATAACTGCAATTTAACTTGCTCTCTGCCGCACCTTGATCGTGAGGGGTCAGGGGCGACACATGGGAATCGTTGCTGGAGAGATAATCATTCACCCATTCGCACAGGACACCGTGCGCTTGGTCTGATTTGACGTGCAGCAGAGGTACTGGGGCAGTGGTCCCAGCATGGCTCGCCCCTTCATCGTCTGCGTTTGGGGCACGTGAACCTTCGGGGATGTAACTTCCGAAGCGTGGCATTGCTGCGAATTGTTCCACTGTGACGGAAGAGATGATGGTATCTACTTCCGGGCCTGCGTTCGTTGAAGTGATGTCCATCCATTTGGACAACACTGGGATTCCATCGTAGCATTCGTAATGCATGATAACGCGCAATGGTACGTCGGCTTTAGTTTCGAAGACAACAGACAAGGTTACCCCTTTCGGTGGCCAATCAGACTTGATACCGTGCCGGTTGCCCGGTGTCCAAGGGAAAGGTGCGACAGGTGTCCCCACGGTGTGAGACACATACCGAAACGTCGTCTTGTCCCACTGCTGTGGGGCAGCAATCAACGAACGTTTGAGTTTAGAGCGGTTGCAGTATGCTCGAAACGTGTCAGTCGATCGGAGCCCACCTACTTGATACTCCGTGCCGTTCAACACAATCGTCGCCTCCGGTTCAATGGCACGGAACATACTTTGCTCCCCTCCACGGACGTCGGTGGTATTCATTAAAAAATCCACCGTGCCAAACGCGGGTGCAAGTACGAACCGCCGCGAAATCAACCCATTCGAGATTTCCAAACCGCATAGTTGGTTTGGCCCACGCGCCCCCCAACACACGTGCTCGGCCACTGTGCTAATCGTCGAAATACGCGCCACCAGCCAGTCGGACCCGGCCGAGGAAGCGGCGGCCACAAAAATCTGCACGCACCACCAAACCGCCAAACATCTCCCTTGACGGGACCACGACATGGTGCGGCTGCTGCTTGTGTTTGATTCGTGGACACGTCTGCCTGTTGACTGTTGACTGTCCGCCGTCGTCGTGTGTCGTGTGTGCCGTCCATCCGTCCATCACAGAGGTTCCGTTCAGTCCGTCCCACCGTTCCTTCCTTCCTTTCGACGAACGAAGAGGATCGTACATGTAGGTAGGTTCGTATATGTGGATACCAATACATAGGGAGAGAACCATGGATCCTATCATATTATAGTACGTGTCATGTAATCTAAGGTGTAGTGTGAATACAAGTATATCTTCCTATTATTATTCCGGTGCTCCATGCTGTCTGAGTATAGTCACACACTCGGCTCGTCCCCAAACAATCGCAATCTTCAACGCAGTTTTGTTGTCCCAATCTTTGAGACTAGCATCCATCTTGTCATCACTCAGGAGTTGAGACACGATGGCGTGGTGGTTGTTGAATACTGCCCAGTGCAATGCGGTGAAGTTGTTGCTGCTGCCCTGAACATTCAGATCAATCCCCGGATGGTTCATCAACGAAATCACCACATCCAGTTGGTTGTTCTGTGCTGCTAGCATCAATGCTGTCCAGCCATAGTTGTTGACTGTATTCACGTCGTGTATCCTGGCGACAACTCTCTGAAAGAGCGGTGGACGGCACCCGTTCCTTGCAGCCCAGTGGAGGGCATTCATCCCGCTTCCATCGACTTCATTGGGGTCGTCCCCGCCGTCCAACAAGACCATGGCCGACTCTTCATCCTTCGACTCCAGCGCCGCAACTAAGGGAGGTTTCCCATTCTCATTACGGTACCTCGCCAGGGCCCGCTCGTAATCCGTCTCGCCCACGCACGCCAAGCGCAGCGCCTTGTTCTCTTCAACCTCCACTTTCGTCAACACCACGGGCGGGATGCAGTTCAAACGCAAGCGCATCTGCTCGAGACGGAGCGCAAACGAAAACGCCCAATCGCATTTCACGTACCCCAGCACGAAGCGTTTTGAACCACGAGGGCGCTCCACACGGACGAACATGTACATGGAACGGATCCACCGCACATAGTCCGGCAGGCGGCACACGTAGACTTCGTCGTTTGCTTCCTCCAGGAGTGCGCGAAAATGCTCGAAGAACACCCGGAGAAAACCAGAGTGGAACATGTTCAGCAAGCTCAGGACCGTAGCCCCAACCCAAACGTGGTGCGGCACTTCTAATCTGGCAGATGATCCATAGTAGCTCGCGGTGATCCGAAATTCTTTCAGCGCAGTGTTCGCTTCTTTCAGCGCAGTGTTCGCTTCTTTCAGCGCAGTGTTCGCTTCTTTCAGCGCTTCGATCTCTTGTTTCTGCGCTTCCACAACATCTTCCCGTGGTGCCGGTGCGGCCATTTGTTGCAAACACACAATAAAAAGAAAGACGGTACAAATAAAAGGTCGAAGACCGTGCGTAAAGAGCTCCCTGCGTGGTGCCATCCCCAAACTTGAACCCCCATCAAGACCGCGGGTGTCCGACGTGCACCTCCCTGACTAACGAACAAGACCCGATCGTGTGTCTCCCATACATGGACATACATACAAACATACCGCGCAGCCTCCACCCAGTCCACGTCCATCATCGTGTGTCCATACAACCACCGCTTGTAACATACACACAGCACTTCCTCGGATGATCGTGTGTCTCCCATACATGGACATACCGCGCAGCCTCCACCCAGTCCACGTCCATCATCGTGTGTACCCGTCATCATGTGGCCTCTCTGTTTGTACGTGTTATTATTATGGAGTCAATGAAGAATCTTATTTAGTTTTCTTATTAGTACCACATGCTCGGCTCGTCCATGGGAGAAATGGAGGCACAGCTCAAAAGAATCCTTGGTCAGGGTCCGGACTAAACCCGTATGGGCGCAAGCCCGCCTTCTCAGCAGAGAACGACTCTTCCCGCTGCGGCGTTCCAAGGGGGCTCTGCTCTGTTGCGGTGGGTACGCGCGGCCCCGTCAGGCGATCCTCACGACAAAATTCTTGCAGGAGTTGCACGCGCGCGTGCGCCCATTCCCGACGGTTTTGGCGCTCCGATTCGAGTGCCTTCTCTAGGTGTGCAATCCGATCCAGGTATTCTCGGCGCTGATTTTCTTCCCTGTCTTGGTTTTCTTCCGTTCGCGATTGCAGCACTGAACCCAACACGCGCAACTCCGACAAAGTCCGATTGCTACCCTCCAAGTCACTTCGCAAAGTGCGTACCTCATCCTCGGCGGCGCGCAGC
>JACKZZ010011757.1_pt1 | contig 10917 bp, 5 predicted proteins | sample 8027871 | NCBI WGS metagenome assembly JACKZZ01 (sample SAMN15724774, study PRJNA655200) | protist metagenome | isolation source: fluorescence activated cell sorting (FACS) single amplified genomes of... | place: USA: West Boothbay Harbor, Gulf of Maine | collected 2000-07-19
ATCTCTACGCCTTCCCTCTTCGCTGTCTTAGATTGCGGACTGTGCTGCAATGGAAGCGAGCGCAGCTCTTAATGATGGGGGCACCGGCGGGCCGCTGCCGGACTTGTCACCTGATGGAGCTCGGGGGTTAGATAGCGCTTTGCTCCATGCCGACCTTGCTGCAGTTGAATTGTCGGACGAAAAACCGCCGTGGCGCGAAGAAATGGCTACTATGGCACACCTGGCGTGGCCGTGTGCGTTGAGCATCCTTGCTCGCATCGCCATGGGCCTCACCGACCTGGCCGTGTTGGGGCATCTTGATACCGAATCGCTGGCGGCGGCTGCTGCGGCGCTAATTTGGCTAAACGTCACATCGCAGTTCCTGTTTCGCGGCATCAACTCGGCGATTAACATCATGGGCAGCCAGGCGTACGGCGCAAAGAATTACCAGCTTTGCGGCATTTGGTTCCAGCAGGGCTTAATTGTCAGCTCCATCGCATGTATTCCGGTTGGTGCCAGCTGGCTCGCGACGGGCCGCTTGCTCCGGCTCTTGCACGTCCAAGAACGAACTGCCGACCTTGCGCAGACGTTCGCCAACTATTCGCTGATGTGGCTGCTGCCATTGAACGTGTATTCCTCCACGTCGCAGTACTTCCAGGCCCAGGAAATTGTTCTGCCGGCACTTGTGGTCAACATAACCGCTCTGGTCCTGAACTTGGGATTGAACCTCGTGCTTGTGCACGGGCTGCGGGTCGCGTCGCTGGGCATCGACTGGGCCGGCCTCGGGTTCATTGGGAGCCCCATCGCTACGACAATTTCTCGCGTATTTATTCTTGCCGCGTACCTGACGTACATGGTGCTGTGGAAGCGTTTGCACCGGAAAACCTGGCCAGAATTTGGCTGGTCGTGGACGCAGGCGCTGCGCAGAGACCGTGTACGCGCTTTTCTGGTGCAGCAGGCCCTGCCGCTTTCTATCGCCGCCTGCCTGGAAGAGTGGCAGCTACAGGTCATTGCAGTATTCGCTGCGCGCCTCGGCCCTATCGAGCTGACCACGCACACATCGACTCTCGAGGTATTTATGCTTCTCACCGCGCTGATGTTCGGTCTGACGAGCGCGACGTCTGTGCGTATCGGCCGACACCTCGGTGCGCGGCGACCGGATGCTGCCAAACAGGTGTCGCGCATCACGGGTTCTGTTGCCCTATGCCTCGCGGCAGCGACTGCGACCGGACTCGCGCTGCTCCGCTCGGAAGTTGGCCACATCTACTCCAACGATCCGCGAGTGTGGGCTGCCGCTGAATCGATCATGGTCATTGTGGCTGTGTCGTACGTCGCATTGAGCGTTTTTTACACTAGCATGAGCGTACTTGACGGCCAGGGACGCCCCGGAATCGTTGCACTGTCGTTTTTCATTGGTGCGTGGTGCGTGGCGATTCCTTGCGCGTATGTATTGGCATTTTCAAAGGGCCTCGGGCTGCGCGGGCTTTGGTACGGGCTGTGCTGCGGCTACACTGTGGTGACGTTGATCGCCGCAACCGCCTTTCTGCGCTCCGACTGGCGTCGGTTGTCACAGCGTGCGTATTGCAAGCATGGTGGTGACACCGCCGCACCCAGCGGAATACTTTCCGAGGACGCGCGTCCCGCGGCGAGCGTCAATGACGAAACGCTACTCTACGTGTCGTAGCCCGGGATTGGAACATAAATGGCGAGTTTACACGAACATAATGCAGTGAATAAGCGATTACCGCTGGACAAACTGTGCTTGAGCACGCACAATAAACAGTCTCTCTCCCTCCATCTCTCTCCATCTCTCTCCATCTCTCTCCATCTCTCTCTCCGCCTCCACATTCGTCTCATACCGAGGGCATCACAGTATTTTGTACGAGCAGATGGTGAAGACGCAACGTCCGGGCGATGATGCGACGCGCCGGTGTGCGGCGGTCGACTCGGAGACGACGCCGTCTCGCGGGCGCTGGCATATTCTCTGCGCCGTCTTTGTTGCTGCAGTGGCCGCTGCTGCCTTTACACCTCATGACCCCAACGCTTCCGTCGGTGAGCTGGAGGTCCCTACGATTGATATTCGGGCGCTCGTCACGGGCAACGGCTGCACCGACGGCTCTTCAAACGAGTGTGCCGAGGTGGCGCGGCAGATTCGCGATGCAGTGAGCTCCATCGGCATGTTCCGAGTGACTAACCACTCGATCAGCCGCTCGTTTCAAGGTGAAAGCGGCGATGCTATTCGCCGGCTTTTTCAAATCAGCGATGAAGAGAAGCAGCGACTGGCCGTCGAGCGGGGCAAACTCTCGCGTGGCTACATTGGAATGGGAAGCGAGAGTGGCAGCCAACGCCTTGAGGTCAAAGAAGCCTGGTCGTACGGGTACGAGTGGGCGGGCGGCGGCGGGGCTTCGGCGGATCTCGCCCGCGACAGGACTGCTGATGGCCAAGTGCTGCGCCACCGGCGTGGACGCACGTTGCCCTCGCACCCCAACGTGCTACAGGGGCCGAACGTGTGGCCGGCCTCCAATGTGTTTTCCAAACGGGACCGGACGACTCTCCAGGACCTGTACACGCAGCTTGTGGATGTCGCCGAGGGCCTTGTGCGGGGCTTTTCTATGGCAATGGGCGAGCCTGCGGAGTTTCTGGCGCGCTTTTGTCGCGACGCCTCTGAGCTAGACAGCCGCGGAGATGGCAGTGCCGGCGAAGCGGAAAGTGTGAGTGAAACTGGCGCCGGCGCGACGATCTCGTTGCTCCGCCTTTTTCACTACTTTCCGTATTCGCGAGCGGGTGCGGAAGCGTCGCCAGGAGCGGAGCGCATCGGCTCTTCGCCACACACGGACTGGGGGTTTCTCACGCTGATCCTAGAAACGGACGCGGTGCCCGGTCTGCAAGTATTCCATCGCCGCCGCCGCGCTTGGTTCGATGTGCGCCCGGCTCCGGGAACTATCATCGTTAACGTGGGCGACTACTTTTCGTTGCTAACTGAGTCACGTTTCCACTCTCCCCTGCACCGCGTCGTTTCAAACGGCGCCGCCGAGGTAAGTTTTGCTCGTTCTGCGGTGGTTTTGCGTCAGCGCCCGTGCTGGCGTCCAAAGCTAGTGAGCGCCTTGGTTCGTCATGCTTGCTCACCGCCGCGTCTGTGCCTCCCTGTTCTGTCTTCGTTTGTCGCCACCAGCGCTTTTCCGTGGTTCTCTTTTACTACCCGGCGTTTGAAGCGCGCATTCCGAAACACCAGCCTCCAGCGGACAGCACGACGAGCTTGCTCTCCGACCAAAACCAGCGCGATCTCGAAGGGAATGGGAAGCGCGTTGCGGCTCAGCTGCGCAATGGAGCGGGGAAACAGGGCAAGGACGTCGGGATCGAAAAGTCATTTGGGGAGTACATTGCCGCAAAGTGGGCGGAAGTCTTTCGCTCAGGCGGCTCCGAGTATGGCAAGGGTTCAGATTGAATTTTTGCGGACGGTTGAGCAATGCACATCGACAATACTGTATGAAGAGAATCTGATTTTTAGTTTGTCCGTTTCGACCCACACCGGTGCTACTCGAACACCAGCCTCTGTTGTTCCTCCGGCTCGGCGGCCAAGGTGGTGAACTTTCGCGACTCCCACAGTGCCCGGATCGCCCCTGCATTGTCGACTTTCTTGCGACGCAGCACGACGAGATGGTTCGTTTGCTCCACCACGTCGGCTACGCGCAAGATAGACTTGTAGCCTTTGCGGTGAAAGTCGTGAAAGAACACGAGCGACTCCGGCGCAGCATGCAGCAGCGCCTGCGCAGCGCACGCGACTCGGAAGCGGCCGTCGACGAAGTAGACGTCGAACGGTTCTTTGCGGGCCTCTGTCACCGCCAGAGAGTACGCGGGCCACTTGGGCCGGTCGGCTTTTTGATAGGGCACACCGAACCCCCGGACGGGCCCCACGTCGACGTGGCGAAATACGTAGTGCGGGTGCGACTCCGCCATCCGCTTCCGTGTCAGTGCCACCCACGCGGGGTGCGTGTCCGTCGCGAAGAGCACGGGTATCCCCGCGTAGGCAGCCATGCGCGTGGAGGAGCCCATTCCCCACTCAAAGACGCTGTTGGCCCGCAGGTAGTACTTCAGCATCGTCTTCTCCTCCGCGATCGTCATTCCTCCCGCCACAGCCCCGGTCGCTGGATCTACCGTAATGTTGTGGATCTGATTGAACTCTTCGATTGACTTCGACGCGGCGTCGAAGCCTTGAGGCCGCGTAGGCGAGGCGCCGGGCGGCACCGCCGGTGCCGGCGGCGCCGGCGGCGCCGGCGGCGCCGGCGGCGCCGGCGGCGGCGGCGGCGGCGCTGCCGCTGTCGGTGCCGGCGGCGTCGACTCCGCTTCATCCTCTCGCTCGGGTATCACTCGCAGCCTCAGACCGTCGACCAACCCACTGTCGAACGCGATGGCAGTCGCGCCGGGTGCAACCTGCACGGGTCTGGCGCTTTGCATTATGGCAGCGAAGAACAGACACAAAACAACGAGCAGCCCGACGCTGTAGGTGGAAAGAGGGCGCGCGTCACTCTTAATCGCTATTTCGCTACGTCCATTCGCCGAAACGCCGCCCACTGCATCGGACATGGGGAATCAAACCAACCGGGCCGTCCAGCACTGCGCCGGCTCCCCTTGTTGGGATTCAGGCAGGCAAACCATGTCGCCACCAGTTGAAGTCGGCGGGAGAGAAAACGTCTGATGAAAATGGGAAGCGCCGGAAATGATAACGCGCGAATCCTTCGCGATTCAGAAGCTTCATTGCTGTCCCGGTGGTCGTTTGGCTACCTCACGCCGCTTGTGGACAAGGCAAACAGCATCGGCCTAGGCGCCAATGAAGCGCCACCGGTCGAAGTCGACGACGAGTGTGTGGAGCACCTGCCGCGCTTCGAGCGGGAGTGGGCGCGTTTGGCTGCACTCGCGACAGAACGCGGCGATGGATCCGTGCCAAGTCTGTTTCAGATCTATTGGAACATCGACCGCAGCCTGATCCTGTCTAGCGCGGCGTGTGAGCTTGTCCACAAGGCATCGCTCTTCGCGCTCCCGCTGGTCCTGCAGGAGCTGGTGCGCTTCGTCGCTCTGCGCGACCAGTCGTTGGCGCGCGTCTTCGGCTTGATTGCCGCTGCATGCGCTGCAAACATCGTCGGCGGGCTGGTTCGGAATCGCGGCCAGGCCATCCTCGTGCGTTGGTCCACCCGCATGGCGAGCACGGTCACGGGCGGCGTGTACACAAAGCGCTTCCGCATGTCGGCTGCAGCGGGCGCCTCGTCGCACGTGGGCAACATCATGAACCTGCTCGGTCAGGATCTACAGCGCATCCTGTATATCTTGCAGTTCGTTCACATTCTGTGGAGCGCACCGCTGCAGCTGCTTGTGGTGCTGGGCCTGCTGGCCGATCTGGTCGGTGTTCTGCCCATGCTGCCCGCCGCCGGAGTGCTGCTGCTGACAGTCTTTGCCGTCAACGGGCTCAACGGCCGGCTCAAGAAGCTGGAAGCGCGCAAGGCTGTGATGCAAGACGCGCGCGCGGCGAAGTTCACCGAATCTCTGTCGGGCATGCGTGTGATCAAGCTGTTCGGATGGGAAGCGCCGCTGTGCGACCGTATCCGCATCGCGCGCGAGGAGGAGCTCAAAATCATCTGGCGCGTGTCACTGCTGCGGGCCGTGCTGTCCTTTGTTTTTCTGCTGACCCCTATGCTGATGGCCGTGGTTACATTCTACACCTACCTGGGCGTTAACGACGGGCGCAGCATGTCTGCGGTGCAGGTTTTCGGCACGATCGCGCTTGTCGGGCTGACAAAAATGCCGCTCTTTATGCTGCCGGTTGTGCTGTCGACTGCGCAGGCCAGCCTGGTCAGCTTTGCGCGCCTATCCGCATTTTTTTCCAAAGAGGAGGCACCGACGCTACGAAACGACGAGCGGCTGGCCGTCGGAGAAGTCGTCCTGTCCGGGAGCTTCTCACACCCCGAAGTGCCGGGCAACGGCAAACGCGCGGCAAAGCCGGCGCCGGAGGCGAAGAGTAAGCCCGCGCAGCGCGCGCCCGGAGAAGCCGACAGTCTCCTGTCCAAGACGGACGTCAAAGCGGGCGTCGATGCGACTGACGTCCAGCTCCACGAAAACGGCGCGCCGGCGGAGGAGGCAGACGGAGACGGCGCCTTTTGCCTGCGCGATCTGGATTGCCGCGTCGCGCCGGGTGCGCTGGTGCAGGTGATCGGCGAGGTCGGTGCCGGCAAGACTTCTTTGCTTTCAGCGGTGCTAGGCGGCATGCTCGAAGTGCAGGGAGAAAAAACGAGTACAGCGTCACTGCATGGGCGCGTGGCATACGCCGCGCAAGCACCATGGGTGCGAAACACGACGGTACGAGATAACATTCTCTTCGGCCAGCCATTCGAAGAAGACTGGTACAACGAAGTCGTTTCCTGCTGCGCACTACTACCCGACTTGCAGCAGCTGCCCGATGGTGACGCAACAGAAATTGGCGAGCGCGGAGTCACGCTGTCTGGCGGGCAGAAGGCGCGCATCTCGCTGGCGCGTGCCGTGTACTCGCGCCCCGACATTGCGTTGCTTGACGATGTACTGTCGGCCGTCGACGCGCACGTGGCGGCGAAGCTGTACCAGGAGGTTGTTCGCGGGCTGCTGCAGCAGTGCACCGTCATTCTAGTGACACACCAGGTACAGTATCTACAAGACGCCGATGTGGTGTGGGTACTTCACCGGGGGCGCATGACACACGTCGGCTCTTATTCCGAGATTTCCGCCGAGAGCGCGGTGCTCGACGACTTCGCGCAGCAGCGCCAGCGAACCAACAGCGAGGCGGGCGCTGAGGCCGAGATGGAGGCTGCGGCTGCGGCAGCCGCAGAGGCAGATGCTAGGAAACGTGCGGATGCCGATGGTAGTGCCGACATCGAGGCAGAAACAGGGTCAGGACTGGGGGAGGAGGATGCAGCGGCACCGGAGGAGGCAGCGGGCGCGAGTGGGAAGGCGTCGGAAACCGCACCGAAAGGTGCGCCGCGTCGGTTGATGCGCGAAGAAGTGGCCGTTGCCGGCGGCATTCCAGTGGACGTCTTTCGGTATTACCTCGGCATGTTTGGTGGCCCTGGCGCAACCCGTCTGTATTGGCCAGTGATTGCGTTTGTATATGTCGTGGCGCAGGGCGCGGTGCCGCTGTCCGACTGGTGGCTGTCGCGCTGGACGCAAGATAGCTATGAACGCGGCAACGAGTTTTACATGGTGGTGTACGGCGGGATTGTGGCTGGCGCAGCGGCGCTGGGGCTAGTACGCGTGCGGCTTTGGGCCGACGGCGCGCGGAGGTCGGCGCGCGGGCTGCACGAATCACTAATCGCCGCCGTGTTTGCCGGCACTATGCGATACTTCGAAACGACACCGCAGGGCCGGTTGACAGACGCCGTTTCAAAGGACCTCGCCTTCTCCGACGGACTGCTGCCGATGCTGTTCGACAATGTGATGGTCGTGTCGCTCAACATCCTGGGCCTGCTGATCTTTGTAGGCATCATTACGCCCTGGTTCTTTGTGCCCGTCTTACCTTTCGCAGCGCTGTTTCTGCGTCTGCAGCGGCGCTTTCTGCGCACGTCGCGCCCCCTGCACCGGCAGTGGCTCTCTTCGATGTGGCCGCTCTACGGGGCTCTGCTCGAAGACGTGGGCGGCGCGGAGTCGATTCGCGCGTTTCGCGCCGAAGAGCAGTTGCGCACGCGCTTTTTTGAGCGCATCGAGTTGGTGAACCGCGCGTCGTATATATCGCGGATCGTCATTCGCTGGCTTGAAACGCGCATGGATCTTGTGACGGCGCTGCTCACTGCACTGGCCGCCGCCCTCGTTATCGTCGCGCGTGACAACCTGTCACCTGGCGAAGCTGGCGCCTCGCTCTCGTTCAGCGCTGCACTGGTAGGCATGCTCGGCGTTGTGTGCACAACAGCGGCCTTTGCTGAGACATTTATGACTGGCGTGCAGCGCATGCGCGGGCTGATGGACATCCCTGCCGAGCAGTCGCTGGCGCCGCCGCAGGAGCAGCTGCAGGGCCGGGATGGTGACAGTGGGGCCGACGGCGGCGACTGTGGCGCGGAAAAGGATGGTCTAGGACTAGAGGCTCCAGCACCACCGCTGCCGGAGCTCTGGCCAGCAGGCGACTCCAGCGTCGAGTTTGACGATGTTTGGTTCCGGTACGATCCGTCGTGCCCTGACGTCTTGCGCGGCGTGTCGTTCCGCGTGCCGGCCGGCGCCAAGGTGGGTGTCGTCGGCCGGACGGGCGCCGGCAAGTCGTCGCTGATGGCCGCGCTGTTCCGGTTGGCCGAGACGCGGCGCGGGCGTGTGTTGATCGGTGGCGTTGCGGCGGCGCGCGTGCCGCTGGCGCGCCTGCGCGCTGCTATGGCATGCATCCCCCAGGACCCGACGCTGTTCGAGGGCACGTTGCGGTACAACCTGGACCCGTTTGACGAACACACCGACGACGTGGTGTGGCATGCGCTGGACCAGTGCGGCATGGCCGACGCGGTTCGCGCCGGTGAATGCGGAGGCGGCGCAGAAGGCAGTACCGGGCTTGACACGTCCGTGAAACTGCGCGGCAGCAACTTTTCGGCGGGCGAGCGACAGCTCCTGTGTCTGGCGCGGGCGCTGCTTCGCGGCGCCCGTATCCTGGTGCTGGACGAAGCCACGGCCAGCGTGGACCCGCGCGCCGACGCCGCGGTCCAAACTATGCTGCGACACGCATTTGCGCAGTGCACAGTGCTGACAATTGCGCACCGCCTGCACACGATCGCCGAGTCGGACTATGTGCTCGTCATGGACCGCGGCCGCGCCGCGGAGTTTGCACCGCCGGCCGAGCTGCTAGCGCGAGACGAATCGCTGTACGCGGCACTTTGCCGGCAGGCCGCCACGACGAAGGAAGAGAAATACTCCTGAAATGCTTTCTGATTATGAGAGCGCAGAGCAGCGGGAGGTGAGGAGTGAGAAGGTGATGTGAGGTGATGCGAGGTGATGCGTCGTAAACACTGGCGGGTACGATACCCTTTTTAGCTTATGCAACACTGCGCCTCACCTCCCCCCGCACTTCCCTCTGCGCTGCGCCAAAGCTTTATTCGCTCGCAACCTGGCACGCTTTCCTCACTTGGCGGCGGTGCGCAAGTAGTTGAGCATGGTCTGTGCGTCGGTGACCTCGAACGGGTCAGGTTCGCCGCCCTCGACGGCGTCGTACCCGTCCTCGATGAAGATCTTCTCCACCTTCATGTCCGAGATGACCGCAGAGTAGCGCCAGGAGCGCTCGCCGAAACCGCGGAACTTGGCCCAGGTGGTGGCCATACCCATGCCACGCGTAAAATGCACCGCGCCGTCCGGCACCAGCTTGACGTTCTGGAAGTTGCCCGTGGCCATGTCTTCGGGCAGGCCCTGGTGCAGACCCCACTGGCGCATGACAAAGGCGTCGTTGACTGACAGACAGTAGACTTCGTCCACCCCCAGCGCCTTGATCTCATCGTACGCCGCCTCGTAGCCGGGAAGGTGCGTGGTGGAGCACGTGGGCGTGAACGCACCCGGTAGCGAGAAGATGACCACGCGCTTGTTGGGACCGGCCTTCTGGAAGAGCACGTCAGACGGCACATCCTGCCAGACGAAGGGGTTCTCGCCGCCCACCGAGGCGTCGCGGACGCGCGTCTTGAAGATAACGTGCGGGACGGTGCGGCCTTCCTCAATTGGAGTCTCGCGGTTGTGCGAGAAAGAGAAGCTAGAGGAAGAGCTGAACGCAGCCGCGTCGGCATCGACGGCGGCCGCGGAGGAGAACCGCAGCTGCTGCGGCTGCGACATGCGCGCCAGCGGGGCGAAGCCCGGGCGGGCGGTGCGCAGGGCCACGCGGGCGGCGGTGGCGATGGTGCGGGAGAACATGGCTGCGCGGCGGTGCGGTGATGAGCGTGTGCGGTGAGGAGCGCGTGCGGAGGCAGGCAGTGGAGCTGGGGAGGGAATCCGGTCAGTGCTGGCGCTTGGGAGAATCGGGTCGAGGCAAGTCCATTTACGTGCAGCGAGACACGTGGAAGGAAGCTACAAAATCAACGCAATGCACTTGTACTCAAATACCAACCTGTGGTACACGCACCCGCGCATGGCCAGGCCAGGACCGGGGCCACCGCCGCCTCGTCGCCAGCGGTGCTGTTCCCGGTCGCCTCCCGTCGCAATAGCCCTCTTCTCTCAAGCACGGCTGCCGCGCTGCCGCGCCTTGCCTTTCACTGCCGCGTCGTGGCGTGTCTGTTGTGACATGTTCGTCCGTCGCGACATGCCACGCCGCACTACACCGAGTGCTGCGCGCGCTCACTTGAGGCCCATGGGCAGGCACTTCTGGCCCTTGCTGAGAAGACGGTGCACCTTGCCGGCGACGGCCTTGTCGGACAGGCCCTTGGCGGCGACGATCTTGTCGAGGTCCGCCCACCACTTGTAGAGGAAGGCGTCGCCGATGAGGCGGAACCATGGCGTGATGGAGTTGTCCTTTTCACCGTCGATGACCATCTGCTTCAGCGTGGGCGCGTCGACCCACTTGACGGCCGACACCTCGTTCGGGTTGAGGTCCATCTTGACGTTGTCTACCTTGACGAAGAAGATGTAGTCGATCTCGTGCTCCGCCCACGGACCGTGGCACGGCGCCATGTAGTGGATGCGCGTCAGGAAGTGGAACTGCGAAATGTCGATGTCGCCCACCTTGATGCCCAGCTCTTGCTCTAGCTTGCGGATGGCGGCGCGCTTGACGCCCGCCGCGTTGTCGGCCATGCCGCCGCGCTCCGTCTCGCGGTACAGCGGGTGCGAGCAGCACGTGTTGGTCCACCGCGACGGAAAGGTGATCTTCGACGCAGCGCGCTGCTGCAGGCACAGCTCGCCCTTGCCGTTGAACAGGAAGACGGAGAAGGCGCGGTGCAGCGTGCCCTTCTCGACGTTGCTGACCAGGTGCGACTC
>JACKZZ010019993.1_pt1 | contig 10916 bp, 6 predicted proteins | sample 8027871 | NCBI WGS metagenome assembly JACKZZ01 (sample SAMN15724774, study PRJNA655200) | protist metagenome | isolation source: fluorescence activated cell sorting (FACS) single amplified genomes of... | place: USA: West Boothbay Harbor, Gulf of Maine | collected 2000-07-19
TCTAATCTTCTATCCATATCAAAATTTTCATCAACACCCGCAGCAATAGCTGCTGTACGTCTTGCTGCTGTATCATCATAATCTGTCATATTTGGCGGGTGTGTCCATTCTCGATCGTTCGCCAGATCTTCCGATGATGATGAATCACTATCACCTTTATCAAATTCATCATCGCTGCTACTCCATTCATCATCACTCTTTGCTTTATGGCGATTTGATCGTTTTGAAGTTGATTTAGTTGTATGTTTATCATCATTATTTCGATTAAGCCAGTCTGTACCTACTTCACCACCTGTATCAAAACCATTTCCAGTGAGCGCACCTACAAGACCTTCCAACATTTGTCGTTCTTTCAATAATGAATCTACATCATCATCTATATCATTCTCCAAGTCATCATTGCCATTACTATTACGATGTAGTCTTTTGTATACTTTTTTCAATAGTTTATAGCATCCAGATGCTTGATGTTCCTCTGTGTTGGAGGGAAGTAGTTCTAATAGTGGACATGCTCTTTCTAGTGTTGATTTAGCTCCAGTTAATTCATTCTTCATGAATTGAATAGTACCCAAGACTTCCAATGTTGTCGTTAAATGACGTAAAGGAATAAATATTTCCGGCATACCTAAATTGACATTTGGCTCTAATAATTGAGACTCAATAAAACCCCATTGTTGAATATTTGATTCTAAAATTGATACTACACGACTGACACTTTGATCATTGATAGTTTGTTGTATACCAATATTACCCATGGATGTTATATCAAGGTCATTCTGAGACCCCTTCGCAAATATCACGTCATGATTACACAGAGCACACAAGATCAAACATATCCAGCAGCTGATGCTGATTAGCCTCATTTTATACCACTTAACCACTTACTTTCTCAGCACAATGCAGTTTTATTAATCTTGGTCTTACAACCCACTCTCTTCGTTTGGTGATGTTTAAGGAAAAATTGGAGCGTACGGTGACACCACGCGCCGTCGTCTCCAGATCCCGTTTAAAGATTCACGACTGCTGGAGACAATCATAGTCGTTGGGTTGCATTAATCTATGCATATACTATAGAGCGCAAGGGCCTGTGCATTTAATTGATATCACGAATCTTTTTTGTTGTTGAGAAAATGCAAAGATTGGTTGATGCGAGACCTCTTGGCTTTGTGCGAATGACCTTTGGCCTTTTGATGATAGTATACAGTGCTAATAAGTGTAGTGATGACTTAGGAAATCAAGTGGTAGATGACATGAGCTATGGCTTTGAGCAGCGGATGCCCTACTTCTTATCCCAGATCGGAAGATCCTTTCCTTTCTATACAGATAGTCACTTATACTGGCATATTCATGCACCACTGATGCTACTGACTGCGGTCGGAATGGCCTATGGTAGAGATATTATGTCTAGAATAAGTTGTATTATTTTTGCTATATTGAAAATGATACTGACTATGCACGATGCTACTGTGTATAATAATCATGAGTATTTGTATTCTGTATTGGCATTAATATTAGGTTTGCTTGGTGGCCATAACTCTCGTTATGTATATCGTGATGTTTTACCGAAGCATTCAATGAAGTCATCACAAATAACGTATGAACAATTTATTATGAAGGATCGTCTCAGCTTTCTGTTGACAATAAGTGGAACAGCATATATGACATTAAAGAATGTTGTCTATGGAATCCCTGGTCATATTGGTATGTTAGGAATGATTGTATTTATCTGGCCAGGGGTGCTACTTGCCCTATGTCACCCGTGTAACAGAGACGACGACGATGATGCAGATGCTGATGCTGCTGAAATGATACAAGGTGAGACTGTTCCTTACTGGCATATATTGTACATGAGAATATTTATAGGTTCATTGTACTTATTTGCAGGGTTTGCAAAAACTGATTATGATTGGCTTAGTGGGCAAACAGTAAAAGAGCTATTTCGACTATGGACTGGTCCTACCTGTAACTCTTACATCAGGGACTTAATTCTTCAAGGTGGAGGTGATACCATTATCTTATTTGTTACTTATGGTGGTCTATTCTTAGATTTGATGGCTATAATTGCATTAAATGTAAATTCATTGTATATACGTATATTTGCTGTATTAGCTGTGGCATCGTTTCATATTATAAATCATTGGACATTCATCATAGAGACTTTTCCATGGGTCATGTTGTCGGCATTAGTCGTACACTTCCATCATGAATTAGGAAAATCATATCATAAAAACAATAATAGTGAAATAAATGGTATTATTGATATAATTGGTTATCGAATTTTATACCAAAAAGTACTGCTAGAGTACATGAGAATTGACGAAATATGGGATTTTATATCGCTTGGTTGTAGTTATATTGTGCCGGTGTTGCTCATGTGTATGATGGTACTTCATCTCTTAATACCATTGCCATGCGCTTTATATAGTATTGGTGATGATGGTTCTTTAGTATGGGGTTCACAATGTTCTTTTTTTAAATGGAGAATGATGACAAGATCTGTGAAAACATTATCCACACAAATACGATTGCATGACCCTATTTCTAATCGTATTGATTATATTCCTATGTTATCATCATCATTATATCCTGATATTGCTAAAGTAAAAGAATGTACACAAGGAACATCATTAGAACGATATGGATTTGAAAGAGACTTAGCATTAAATACATTTTTACAAGAATCTGCAGCATATGAAGATCGAATTAGTTTTATAATAAAAGATACACTTGACAGAGCTATACCAATTGATTCAACTAAAATCGGCACACCAAAAATATATGCAGATATTTGGATTGAAATTAATGGTCCACCATATCAAAGGTATATAGATCCAAGTGTAGATCTTGCGATAGCTGTTAGCAATACTACTAGTACGTGTGCATCAAATGAATTCTTGAGTTCATTATTTTCTAAGCCAGTACCACTAACTGATTGGGTACTTCCAAGGCTTACAACTTTTCGTACGAAAGCATGGTTAAATATATTTCAACATTTGGAATCTAAAGTCACAAATAGCGTTTCTAAGACTACTATGTCAGCGAATGTGCTATTTTTAGCAGACCATCCAAATAAAGGACTTTTTCGCTTAGTAGGTGATTACAAAAAAAAATTACATACAGAAATTATATTATTATCGGGAGAAGCAACAGTATTAAATGCACAAGATTCTACAGGTGCACTTTCCCCACTTAATATCAAAGCCGGTACATGCATTCGTCACTCAGGTATGCTGCTATTGCAATCCATGAATTCAGAGCCTACCCTGTGGATGATTGTAAATGAGAAGTATGGACATGGTCAGGGACTTGGAGCAGGTAGAGCTATTGGAGTTGGTGGTGATTTAGCCGCAGCAGACATGAAGGCTCCATTATCTATTTTGATTGGTAATACAGATAATGCTAGTGATAGAGCGAAGTTCGAGTATTGCTATAATTTTGATATGATATGATTAAATTATTATACAATAATGTGCAGTTTGTGTATACTATGTGGAAATAAAAGCACTTATATTATTACTATACGTTCTAGTTCTATGACTATTTTTCCTTTTCCTTAGGCAAGCACAATGGACAAAATAATTCCGATTTCTTTAAAGCTGGTTTCAGGCGTTGACATTCATTGCATAGAAGTATTTCCATTTTACATTGAAAACATTTTTGATGTGCATTATATCTATCCCAAGGTTTATCACAGTGTACACAATATGATATAGTATCAGCATTATCAGCGCCATGTGAAAATCGTTTATCAAATACATAATTTTTACCTTTCCAGTAGCCTCCATCATCTTGAAATTCTTCCAGATATCGGTGGATACCGCCCTCAAGTTGATAGACGTTTTCGACTCCACGATTTCTCATGAATGCGCTCGCTCTTTCACATCTAACACCAGCAGTACAATACATAAGTACTTGTTTACCTTTCCAATCGTCTTTATTATTATCAACCCATTCTGGGAATTCCGTAGATCGTCTCATACAAGGGTCTAAATATTTTGGGCCCCCATCTGCTGAATTTTCTGGTGGTTGAAATTTTCCAATAACAGTTTCATTAAAATTTCTAACATCAATAACAACACTATTCTTATTTTCTAATGCTTTATGAAATTCTTTTGGTTTTAAATGTGTTCCACCCATATGTAAAGGTGCTTCCTCAGTATTAAATCCATAAGTTACAATTTCTGTAACTGGAAACACTTTTAATGTTGGTAATAATTGATTATCTGGTTGATTATCAACATATTTGAAATCAGTTTTGCCAAATGTTGCATTATCCCAACGACGTAGTTCAGTTGTAAAAGCCCTTATTGCATCATTGGGTCCAGTCAAAGTACCATTAAATCCTTCACGGCCAATTCGTAATCTACCTGTTACTCCAAGATTTTTTAAAAATCCATAACAATGTGCAATCGCTGCATCGTGCTTCTCACGGTTCATAAGAGAAGGTGTATACGCATAAAATAATAGAATAGTATTGTTTCCAGTTGGTTTGGGTTTGTCAGGGTACTCAGCCACAGCTGATGCTGCAGGTGATGATGATGCAGAGTTTGTCAGTGATCCTTTTTCTTTCTCTGATTGATCAATCTTAGTGTGTTTAGCACGATGCTCTTCTTCTTCACCGGTATTACCATTCTTTCGCTTGTTTTTCTTCACATATTCTATACTTCGGCTGCTTGATTTGCCCTTGGCATCAGATGCACGAACTTTACCTGATTTGATTAGTTCTTCAAGAGCAGAAACAAATTGCTCTTGACGACTATGTTTATCATCGGTACCACCGATTTCATCATCCCATTGAGCAAGGAGTACCTCTCTTAACTCAGCTTCAGTAGTGGCTTTACCGAAATCCTTTAAGAACGATGATATCGATTTAACTACTTTGGTCATCTCCTCAAATTGTATCAATCTTTTAGCAATGCAAAAAACACGAAATAAACAAATAATATTCGCCTAGAACTTGTCCTGCTGGCTGCTGGGCAGCTGGCAGCGAACTCCGAGATGGGATGCTGCCGTAAGATCGTTCTTCAAACGATCTCTAATTAAAAAACTAGTGAATTATTTGCCCTAACATGTTGCAAAGGCTCTGTTCTTACATTAACTCCTCCAATTTCATTAAAAAATATATAAATGAATTGAATGGTAAAAGTTGAAGATATTATTTGCAAATTACGAGTTATCATATAGTATGAAAGTTTAGTGATGAGTATCCTGAACGAAATTTCTCAAATACAACGCAGATAGGATGGATAGTACAGGAAGTTGAAATCCTGGCACCATAACTGGTAGAGATGGATAAGGAGGGATAATACAGAGCTGTTAGTTATGCTAAGAGTACAGCATTACTGGCAAGTTCTATGGCAGAATTACGTCAAGAATTTAATGATAAATTAGATTTATTAAGACAAGAAGAAATAAAACAGCTCAAAACACAATCATTAATATCCAATGAAGAAGAGCTCTGATGTAGAAAGGGGGAAGGTTGAAGGTTGTGATAGGAGGTCTCACATTGTCTAATGATGTATTCACTAAATATATATATAATTAACATATTATAAACAAGTAGGACTTTTTATGCGATATGTTAGTATTTCTTTCTTACACTCTCTATAGTATGCCATTATGCAGTATGGAGAGATAACTTCTGAAAGTCACTTTCAAAATCATCGTCCATAAGTATTGAAGCATTATCCTTGGTATTTTTGCTATTTTCTGCTTGTTCTTCATGATACATCTTTGACAATTCTTGCATTATATCACTATGAGGAGCATGAGAACCTTTTTTTAATGATTTAGATAAATTATTTTTAGCAACAGCAAAATGTTCTTTAACATAGAGGCTAAAACCACTAGCAATTCTTTCAGTTTTCTTTGTACCATCTGCACTGAATTGTCCAATATAAATGATTTGACTTTTGCATAAACCACACCTATGTTTAGTCATATCTATACCTTTTTTACTATGTCTTGAATACTCTGTGCCACAGTTATCATCGACACATCTGAATTTATATGGTTTATGTACGTTATAGGAGTGACAAGTTGTGACCATCAGTTCAGGTAATATTGCACTAGCTTGTTTAGCATATTTCCAAAATGCAGGTCCGTGTGGTGGTTTACGTTCACCATCAAGTAACCATGCAGCAGCATGACACATTTCATGCAACAATGTTGTTTGTAAGCGCTCTTCATTATCAATGACTTTTTCAGATAATTCAATACTAGCAGCTTTAGTTCTTACCATAGAACTCGTCGTTGTATTTGCATTCATTTGGCGTATACTAGTTAATTTCATCTTTGTAATACCTGCAGTAGTAAGTAACCGCTTATTCCACGAGACATTCAAATCTCCGGGAAGGAGGCCGTCAAATGCTACAGTATTAAATTGTTGAAAATATGAGGATGTCAAAACTTCTTTCTTTTTGCGAAATTGGGCTATGCTTTTAGATGTACTTATTAAATTGGATGGTGTAGTAGCAGATATATCACTCGTTTTAATTGCAAGCTGTGTCCGTGGAGGCTTCGTAGAAGATGGTGCAACAGTCTTGGTCTTACCAGGGTTACTCGCAACAGTACGTTTCTTAGCGGCAATAGGAGGTGGAGTTGGTACATATTCCATAACAAATTGTGAATCATCTTCAAAATCACATCCTTCCAATACGGGCATTTCATTGATGTCTTCTCCGTTCAAGAAGCTTTCCCCATCATTCATACACATAGTTACATCAACCCCAGCACCACTTTCTTCCTCTTCTTCCTCTTCGGAGGACGTATCTGCAATGAAAAATGAATTGATTTTGTCAGTTGATACTGGTAGTACAGATGACGTTGCTGGTCTCAAAATTCGAGCTGGTGACTGGTGTATGCTAAGCCGCCTTTGAGAATCATCTACTGCAGACGAACTATTCGCTACAGGAGTATTATCCAATCCTCCATCTACAACCAGGCTACCCCAATTATATTTTGCACTCAATTGCTGCAAGTGTAATCGAAGTGCAGTGCCTCTGAGAGCACCAATGGAACTGTAAGTGTTCATTTTCTATTTCGATTCGTTAAAACACGAAGCTGCCTAGTACCCCTCAAAATATTACCTAATAGTAATATAAAAAAAACAATTCACCTTTTTTTTATGAGTAGTATATGTATGATGTGCATGAAGTCATCAGAGTGATGTAAATTCACCCTTCATCCTCTCCTCACTCTCGTATTGACGTCAACACGACCACCACGAATACTCCAAGATATCGTGAAATACAGTACACAAGTGTATAATACTATGCTAATAAGTAAACTGGTAGAACTTCATGCATATTAGATCAGGATTTAGCTAACTACACTGATAGCATCCCAGCAGAAGTGATTCCATCATGTACTTGGATGAGGATCTTCTGATTCGAGTGAACGAACTCCTTGGTGCTATGGAGAATACACAGAATGGTTATTCTGTAGTTGGAATCGTCGATAGTGCTCGTTTTAGTGAGATTCCTAGTAAGCGATCACGTTATGAACGGTATTGTGTCTTGGACATGCAGATACTCGATGATTCTTGCACTGTAACTCGAGATACGAAAAAAACATTGACTTGCAGGCTTTGGGGAAATGTTACAAAGAATCATTTGCGGCATATGTTTGTTCCAGGTTCTATCATTTTATTAGTAGATGTATATTTAACAACTGATAACTATCACAATGGAAGATTGACTTTGCAGCAAAGAGGATATAATAGTAAAAGTTTGGCGTATATACTAGTAGAACAGAAAGATAACGATGGTAACATTATTAGCTCATCTTTCGAAAGCTTTACTGGCATTGGTGCAGCAGGTGGGTTGAACGGATCTTTGCAGTTATTACCTGAGAGATATCCTCTCTTATGTAGTCGCATAACGCATTTACGTAATTGGGCGGTACAAGTGATCAATAGCAGAATGTCAAGTAATTCCAAATTACATAATACTATATCACCACTTGTAAGTTGTCTTACAGAAGCAGCAAGCTTGTCAGGCACTGATAGATCATCCAATTTCATTGATCTTTGCGTCAACACAACACTCTACACTTTCACTTCCGTAACTAACCTTAGCCATACTTCTGATACTAGTGTAGATAATAAATATGGTAAAAGTGATGATGCAATGAGTACTAATGCTTGTATGCCATTATATTGGCAATACACTGATGATGTAGATTCAGGTCATGAAAGGAAAGGAAAACATGTCTACAGTGCTATTGATGTTCATGATAAAAGTGATAGAATTGCTCGCATGGATATCAGCACAAAAGAAGTTGAAAATGCATTACATAACTGCATAAGTAAAATTCTTTTACAAGATTTTGAACACAAATCTCATGTTATACGTCTGAAAGGGGATCAAAAACAGCATGTACAAGAAGAACTTGTTAGCAGTAAGTCGCAGCAGAGCCATGAGATTTCTCCCACTGGAGACATTGATTCTGAGTGTGATGATGATGCTGCTGCTAAACTTGACACAACTTCTCATGCACAAAACGTGGACACATGTAAAACAATTACAATTAAAGGTCATAAGTATTATGTTACAACTTTAGACGTTACTATGATGTTGCAATCTGTGCGTGTCCTCCGATCATTCAACAACACAGCTACAGTACTACTAGCAGAAAACCATACATCATTTCAAGCATGGTGTGGCGACTTTCTTCATGGATATAGGACGGGAAGTAATGGGTCTAATATACCTATTTCATGTAATTGGGAACAATTTACGAAATTAGTGATGAGCCCACAATTGAGTGTGCCACAGCTAGTCAGTGTGCACTGCAATCTCAAAGCCGCACATTTCCATAATCATCCTCAATATTACCAAGAAATGCAAGCAAATAAAAAACGAAATATAAATATTCCTACTATTAATAACTTAGTGCAAGTTACACGACCAATCGGTACCACTGTTTCTGTTGATCAAACTATTATGAAGAAACGTACTGCGAGTGCTATGGAAAGTACTGTCGAAAGCCATCATAAAAATACTACTACAAGTCACTGGGATTTTCCTAATAGTTCACATATTATGCCTCAAGTAACCTATAAAGATGCTATGTTTGAACTGGCTCCATTTCCGCTTTGTACGGACAGTAAAACAAAGGAAATACTACCAACACAGAACAGCAGTCTCAAGCTATCTGAACCAGTGAGCTCGAATTTAAATGAATATGCACCATGTGATTTCTACAATATACCATATTCTGGTGCATCACAATTTACACAATTTACAAATACACCACAAAATCAACAGCAACAACAATATATGTATTCAGCACCGTGTTCAAATGTACCAAACTCTATTGGTACGAGTAGTGATAATGCTACAGGAAATCAAACCAGTGAACATATAATCAGAGCTCTGGCTACAGATACAGTACTAACAGAATGTATCTTTAGTTGTATACCTGCATGTTTAGCAGCTATAAGCTTAACTCGGTATACGTCCGGTTCTTCTCTGCCCTCTGAGCCACACAAAAAGATGCCTCGGATGGATGTTCATCACAAAAATACTGTTCTGGAAGTACCATCAGATGAAACACTATGTGATAGTCTTCCATCGTATAACTATGCGTCAGCTGTTAGACGTTTAGCTGCCTCATTGCAGTTATCATGCTCTCGCGTCGTCTCAAAACATTCGAGTGCTACAGTAAACCAAGCTGTCGAGAAAGAGGACAAATCATTTCCAGTAAATGTTGATTTGCTTATTTTACCAAAATTTGATGAAAATGGTATGATAGTCATGGGAAAGCAACACGAAGTCGTTGTACAAGCTTTACACTTCAATGCAGTTTAGAAGTTGACCCTTCACTTGCTAGTAATATTGTATCGTAATGTATCGAAATGTATTAATTAAATGCTTTATAAACACAAACACACACAAGTAAGCCTTCTAAGCACCTACTTCTACAAACACTCAGTGGTCGTGAGCAAGACAGGGTCGACCTTCTCCCCTGTCACCGGAGGTATTCCTTTCATTTCGACGTATTTGCGTACAGCATCCATACTATCAGCTGTAAATTTCTCTCCTGCAGTAGCTCTATCGATAATCTCTTGCATAGACATTTTTTCTACTTTATCAACTTCTGTAAGTTGTAGTTTAATTGGTCCGTCATAGATAATTTCCCAGCAATCACCATAACATTTGCATAAATCATCTTCATACAACCATGTAAATAAATGATCCATTGGTGATGATGCTGGGATCCCCATCTCTTCTTCTACTTCACGGCGATTTGTCTCCTCATAGCTTTCACCAGCTGCAACAACACCTCCAGGTGTAGGATCCCAGAAACCTGGACAATAGTCCTTAATCAAACTTCGCTTTTGCACATAAAAATATCCAGTAGAATCTCTTACAAATGCATAGGTAGCACGATGACGTAACTTATACTCTCTCATCTCTGCACGACGTCTAGGTCCAATACATTCATTGTTTTCATCTACTATGTCAACGAGTTCCTCTTTTGCTGCAGCCTTATACGCTTCAGCTTCGCTTGACTGCATCACACTAATTTCTATATAGTTTATAGGATATATGAGAGCATCGCACTGATTTATATAGCGGTATGATATTGTAGTAAAAGTCTATTGTGTTTGGGACAGCCCCATTCAAACTTACTGGTTGCGAAAAACACCGGTCCCCAAAAGTCCACAGCGCTTGTAAACCGCTCTGTTACTCCGCGGGCACATACTTTCAAAAGAATCGGACATTCGCTGCAGAGGTTACAGTGCATTGATTTACCTTTAAACATCCTAACCACACACGATGGGTTGCGCAAACAGTAAACAAGACGCGGAGCTCAGAGCATTCCAGCTTGCTCAGATGCAGCAACAGAAGGATCTGAAGGCCAGTATGATTCCTACAACACACGCAGGTGTCACTGAAGTCAGGTGGAAG
>JACKZZ010023625.1_pt1 | contig 10914 bp, 5 predicted proteins | sample 8027871 | NCBI WGS metagenome assembly JACKZZ01 (sample SAMN15724774, study PRJNA655200) | protist metagenome | isolation source: fluorescence activated cell sorting (FACS) single amplified genomes of... | place: USA: West Boothbay Harbor, Gulf of Maine | collected 2000-07-19
ATATTATTATTATTTGGGTATATTATATATTTCGTTTACTCGGTGCCCAAGCCCATTCCTGCACTTCCCTGTAATAGATTTCGTTGCCCTCCTCAGTTTGCGTCATTCTCCCGTGCGTATGTTGGTGCTTTATTTCGTGTGTCAAATTTAATTACGACCGTCTTTCGCATCTTTATTGTTGATAGTAGTATGTTGGGAAATGCGGCTACGACAATACCAGCGATACGTGATGGTTTACAAAAACATGGTGTGGCGGAAGGTGGACGAAAAATGATTGATGAAGAAATGTTAGCTGCAGAAGTTGCTATTAAAAGTGGTATATATGTAACTTGGAGAAGCAAACGTAATCAACAGGATTGTGCACGTATTGGGTATAAATCTCGTTGCTTTTGTGGGCATCAGTATTCTGATCATAAGATGAAAAATAGATTACCCTCGTGTTTTAAGTGCAAATGTAAATGTTTTGAATATATACCGAAACGCCCAGAAGAGGTTGGTGATTGGTGGTTGGTTAGACGCCGTGGTTTTAATGTTCACACTTGGAGGGCCAAGTGCCGCTGTGGTTGCCCCCACAATTCACACAATCCTGTAAACAAATCTTGTAATTCATGTAGCTGTGCACATTTTACATCTAATTTCTTATGCCTTAGTTGCGATGGAAAGTTTGAGGAGCACGTTACAGCTTTCGAAAGTGGTGCGGAACGTAAACGTGATGGAAGGACTGTTGGACTGGCCTTTAAACCACTATCAGAACATCGTGATATTCAACAACATGTATTCAATGGTAGTAGTAGTAGTAATGATAAGTCAATGAAAATGCTATCAAATACATTTAATGGTAGCGATGGTGTGTCCCCAGAAGAAATGTATTCGAGTGGAATGATTGATTCCAATCAATACTTTCAAATGATCGCAAATAATGGTAACAATGATGATAACAACAATGATAGAGACAATAGATCAGTTGTTGCTGCACGCAGTAATACAATGCGAAGAATGCAACAACAACATAGACAGCAACCGATTGCACGACCTTATAATAAACGCGCAGAACGAAGTGTACGATTAATGCATGTTAGCAGTGGTGGTCAAAATACAGGGAAAATTGTTAATAGATGGGGTAAAACTGATAGTAACGGCCACTGTCGTGCCGATGATCGTAGTAGAAGTAACAGTAACAACGGCAACAATAATAATACAGGAGGCAGTAATTCCCATAAACGAATTGAAAATAAATTTACCGCTCGTGCTGCCAATAATACGAGGAGAAGAAAGTAAATATATATTTTATGTTATTACTCATCCATTTAAATATACATATATTCACGCCCTAATGATCTTTTTTTATTTTACAAATTAAAAAATTTCATCTCTGTTTTTTGTAAAGGTAAGTTTAAAATGCTAAGTTATAATGCATATCCTTATCATAAAGCACCGACATTATTAATACTCTTTCGAACACATGTAATTTTAAGTTCATAATAGAGAGCTTCCAAGTTCGTGTATACAGAGCCATGATTACCATGAAAAAAATAGCCTACAATAAATTGCATTATTCATTCCCATTACCTTCTGCAGACCAAGCATTTTCTACTCGTTTTTTAATCGCTTCATTCTTTGTTTCGTTAATTGGTACAACGGAATTCAATTTTCCATTGACTGTTTTAGCATCTTGGACCTTAGCGCTTCGTCTTTTAAATACCTTAAAATATATTAGAACAATTAAAATTATTCCACCGATTACTGCACCAACAATTCCAACAATAAGACCAATGTCTGGGTCACTTGGAGCCGCAGTTGCTGGAAGAAATTCAAAAATTCATTCACTTAATTCAACTTAATATTTATAAATGTAAAATACAAACATAATTTTAAAAGTTTTACAAAACATATATATATATATATAACGTTGTCTGTATTACTCTGAGAAGAAGATCTATGATGCGGGGTTTTATCAAGATCTTTACAATTTAGCAGGTAAATAGCACCTGAAAAAGTGTGGCGTCAATTTTAAAATTGACTAAAATAAAAAAAATTTAATGCTATTTATATCTTATATTTACTTATAATTTGCCGAATTTTTTTCGGCAATAATAAGCCCTTTTTTTTGACGCCAAAAAGTATAAAGTTAAATTACCGACACTACAAAACGGTATCCTATCAATACATATATCGAACTGCAGAATTTAAAAATAAGACGGTTTACTACTGGAGTTTTTAATTTTTAAAATACGGTCGAGAGATCCACTCGAAGCTGTCCTTAAAGCGTTCGATATTTTATATTTATATAGGTATACCATCTGTAGACTAGGCATATATATATGACGAAATGTGGTATTTTCAATAATTACAATTATTCAAATTCAAATAAAAACATAAGTTTCCAATAAGTCGTGGTCCCGGTATACGGCGTTTTGTATCGGGTTTGGGTGGACTAAATAAAACGGTCAAAACTGCTTGAGAACGTTTTTATATACACTTGCACGTGATGTAGTATACCGCTAAACACGCGTTCTGTGTGACAAGAAGTTGTGTTTATTGAAAATAATTTACAAAAATTAAGACGCATTACAATACATACCTTAAGTTTCGGAAGATATATTAATTTTTTACTCGTTTTTAAGGAGTTTTTGGAAATAATTCCCGTGGTCCAGCAGATTCTCGCAGTTCGATATATGTAATCAACTTCGTATGTTAAATCATCTCATGTGTGGTGGTAACGAATATTTTTTTTTTTGAACAATATAATAATAATAATGTTGGGTTAATGCTCTTCGTACGTAAATCATGTACAAATATAACAACATGAATATTTTTTACTAACATACATACGTGAAAATGCACCTGTACAAATAGAATACTGATATACAAGAAGGAAGAATCACAATAAAAAGATAGAAAGAAATATATATATCTCTAATTCGAAGCGCGTAAATCTTGTATAATTAGAATTTATTAATATTCAAAATTTAAATTATAGTAAATTCATTTAAAAAAACATTGAGAAGTTTATATTATGGCTTCATTACTACCAAATAATAATTTTAATGACGATGAGAGCAAAGGCGATGATGGAAATGATGTGGAATTGGTTCATGAAGATGCAGGTTTGCCGAATGGTAATTGTGGCGACGAAGAGGAAGTTCGAAATCACGAAGCAAGCGATTTAACCCAAGAGCAATGTATTAATAATAATGCAGATGACAACAATAAGAATGCTAGTAATGAAATTAGTATTGTTGATCAATCGATTATTGATAAATTGCCAAGTGGTGATGCTGGACGACATGTTGTTTATACTATACTTACAATGTTGGATATGAAATCATTAAGTTCATTGATATATTCATCGTTTATTCAACTATTTTGTAAAATTCAAAAGGATAATACTTTATATCAACTGTGTAAAGACATACAGCATCCATACGAACGTTCGTATAAACTACTAAAAAAAAAAAAAATACAATTGGCGGACAAATTAAAGAAGAAATATAAAAACGAATTTCCAGCCACTCTTTGGGGAACACCAACGCCATTAATATGTGCATGTCAGAAAGGACGTTTGGAGGATGTAAAATTATTGATTACAGGCCATGATGTGAATGGTACCGAAATGTATTTGGGCCTACCATGTCGTGCTATGACACTGAAAGAATATGTAAACCAATTTGGGTCCGGTAGTCGTGCTCATGAAGGTACCTTTACACCTTTAACGATAGCTGCATTATACAAACATTTCCATATAGTTCAATATTTAATTGAACAATGTGGAGCCGATCCTAATTTTGCAGATATGCATGGAGGTAATGCATTACATTGGGCAGCAAGTGAGAACCCGCATTTAGCAGCAAGTAATAACAAAAAGAATACTGATTTGATTTGGTTCTTGTTAAACCGTATGTCTGCTGATAGTATTAATACCAAGTGGATGGGAGAAACTCCCTTGGACAGGGCGTATAAGAATGAAAGTCCAAATAAACAAGAGATCATTGATCTTATACGTTCAAAAGGTGGAAAACGTGGAGAGTTTGCTTAACAAAGGTGGTGTATCATCGGAAAGATTGGCCTCGGGGTACAGGTGGTACAACGATACCAACACCACCTCATGATTTGGATGATATATGTGAACCAATGTTTTGGAACGAGTAGGGTCTAGAGAATATGATATGGCTTGCTCTGCAGCAAATGGCAGTTGTTTTATATTTTATATATATATATTATAAGTAAATATTTTTAATACAAAAAAATAAAAAATTATCTCTTGATAAAACATTTTTATATAAAAAAGTACGAGTATATCTTCAACTATTTTACTTTTTTATACCAAGTAAAAAATAAAATACACGTGCACACATTTTATTGGTAAATAATACCCATTCAAATTGAAGGGGAATGTTTCAATCTTCAAAATTTTAGTAATGTCGAACATAACGGCATTACAAAACCCAAAATAGAATCCAAAGCTTCAATGACTGCCTCTTCAATCTTTGTTGCATTGCCACCAGATAATATTGCAGCTGCGATAGCTAATGGTAGCCCACCAGCTAAATCACGTATTTTTTTCGAACACATGGTTGAATTACTACAGCATATAGCTCCACCATCACTAGGATCAGGTTTTTCACAATTGATCCAACATACAGGTCCAACACCATAATAACCATCTTTGCAATACGGATAACACAATCCTGCATCTTCTTGTTGACCAGCAGCACAGGTCAAAGGATAACCAGCACCACGACCATACGAATGTTTTGCATATGTAATAATACTTTTATTTTTTCTACATAGTGCACCTTCATCAACATAGCCAGGTTTGCAATGTTGCCAGCACACAGGACCAATACCATAGTACGTTGGTTGTGTGTCATTCCTACAATATGGATAACACAATGCACCGCTTTTAACAAGGCCTTTTGATGAATCGCATGAAGATATTACTTTGCCTACACCCCTTCCATATGAATCTTTCCAACATACTGGAGCTGGTGCAGCTATACTTGTTGAAAGTATTGCTGTAGTTATTGCTACAATAAACGCAATTTTCATCGCGAAACTCCTATACTATAAATGTTGATAACAATAAAGCGTTTAAAAGAAGCAAAAACAGTAAAAGAGACGATAATGTATGCAACAATTTTTGACTTGAAGCTTCCAGTTGCTACTTTGAACTTGTTGTTATTATATTAGATCCGATTACCGTGCATAGTTTTTAGTATCAATTACATGTGTAATAGCATCTAATATCATCAAATTACTACTGTAAATGAGAGGAGCATAGTCGCATGGTAGGCAGGGAGCGATGCACTTGTTACGATATAACTACACACAATACATTTCTTTATTACAATTATTATCATTGAAATTATTATTATTTAAATTAGCTCTAATTAGTATTAAAAAGGTTTTGAATTTTAATTTTTAAATTTCACTTTAACCTTAACTGTATCGATTTGCTTTTCAAATTACTATTGTTATTAAGTATTTATTTCAATTTATTATTACCTTATTATATAAATTAAATATATTAATAATCAATCACTGCTATCCATAATATACACCTGTGTATTAAAATATATGTATTCTAACACCATGTATATGGAGGATACCTAGAACATACATTTGTTGAACTGAACATCGATCTCATAACAATTGCACCGTTACAAAGTATAATCACACACTCGCACACGGCACACACACACGGCGCTGACAAGAAATTAAATATGACATCGCAGAAAAACGATTCCATCGTAGATTCTGTTTTTCACTATAAAAAAGGTACCTTTACGATAAGTGAGGATGCAATACCAAACTCAATACCAACTGATGAGGGGTATAATAATATATTAACTGATGCTATGAATAATATTACGGAGCAATCTTCCATATTTCCACCTTGTTATCCTGGTGAAAGTGTGGATGCTGTACAAGCTAGGCATGAAGCATACTTACACTGTCGTAACTCATTGGAAAAATTTGAAAAATCCTTATCCATGAAATTGAACTTAAAAGCATTTAATGCTGTATCTAATTTTTTTTATGATGCGTATGGTGAAGATGGTTGCGCTGCAAAATGGAGAAGCTACGAGGATGTTTTAAATACCAGAAACACGACCACTTCCAATGATCGCGCGCCATCGCCAGGGATGTTACCAGCTCCCCAAACGAAGAGAAGCCCACGCGATCGATTTTTACCAACTGCTATTGTATGTGCAGGTTTAAATTTATCTGATCATGGCAAAACATTTGACGGTTTGACAAAACATTTGTTAAAATCTTGTACACCACACGTTGTATCTATATTTGCCCGTGACTGTGAATCGGCAACAGCAGCAAAACGACATGTATCAGATTTGCTTATAAAAAATTTGTGCAACACGTTCTCCAATACCATTATCGCCAACAGTAACAATAGTAGCAGTAGCAACGACAGTAGTAACATCGTTGATAATAATAATAATAATAATAATAATAACAGCAACAGTAACAATAGTGATGGAACTACCAGAAGCATCCGAGACAGTACACAAGCAGTTACAACTGCAATTGACGCGGCATTAGATGCAAAAGTTAGAAAAAGGGAAGAAGCTCGATTTAACAAGAAGGTAAGAGATGGGCAAAATATTTTAGCACCATTAGGAGATGTTGAAGAATGGTATAAATATTTTTATGTAAATGACGAGACAAATACTACTACTGGTAACAGCAGCAATGGCAACGGCAGCGGAAGTAGCAATAGCACTAAAGATAGCGCAAATGGTCAAGCAAAAGTGTGCCCGCCAATTATTATTTGCATTGAAGATTTTGATTTTTTCAAACCTGGTATATTGCAAGACGTGTTAATCACTTTGACAAAAGCTCATAGAAGAGGCGTGCCATTATGTCTTGTTTTAGGCGTCGCAAGTGTCACTGGACCGGATGCCGTCCACGCGCGTTTGCCACGGCCAGTAACAAATTTATTATGGATGCGAACTATAAGATTAGAAAATTCTATGAAAACAATGGACAACGTCATCGATAAATTGTTTGTCTCCGGCAATCTATCAAATTTTCCATTGCGGCTGTCATATAAAGTGTTACGGTGGATGTCGGATAGATTTTTAGAGTATACGTTTAGTGTATCAAGCTGTATACGCAGTTTGCAATTTGCCATGATGGAACATTATTATGCAACTCGATTATCTGCTTTAACGGTTGATTTAGGACAGTTTATTTCAACAAACGAAGTTATGGACAGCGCCACGAAGCTTTTGAAAAATATAGGCAATAAAGATGTTGAATACCTAATGTCGTTACCTTCTGTTAAAAACCTGCCACCGTCGGTATTACAACCAACGCCAACGACTACCACCACCACGACGACTACAACATCTGCATCAAATCGTACGCCGTCAAAGCCAACTTTAACTCAAAGTAAGACAAAAATTGCCAATTGGCTTGCTGACATACACGTATACAAACGTGTTTATGGGTTTGTGTTTCATGGAATCTACGAAACATTAAAATATACACTGGAAAATATGGGCGATACCAACAAGACTACGACAAGCGATGCAGCCGCTAATGCATCCAACGCATCGAAGATGCCAGGTATACGAAGGGTATACATTGATTCATTGGAAACCAAAGGATATTGGTTTAATTTTGCACGTAAAATAAAAATGTTATTGAGAAAGAATTGTACAAAAACTCATTTGGTGAATCTAAGTAAGCTGTGGAATAAAATGTTTTATGATTTAGACCAAGCATTTAATAGGGGGGGAGGTAACGATACGTTTGATGAAGCAAATCGTAAATTAGAAGCAGAAGAATTAATGTTAACGAAAATAATTAGACAGTTAGAAAAGCTAAATGAGGAAGCTGTCGACCAACAACAGCAACCTGATGACAGCAACAAGACATCCTCACAACCAAAGAACTCTCAAGCATTAGTCCTATATGATGATGGTGATGGCGCTGCGAGCTCCTCATCATCATTACCATTGACAACAAATAACAAAAGTATGAATTTTGCGAAGAAGCGTAAGTTAGCATTCTCGTCCTTACGCAAACGTAGTAAACAAAAAAATGGATCTGCTCCTTCATCATTAAACGATGACGAAAGTGATAATTTGGAAAAAATTGCCAATGCTTTCTGCAAGTTTGTGGATTATCTTGTAAAAGAACGTTTATGTCATATAAGTACGTTTCCATTGTGTGAATTATTTATGTTAAAGCGCAAAGGCGATTTAGAAAGATTTTTCAGTGCCCAACCGCGTAAATTAGCTTTGCAAGCATTGTCTAATCCTCATCATTACATGGCAAATTTAGAAAGGGACGTTACTGCAAACCATATATACAAAGAAATGCCAGATATATCAATCGTATATTCATTAATGGAAGAGCGTGGTAAAGATATTAATTTGTATGATTGGTTCCAATCATTTGTTACGATAGTTGATGACGGCATTAAGGATAAGGATTACGTCGATCTTCTGGACCAAGCTAGTAGTAGTAGTAGTAGCAGCAATCGTCGTCAGAAGAAGCAAAAAAATGGTATTGGTACAAGAAAAAAAAGGCAAGATGCAGCTATGATATTGAAACAAATGAAAGAGGATCTTGAAAAATCTATTACTAATGTTGATTTACAAGCAAGATTTGTTACGGCAGTGTCGGATTTGCAATACTTAGGTTGTATACGACCGCATCATAGTAAAGCCGATCACGTCACTCGGTTAATTTTTGGAATGTAACCATTTTGAATACAACGAGTCGTGTACTCAAAGATTGTGAGAGGAGAACAGTATATAGTAATATTTTACAACAAACCTTGCCTCGTTGCGTCGCCCCGAAGGGAAATTTCCTTTGTATCCTAAATATGTTTAAACTTGTTTTACAGTACGGTTTTTACAGAGCAAATAATAATAATAAAAAATAAAATAAAAAAAATTTATTATTTTATTATAAAAAAATCGAATTATTATTATTATTTTTATTATACCTGTACATAATAAAGAAGACGAAGAGAGAGAAGCGCAATACAAGTGATTAACACTGTCATGGGGCTGTTTTTAATGCTATTCGCCTGCTAAAAGTAGAAACTTCGATCGTGTTTATAATCACGAAATTCCAAAACTGCAGGGAAGTATTGATAGAAATATCCGCACAAATCATCTCTTGATAGGAAATATAACTTATATCAGTATATACTAATAAGTAAACACGATCAAATTTTCTACTTTTAGCAGGCGAATAGTATTAAAACAGCCCCATGACATCATGACATAGTTAATCACTTGTACTGCAAAAGCCACAGAAAGGAGGAAAAATGAAAGGGAGATTTTTAAATAATATTAATATACGTGTAATAATAATAAATAATAATATAATATAAAAATAAATAAATTTAAATAATTTTTTTTATAAAATAGTAGTAATAACAAAAGGAGGGACAAATCCCCCCCATCCCATCATTTATTTTTTTAACATGGTTTTACTATGCCACTCGACACACAAACACCTCAATGCCACCACAATTCTAATGGACAGACGAAACTGGAATTGTGAAAGAAGTATATATACATACATTCATAAGTATTTTATACATATTACTAATCAATATATTGTTACGATGAAAAATTTATTATTAGTTGCTATTGCCTTGTTTGCAATAACGGCACAAACAACGTCTGGTATGAAGCAAGAGTTTAAAATAATCCCTTTTGATGGCTCTTGGAACGTAACTGCTGGTTGTGCTATTAACTGTGGTGGGTCAGATGATATTGCATCGGATGTTCAGGTTGCACTCGAACCATCTGATTGTGCTGTTAGTAAAGGTGGTGAATTTACTCTTACATCCTCTTATAGTTTGTCAGAAGAAGTTACATCAGGTAAAGCTAATTACAGAGCAAGTTTGAACGGGTTACCAGTGGTTAACCAAGACGATGATTTATGTACAGATTTGAAAGACGGACCAACCCCATGTCCGCTTGCAAAAGGTCCACACAAATCAAAAATCACAAAGCCACTACCAGATGGTGTGCCTGCTGGCACATTTGTTGCACAACAATCTTGGACAACTGATGATGGAAAGCCAATTTTGTGCTTGAAGTATAGGATTATTGTACAAAATTAAGTTATTTATGAAATGAATAATTTTTTAGTGTTTGTTTTGATGTTAGGCTGATATGATACATAATATGCATGCATATGATATACTTGGTACCAAGTACATTATTTTCTTTGCGCACTCAATAATTTAAATAAAACTTTATATATCTGTGATTAATATTCATTTATGCATATGATTTATAATTAGGGATAACAACAAACACATTATTTTTTATACTACCTTGGTACAACACACTCATCCAAACACTATGATAAAACAAAAACTTGTGATAAAATGGATGGTGTGTGGTGTGAGATTAACTTTAACTTAAAATTACGAAGTCAGTAAAAAGAATTTATAATTTTATATTTTTACTTATATCATATATATCATATCAAGATGTGTATCATTTTAGGAAATTATAATGTTCTGTAAGTTACTGAGCAGTGTATCATACTCTTTTAACTTTTGGCTTTTGATCATATGATATTCATACCACCTCTCTACACATCATGCATAATATGAAGATCAGTTTCACCATAATTAAAATCAGTATCCTCATCACCACTTAGTCGAGCTGCATCTGCAATTTGTGCAGCAAACTTTTCAGTCATATCTCTAATTTTCTTTTCCAATTCCTTTTGATATTGATCCAGTTGTTCCGCTTGTTCCTGTTTTAACTTTCTCTCTTGCTCATCATGTCTCTTTTTTAATGCTTCCTCTTGTTCAAGTAACTCAGCATCTTTGCTAACTCGGTGAAATTGTTCTAAATCTTCCATACTTGTACCAAGCGATACGGTTTCAGGTTTTTTCGGTGATACTTG
>JACKZZ010007686.1_pt1 | contig 10913 bp, 6 predicted proteins | sample 8027871 | NCBI WGS metagenome assembly JACKZZ01 (sample SAMN15724774, study PRJNA655200) | protist metagenome | isolation source: fluorescence activated cell sorting (FACS) single amplified genomes of... | place: USA: West Boothbay Harbor, Gulf of Maine | collected 2000-07-19
CCAGCCTATTTTACCAGCTATACCAGTCTATATCTACTGCTCGTAAATACTCTCTCTGCTACCTGCAACCTGCCCAAAAAATAATATGGAAATAGCATTAAAAAATCTCAAAAGAAGTTTTTCACACATCACACACACTGCAAGAGGAAAGAGAAAATATTTTACGAGATAGAAAAGATAGATATTGGAAGAAAAGACCAAAGACAATACATTGAAACAGGTATATTTAGTGCATCGTGTTGTTAAAGAATAGTAACCAGTATTATTGAAGAATAATTAGTAAATTTAAACCAAAAGCACGTTGTTGTGTTGCGTTATCTTGACCAAAAAAAAAATGTTGAATTTTAAGCAATTGGCGTTTGCCATGGTATCTGTATTTTATTTCGCAGCAAGTTCGATAGCCTTGTCTCTCAAATATAGTCCACAGCATGAAAATTTATTTATTGAAGTGACAGAAGATATGAATGCTATGACGAAAATGGAAATTTATACACATGAAATTCGTGTAGTTAAAAGGATTATTAAAAATAACGTTGTTGGGCATATCTCAAACCCAATGTGGCTTGACTCAAGAAGATTACGCGATGTACCTGACGATATAATTCTTTCTAAGAAAGAGTTATGGGAGCATCGAAATGAAGTTATTATGTTTGTGCAAAAAACAGATAATATGATAAAGAAGGAAATGAATCGAGTAATTACGGAGAATGGTAGTATTGCCGGTAGCATCGGAGTTTTCATATTTGGCCTGATTGATGGCATATTTGGAAGAAGAGCTTGGGCAGCTTGGAACGATGATCCATCTAAAAAATGTTTAACGATGACTGGAGCAACGCTGAAAAATGGTGGGGATTTAAATAAAGCAAAAAAAGAGATGGATCAAAATATGGCATATTTTAACAACCATATAGCCGACAGTGCTAAAAAAGTTGTGCGTGCAGAAAAATGTAAAACGGAAAATTGCGATTCGCTATTAGAGGTTGGTGGTTGGCTTTCTAGTGCTGCAAGCTGGGTTGGTGATGAATGTAGTAGTGGTTACAATGCAGTGGTAGACGGTGTAAGCGAAGCAGCTGATGCAGTTGCAACTGTTGCGTCAAAAGGGGTAGAAGATGTTGAAAAAGCAACCAACTACGTAGTCACAAAGACGGAGGATGGGGTTAAGTACGTTGCAAAAAAAGTGTATAAAGCTGTCAAAACAGTTGTTAAAGCTGAGATAACTGTTATCAAAGATGTTGGTCAACTCGCAGAAAAAGGTTTGGAAGAAGGTGTTGGGTTTGTTCTAGGACCTGAGGCTAAAAAAGACTTGACATCTGCAATTAACAAATTTAATCAGATAATTGAAGCAGGTTGGAAGTGGTTAAAGAAACAGCTGGCTGCGTTTTTTACAGTGTTGGGTAATATAGTTAGAAGTTTTCAACATAATATTAAAATTCTAGGTGACGAATTGGTGAATCTTATTGTGACTAAAACTGAACAGAAGCTATGCACTTTAAACCAACCTTCCAAGCGTTTACCTGTATACGAGGCAACGAACGACTTTAAAAAAGGAACTGTAGGTTTTGTGTTACACAATGCAGTTGAATCGATTACAGCATTGGTACATTGTAATTGCAAAGGGGCATTAAGGAATTTGTTTAGTTCGAAAAAGATACAAAACATGTATGCTGAAGAGGCAACAACGGAAAATTTTGATTTATTAGCCAAAACAGAGTACAATTATTGGATGAATATGAATGATATAATGTCAGGAGCATGTGGCGGAGTTATTGGAGCATTTGTTGCCCCTTGGTCTAAGACATTAATTAGTAAATATTTTAAAGCTTGGACAAAATTCGATAAAGGTGAGGTTACGTATGATGCATTTAAACAATCCTTGTCCAAAACGAATAAACGGGTGTGGAAAAAACTAACATCAGCTAACATTCGTATGTAGTTCTACTTTTAAATTCACATATTACATAGAAAAATACTAACAGAAACTCTTCTTATTAAATAATTGTAGATGCTACGGCAGGCTTGTGTCATTTTGTATCGGATTTGATAAATTTGATTCCATCCTACTTAGAAACGGTTGCTGTACAGGCAGCAGTAATGTTGGCTGGTCCTGCTGGATGGATAGAGGCTGCTGTCAAGATTGTCTTGGGCATTGCTCAACTTATAGGTGAAGCTGCCGACTTCAAGGAAACCCAGGATATAAAAACGGTTGCACATGAAAAAATAACACAGAAAACATGCCAAACAAGTGGCTGTCCTTTTTTTGGACAAATTGAAGATTGTCATAGTTGCGCAAATACAGTAACATATCAATGGGGAACGCAGGTAGGATTAGTGGTAGAATCTATTTTTACTGCAAAAGAAATATTCGGTGCTGTTAAAGCAAAGGGTCATGACAACATTGTAGAGGGACAAAAATCAAAAATTAAAGAAACAAAGCAAAATCAACACAAGACAAAACTTAAACCCAACCACGAAAAACGCTCGAAACCTAAGACAATAACAGAAAAGTTCCACGCAAAAAATGAGGAAAGAAGCAAGCAGAACAAAGAACCATACACCTTTAAAAAATATAAGGAAATGCATGATCGAATGATGGAAAATCGTCGGAAAGCTGCAGATAAAACGTATAAACAATACAAGGAAGAAAAATTGCAGCAAAATAAAGAACCACTTCCAGAAGAAGCTTGGAAAAAGAAAATTGACACACTTGTTAAATACACTCCGCAAAAACTTAACATAATAAAAGAAATTTCTCAATTGCCACGTAATGCATTTATTGCTTTAAAAAGTTGCGTGACTGGTATAGATTTGGAAATTAACTGCATTAGTCCTTTTCGTGAAATTAAGGATATTCATGAGACTCTTGGTAAGATTGAGAAAGTTGAACTGGTAAATGAGAGAATCAAAGGAATACTTGCCGCTGCTTCTGATGGGATTGAAGAAGCTAAATTTGAGTCAATTGTACAAGATGTTTTTTTCGTCCATGACTTTGAAAGTGATACTTCAACACCCAAAAAAATATCAACGAGGGATTATTTACCAACACATATGTGTGAACCAAGTTGCCCAAATGCGGAGACATTGTACGAATGCTTTGGGAAAGATGATCAATTTTACAAAAAAAAAATTAGTATGTTGTATGCACATAAAAATGATGGTACGCTCGAAGACAACATTGATTTGCTAAAACTTTGGCAAGAATGTCCTATACCTAAATCTCCAAGTGCAAAAGTGCGCTGTTTACGAGTGAAGGGTAACTGTATTGATACTCGTCATGAGCTTTGTGATGGTAAGGTCTTACTGGAGGGTGATTGTCCAGGGTCTGAAAACATTCAATGCTGCCCAGATTACATTTTCGAGCATGTCCAACCATTAATGGACATAACGGAAGGTGACTTTGAACCTACAAAAAGCAAGTCTGGTGGTTTACAAAAAAATATGAACATTGATGCGAATTATTTAAGAAAAACAGTAAATACTCATATCATTAAGTTACATTCTTCCAGTCCATGCTATGTTGGCGTGCCTGCTAGAATGGGGTGTAAAGACAAAAATACTCTTTGGGTTAGCGATGGTTGTAGAGCAGATTTTAATTGTGCTGGAAAAAAAGTGAATTGTGAAAGTTGGGACTACAACAAGGTAGAGTGCGAATGTAGTAGTTGCAAAATATTTGACGTTGAATTGACAAAGACTAATTCTGAAAGTGAATGCGTTAAAGGCGAAACGTATGGATGTTGGAGCAACGAGGAAATGTGGGTGTCCAACGGCTGCAGAGGTGAATTTCAATGCCATGGAGGAACTGTAACTTGTGCAAGTGAAGGTTATGATACTGTGAAGTGTAAATGCGATAAGTGCATGACAGGTAAAAGTAAGGGCGTGAAACACAATTCCGGCAGTTCATAAAAAATTATAGCACGTGAAATATTTTGTTACTGCTGATCAACATAAATTTCGCCGAAATATTTTTATAAATAAAGTAAAAGCAAAGTGAAGAATGCTAACAAATTAAAGGTTGCACCAAATGGATCTGTTGGCCACGTGTTTGGGGTAATAATGATTCAGAATCTACAGAAAAGGCTGAAATACGCCCTGAGGAAAAAATAAAAAAGAAGAGAGGTAAAGCCATTTGTTTATAATTTTACCACATAATTTACAGAAAAACAAGATACTTTAAAAAATATTCTTTATATGTATAAAATCACCGTCGTTTCCTTTATAAAAATGCTCAATTCCCAGAGTGCGTTTATGGCATCTTCTTGGATTAAAAATAAAAATGTCACAAATTTTCCAAAAATTCATGATTTTTTGCAAGATCTAGGAATTATAATGCACGAGGTTTGATAGTAAAATATGTGTAATTTGTACTTTTTAGTATACTAAAATTTTATTTATCAACTGGAAAGTCTCTCTCAGATACTACACCGGGTCATATAATATGATGCAGTTGCATGTTGCATTGGCCTTCCCCCAAAGCGGCGCGCCGGTCAAATCTTGATCCTGGGCTTTAATCTTGATCCTCACCCTACATGTAAGTCCCACAAAATGCCCAAAAACCGGCGCGAGAAAGAAAAATCCGGCGCAGACATACTAAAAGCTAAAATAAAAATAATTAAAAAAATATAAAAAATATAGAAAGCTCATCTCTGTAAAAATATTTTATCTGCTATGGTTGCAGCCATAATTTTTGCAGCTTGTGCATGTGTCTTTTTCTCTCTTTGCTGATCATATGTTTTTTTTTGAGCTGCTTTAGCACGTTTCATTTCTTCTTGGTTTTTTAATCTTTGTGTTTCATAATTTGTATTATTTTCCACTCTTGCATCTGTTTTGGCAATTTCTAACACATCTTCCAGGTTTTTAAGTGATTTTTGCAAATCATTCAACGTTGCTTGTTCCATATCAATTTCAGTACTGGTAGTAAATATTTTTGAATCTATATACTTTAATCCACCTTTCAACTCTTCATGTTTCTCCTTATCAATAAAATTTTTATAAATATATATTTAATAATAATAAAAAGAAATAAGTTATGATATTTACTGATATATAAAAAAAACAGTTTCTTATTTCTTATGTAAATATTGGCCAAGTACGTGCGCGTATCATACGTGCACACCATGTCCGTACTTGTAATCCGTGTAAAATTATCCACATTTACCACCCCCACAGCCGCCAACAGCAACATAATCATCTTTACTTTTAATTTCGCTTCGTTTAACCTCCATTGCAGTGAATGCCTCTGCATCAGTTGGATGTATCCCGACCAATCTATCAAAATCGTATTTGCATGCACCCAGGCGCAATGCTAACGAAAATCCTTGCGTTACTTCCCCAGCGTTTGGCCCAACAAAATGAAATCCGACGACACGTTCATTTTCACCGACACATACTAACTTCGCAAAGCAATTCGGGGGTATAACATCTAAATCATCTGCAGCACCATGTTTCAATCGTTTTGATGCCTCTAATTCTAAAGTTGTCCAAGACCATAAATATGATTCTACATGCTCTTCTCCACCATATTTTAAAATTGCATCTTTTTCGCTAAAACCAACTGTACCATATTCAAATGGTGTAAATATTGTTGTTGGTATGAAATCATAATCCATTTTCATTGTATTTTTACTACCATCACTCTTTTTTGCAGTAAATAGTCGTTTTGCTAATAATTCTCCTGCTTGTATAGCGACAGGTGTCAACTCAGGTTTATTTTCTACAACATCACCAATTGCAAATATATTTTCAACTGCGGTTTGATCGTATTCATTTGTACTTATTTTCCCATTAGCGTCATTACTTATATTTATATTTACATTCTCTAAACCCAGATTCTTTGTATCTGCTACTCTGCCCGTAGCATATAATACCGTGTCGTATATTTCTTCATCATTATCATTGAATATGACTTTCAGTTTACTATCACTATCAGCATCATCATCACTTTTTAATGGAATAATTTGTTTTGGCACTTTTCCCGATAAAAATGTTACACCAATTGACCCCATTAATTCTTTAATTTTATCCGCACAGTCATCATCAAACGTTCGCAAAATTTTAGAACGAACAGCTACTGATGTATCGTATCCAAATTCATTCAAAAACCCAGCACATTCTAAGGATATATAACCACCACCAACACACAATGTTTTACCTGGGGCCTTTTCCTTTCTCCAAAAAATATCGTCACTTGATATCGAATATTCAAGCGCACCTGGAACATCTTCCGGTATATGTGGTCTACCGCCAACGGCAATAACTATATACTTCGCGTTTACTTCTTCAGTAACCGATGATAAACTTTCCTTATCCTCATCGCCATCATTGTTTTTTGTTGATGAAAACAGATCTAACTTCTTTGGAGGAGCATATACAATAGTATTTGTATCTTTAAATTTTGCCTCCGCATTGATATATTCAACATTAGCATTTGTTAAGGAACTACCGTATGAAAAGTTTAATGATCTAATATGATTTCCAATATTTTTTACAAGTTTCTCCCAATTGAATGTCGCGTCTTCTCTTTCTTTTGACGTACTATTCCATCCAAAATATTCGCCATCTTTTTTCATAGAACCTATTAGTGCAGTATAATGCATTAATTTCTTTGGAACACAACCAACATTTACACAAGTACCACCCAAACCCCAGCTTGTATTTTGTGTTGAAGGTTTTACATAATCAAACAAAACAACTTTTGCACCATGACGTGCAGCTTCTTTGGCACATGCAAGGCCACCACTACCACCACCTATTACAGCTAAATCATATTCATACTCATTTTGTAGCGGTTTAACACCAGTCTTATTTTGGTTAAATATTTCAAATATATTTTTTGAACTATTATTATGATACGACTTAGCAAGGCTACGTATCCGATAAAAATCGCGTGTCAATACGAATGGTTTTATGCTAGACGATATCATTACTTAAATTAATTTACGTTGCGCTACATGTTATATGTTATTGTCCATGGCGAATATCAAAATAATGTCGCGACGGAGATATCTTCACTATTTGATTTTTCAATATTATTTACTATACTAATAATAATAATATTTTTTGTGCTGATTATTATTATTAATTTTTTTTTTTTCTCATCTTCTTAATAATTCTTAATTCTTCTTTCTCGACGATGATTTTTTTTTTAATAAATTATTATTATTACTATTTATTATTATTATTTAGTACTATATTACCAGGTATTTATTATATTATTTCAATAATTTCAATAATTCAATAATAATTATTGTGCAATTATTATTTATTATTTTATTAATAATTATTGAAAAAGTTAAGTTAAAGTCGTCCAATATAAATCAACAATATTCCATATATTAATTCATCCGACTATATATAATATTTGAAGAAAAAATTAATAGAATACATATATTGAAATAAAATAAAAATTGTTGGTCGTCTCTTTTTCTATTAAGTATTACCACGGTGGTAGTACTAACTACTATGTCTTGTTTGGTAATGTGGTGTGGTAGTGCATAATTTACAATTTCAACAAAAAAGATGGACAGGATTATAGTCAAACGAAATAAAATATTATATTACATTATATTATGAGTTAAATGAGTGACGGTCGCGAAAAATTATTTGATAAAATATTTATGATGAAAAATAATATAATAAATTAACTGACGACTACTATGTGAAAAAAAACTGTGGTAGTATGTTATAATGACAATGTGCTACTGCAGGCAAATACCACATGTGTAAAACATATGAGGGCACTCGTCCAACTACTCTGTATCTAATTTGTTTTTACGACCATCCGTGAATAAGGACGCGCGAAGACACACAGCAAACTTAAAAATAAAATGGAGAATCTGAATGATACTAATAATATTAATGCTGAACTTCAACGAACATATAATGAATTTTTAAACGAGTGTAAAAAAGGCGAATTGTGGATGGATAAAAATAAAAAGTCATTCGAAATCACAAAAAAAACTGGTGCTGCGGGAGGTTGTGTTCATATCATTACTTTGGAAGACGCAAAAGTAGAGCGACTCTTTTCTGTCGTATATCCACGTATTAAAAACGCTGCAATGCTATTTTGTAAAAATCTAGACTTTCTAAAACTAAGGGAAAAAAAAACCCCGGAAAATGCAAAGGAAGAGCGAGAAATATTTACGTTCTACAACACGCCGAAGCAAAATGATATTTATACAGTGGAAGTGACCATTGAACTATTTAATAAGGACGAAATAAACACAATTCAAAATGCTGCTGGTAACAGCTTTGATGAAGACCTTCTACACATTAAGCGAAAATATTTGTATGTAAACATTGAAAAGTTCAACAATGATAACGAAGATTTAGAAGCTCAAAGATGCAGGAAAAAAATATGTGTACGCGAAGACAATATGTGTAACATACAAATTAATAAATTCAAAGAAATTAATGATTTCTTAATGTCCGATTCACTTCGCGATCTATTGGCCAATTTTAATATAGTAGTTTTAAATTTGCCGACCGACAACAATAAATTTAGAGATGATAAAAACGACAGTAGCAGCAACCACAACTTTAACGATACGATAATACAAGATCAAATTATGGAGGGCGTTGAGTTCAACATTACATTGGATAAAAGATTGTACCAAACTGCAATGTTGTATGGAAAGTCTTTTCCTATATTATTTGTAAAAAACATGCGCTTCAATTTTAGATATGAAAAACCACAGCATGAAGTTGTTCTTGAAAAACAAATAAAAAATGTTAGTAATAAAGATAGTGCAACAGCAGTAGATTCAGTATTGTTAGATGCAAAACTGGAACTATTAAAAGGCATATTTGCTACTGATAAAATTCCGTTAAAAAAATTATTTTTTGAAACTGATCTTGATCTTGAAAGTTCAATTGAAAAGAAAATTCGCAAAGAAATGATGGAAGATGCGGAAGACATTCTAAATATGTTCCATGTTATGCTACATAAGTCTCAAGATTTTAACCAACATCATTTATTAGTCGAAAACGCTGGGGAAATCTTACGACAAAATACCAATACAGTTATTCGATTGATACAAAATATAAATGAACAGGAAGAAGATCACCATGAACACGTTCTAGATAAAAGTAGAGGAAGTAGTGACATAGGCAACATAAGTAGTTGTAGCAGTGACGAGAACGATTTCGATGATAGCGATTACCAGAATGACAATACCATCATGTTTATCAGAAAAGAGTGGGAAGAACAGAAAGGTTTCACAGAAAAACAATACAACGAAGTTATGGATACAATTGATCTATATATTTAAATTATTAATGCTCGTAAAATACGCGCGTATGATATACTTTTTAAACAACTTAAAAAGGTACCAAGGTAAAAAATACGGAACGTATTTTTTTACAAAAAAATGTAAATTAAAATATGCACATACACTAAATTTCCTCTTGTCTCGACAGTTTTATTTCAATCGACAAGGTGGTATATATAAATACGTAATAAAATGTACACAACAAACACAATATATGGGGTTTTAATATTTTTTTTAACGCTTGTAATATATAAAAGGCTTAAATTTTATCTTTTTTTAAAACTTTGTACACAGGATATGACCGAAAATATTTCACAAATTGGTTACGAAGTGTATTGACAACATATTATTTTTCTCAAGTTTTACGATACGTACAACATCGAAGAGGCAGCAAAAAGTGCAATTCTGTTATGAATGGCTGATGACTCAATATACACCCTCCAAATCCACATTAAATAATCTAAATATATGAGGTGGCTCCCATGATGTTGTCATTTTTACTTTATCATAATAATAGTAGCCTTCCTGCTCTGGTGCATACACTTTCTCATATCGATCCATCAACATCATTTTTATTCTCATTCGTGCCTGTCTTTTTCTCCATAAATGCTGGATTCTGATTGCACCCTCTAATGCTTCACGATCTGCCTCTTCCCTTTCATGCCTTCTTCTTTCTGCTAGTAATTTTCGCTCTTGCTTTTCCCTCTCTCGCTTTTGACGCTCGAACGCTTCTAACTTATCGACAGATAGTCCATGTAAAATTGCTTTTTCCCATTTTTTTATTTCTTGCATTTCATGTTTACCATTCGAAAAGGCTTTTGAAAAAGAACCAGTTTGATCGTAATCTTTTTGTCTTAGTAAACTTAAACGAGCTTTTGCCGGCTCCAAATGGTTTTTTGACCATGCATTTAAAACTTGTTTCCACTTACGCTCATCTTTATATTTCCATTCTAAATCCTTTAGAAGGATTTCTTCCGTGACTTTTGGTAAAAGATGTACTGCAGGTACTTGAATACCTTTATTTATCAATGATTGTTTATAATGATTAATCCAATTTCTTGTTGATGTATAAACCTTCACAAGTTGTTTTACGATTACTATTCCCTCCGAGCGGGCTATTGCCCGTATCTCCTCTTCACTTGGACCTGCCTCTTCCACCTCCTCTTCGGATGACGACGACTCTTCACCTGATGATTGACCAGAAGAGTCATCTGAATCGTCTGAGTCTGAATCACTATCTTTCTTCTTCTTCTTTTTCTTTTTCTTTTTCTTCTTTTTCGTTTTGACATCTTTCGACAAAGAAGCGTTTTGACCCATATTTATTTCCAGCTGTTTCTCCACCTTCGTATTATTTTCATGAGAGTGTTTGGACTCAGATGTGGACGACATCTATTTATGATAAATTATTATCTCCCGTTGTTTCTCCTTCCTCGTATTATATTCACGAGACTTTTGTTTGGGCTCGGGTGTGGGTTACATCTATTTAAATGCTCGCCACAAATGATGCAGTTCACAATAGAACATATGTATACATAAATGTGTGTATAAATGCGTAGGGCAGATTACTCTTCACCAAAGTATCATACTAATCAACGAAACAACTACATACATTTGTATGAAGAAAGCGACTGTTAGTTAATAAATAAATAA
>JACKZZ010010144.1_pt1 | contig 10912 bp, 4 predicted proteins | sample 8027871 | NCBI WGS metagenome assembly JACKZZ01 (sample SAMN15724774, study PRJNA655200) | protist metagenome | isolation source: fluorescence activated cell sorting (FACS) single amplified genomes of... | place: USA: West Boothbay Harbor, Gulf of Maine | collected 2000-07-19
AATTGATTTATCAGATGTAGAAAATACTGCAGTAACCTCGTTTAAAACCACAGGTCTCGGACTAGTAGGGGACCCTATTGAAAAATGCCGGGAATTATCCTTAGTTTTACTGAAGAAAATATTCGATAATGTATCAGGCCTCAAGCGCTCAGTAGTATGTGCTACAGTTAGTGTACTTACAGAAAGATTAAATGGCAACCCTTTCCCAGAAGTAGCCGAAGAACTGCGTTTGCAAGTGGTGGATAATCTGCTAGCGGGTATAGCATATGTGTATGCTGCTCATACAAAAGCAATTGAAAAAGATGCTGCATGTGTAGATAGTGTTGATACCACTGCAAGTGGCCCTAATCACAATCCATCTGCATCTACAAGTCCTGCATCCTTCGAAGAATCAGAACATGCTAAGCCAATGCTAGAGAATTGTATCAATGCTTCATCTCGTGCGTTGGGTGATGCTTTTCCAGCTGTCAAACGACAATGTGCCGAACTTATCTGTCAATTGTCTAAACTAGCACCAATAGTAACAAGAAGGCATTATCGCAAATTATGCTCTGGATTAGCATTAAATTGTAGTCACCAACACAGTAAGACACGAAGTATATCATTGCAAGGTTTAGGTGGCGTGTTATCGCTTGTTACCGAAGGATTTGATACTGCATTAGGTACTATGGAAAATGATACAGGTTTATCTATGGATAAGAATAGTATTATGGCCATTGCTGCATCAGGTTCGTCTGACACAGCCAGTCATAGCAATACAGAGTCTGGTAAAGCGAAGAAGAGCCTTGATCTACTACTTTTATTTTCGAAACTTGTTTTTGATGGTAATGCTTCTGTTAGAAAGATGCTTGGAATACAATTAGGTGCCATGTTAAGTAGTAGATTTGGAAGATACAGTGGACCTGTAAGCAGCTCAGCAGAAATTGAAGCCGCCGTATTATTACTATTGCTACTCGGTGATGAGATAGACGATGTTGCCGCGTGCGCCATGACTTCACTAGAGCAATGTACTGCGTTATGGACTGGAAAAGGAATTGACGATGGAATACCAGATAAATTTGATGCAAATGCACATATTGTTGATGGTGAATTAGCTTTAAAACAACAGCAAAAATCAGAAGAAAGTACACCTTATGATGATCAAGGCGAAGACACCTACCACCCACGACGTTTTCTAGAAAGTCATGCAAAACGAATTGCACATTATCTTTTACGTGGTGTAGCAGATTGGACTGCAGTTGGTCAACGCCGATATTTACATGGATTAAATAAATTCTTACTTATTGGTGGTAGTGTAGCTATTGAACAAGTGCTTCCAGCCCTGTTGAAGTCCTTGGGGGGTCCGTGTCGTGATGACGACCCAATTACACGTGCTGCAGCAGAAGCATGTTGTAGTCGTATTGGATGTATGCTATCCAGAAATGATGCCGCAACTATTGCTATTGATGCACTTGTTCCTGCTGTAGGTGGAGTTGTTGAGGGTGGGGGTGGTAACACTGCAAGTCTCCGCTGTAACGCCGCCCGTCAATTGACTCATATACTGAAGGGGCTGATGTTCAGTGTTGTTGCAACTGGAAAGGGTATAGCAGGTACTAAAGTCGTTGAAAAGGGAGCATTTTTAGATTCATTTCCTGTACCATTACATACAGTGCAACTACCTCTAGACCAATGCAATACATCATATGCAGGTAGTGTTATACAAACACTACTACCAGCAGAGTTGTATGAATTTCGCGAACCTTATTTCCGCGAATCTATACTCTTATTAGTAAGAAGCATAATGGATACATTTTTACATATTGCAGTACAAGATGATTTGATGGAAAGAACATTAGTTAGCTCTTTAATTTACTTACAAGGCAAGTGTCCCGGGGAAACCGATTTGGTACCGTCAGCTGCACGAGCCGAATTAGAGAGGTTAGCAAATTTAGCGGCAGCCATCACAAATAACATAGGTATAGAAGAAGCTCTAGTATCGAGTAAAGATAATATGTCGTCGTTATTTTCACGTCATTTTAATGTATTGTTAGATAATATCTATCGAGAATCGCTGGAAGCACAGCAATTGGTAGCAGATACACCAACTGATCAAATTGTATGGGGGGCTGATAGTGTGACAAAATCTGCATTTGATATGTTAATTCGATCAGCACCAGCACAAGCATGGGCTTGTCATGAACAAATATTGCCCGTTCTTGTCCCTCAAGTGAAACTTCCTCCTATCGCATCTCAAGATACGCCGGAAGCTCATATGGAAACCTATAAGGCGCAACAAGGCGATACTGACGCATTCGCTGATTCAAAGAATGTTTCCACGCGACTAACATTAATGGCATTATTAGAGTCATGGGTACGTACTGGTGCATTGGACTGGACGTGTAGTGCTCATATAAGCAATGCAGCTCCAACACTTTTGAAAAATATTTTGGTGGGAAATCTCGTGTGGAGAGTTGGCCGCGTTGAGTCTACTGTTCGTAAAGTTACTTTAGCCGTTACATATTCTCTGCTTAGAGCAGGTGCAGTAAAACCAGCAACACTATATGAAGTTGCTTCAGAACTCACACCGCAGATAGTCAGTCAAATGGACGATAACGAAACGTCTGTGCGTCACATGGCTGCACTCTGCTTGTGTGTTGTGTTTGAAAGGTTAAAAGGTGCATTTGGTTATCAAGCCATTAGTGAGTTATATCCTATGTTAATCAAACGCTTAGATGATAGTAATGATGAAGTACGCATACAATCTTGTAAAGCTTTGGGTGCATTCATGGCTGCAGCATCACCAGGTGCGTATTCAGGTACTGCACTCGATTACACTCTTGATCAACTTTTTATTCATTTAGATGATTCTGATCCAACAATTCAAGCAGTTGTTTATGATGTTATTATCATTGGTTCTACATTAAATAAAGATCTTGTATGGAAAAAAGCACATGAAAATCTTGCAACACACCGCAACACAAAACTGTGTGACCAACTGATTGCATATCTTCGAGGCTAGACATATTGGACTTTGTCGTGAGTAGCTTGATTGGTGCAAATAGAGAGAGAGAGCTTTGATGTAGAAATGGGGTCAGATAAAATATAGTTATATTTCTATTGTCATTAATCCACAAATTACTATTTCAATATGTATAACAACCAACCAACCCTTTCTTAAATGCTTTATTCCTGATATGTATAATCGGGTTGAGAGTAGCTATGCTGTTTCGTGTCTACGTCGCGAAAGAAGACCATATCTTTACTTGAATATGGTAACCGACTTCCAGTGTATGAATTACTGTTATGAGATAGGTAGCTATGCATACTGCTCGCACTGCTTGCTCCACTATCATGTGATGTGGCTGTCTCCGTTTCGTGATCTAAATTAGGTATTTGTTGTCCTGGCTTCATGTTGCGACGTGCGTTACATACATCATTGCGTTTTTCTTGTGAACCTTCGCTATGATCACTATAATCTGAATTATCATCATCATTGTCACTATCGCTTAAATTTTCATCCTTCAACAAATCTTGTGTCAATTGATTTCTTGGACTACTTATAACGCCAAAGACACACATAATTTTATTCATAATAGATGACGCTCGGACACTACCTTCAGCTGCATTATACTTATTGATATTTTTCTTACTCTTTTTATTCTTCATCTTCTTTGTCTTTCTCAATGGTTCATTGGGGCCTTCGACGTTCGACCTGACGAGATACAGTAAGCTACAATTAGTGCCCCATAATGGTACCCATGCATAAAAAATCCAGTATAATAATGTGGGTCCTACAGATTTAGCACTACTATTTGCATAACCTAATAGAAAGTTTAGCATGGATAATGTCAATTGAATAAAAATAGTACTAGCACAGATAAGCATGACTAGGTTCAACGTATTGAGAGCTTTTGCGAACTGAATAGATGATCTTCCACCTAGTGTCTGAGGGGACTTTTCCCCGTTAGTACCACGGTAATTGTCACTACGAACTGGACTACGAGGAGAAGGTGTCTCACCCCAATCTGCTTCTTCGTCTATAGAAATAGGTTGATGTCTTACCCTTGTGGAAGAGGGGTCGTCCTCTACATTTTCGCTAATGGAGTCTCTACTCATCTGCTGCTGATACTGACCATAAATATCATTATTATTTTCTGGATTAGAATGTCTTTGTAAATTTGCTTCTGTCATTGGTGCTGTTAAATCAGAACAGCATATAGTGGATTTGACTACAGCACAAAGCTCGGTGAGTCCCAAGAGGTATGATGTACATACACCGTTACTTTTACCAGTTGCACTTGCTCCACGTAAACGACTGCTGAGCTTCAGACCACCGTGAAGCATAACACATGTTAACATAATACCTGAAACAAATTGTGATACAATTCCTATCGTGTATATCGGGTCTTCCACATAGTTATCCAAAGATTGACCACGCTGATATAAGGAGAGAAAGTTAAGTACACTGATTGTAGAAACAACTACGTTTATGACTATAAGTGTTGTCTTCTTAAACAAAAATGGAAACGAACTTTCTTCTTTCAATATATACAACACTGACGTCCAATCACTGATGGTGATACTGTAGGCTGCGAATTGAAATGTACTTTCTAATTTATGATAAGCATATGTTCGTACTTCATAGCAATTTGATCTAATAAAGCTGACATACATAGGTAGATCAGTCATAACACTTGCTAACAATAAAATATGAAACAATACACGTTTCCAAAACAACCCTGATTTCCATTCTGGGGCACGATATATGTACATGATTGTTCTTACCAATGTGAAAATTGTTAATATGCCTAAATTTATAATTCCCATCATGCCAAGATTGTACCCATCGGTTACCGTGCCTTCGTTGGCATCATCATCCACATCTGTTGTATTTAAACCACCATCGTCTCTTAAAGAATCGATAAGATCAAACATTCTGATTTAACAATCAACTAATGCTTTCAATAGCTTAAGATTTACCCAGCTGCATAAAATTATTCCTTAATATTACTTTATAAACCTTCTATATATACACAAGGTTTTGATGTATTGACACTCACAATGCACAATTCTATTTGTAAAGCTCCCACCTTTCCCTGGTGCTCATCATTGACAAATGCCGGGGGTGACGTGTTAATTTCTTGTTCCTTTAAATAATGACACTAAGGTCTTCGTTTTGCTTATTTATATGTAATTGCAAAATTCTAAGTGTTTTTTTACAATTTTGTTTATCGCCATGGCATCAGCGTCTGCTAACTCAGGAGCAGCCTCCAAATTGACTGAAGACTTGAGACTACGTCCATTTTTAAGCACACACTTTAATAGCCATAGTTTTTGTTCAGATATAATTGAAAAGAACCAAAGTGAAGAAGTAGTCTCTGATATTAGTAAATATATAGTTGATATAAATGAAGAGATTCAATCTTACATCACAGCAAACAAGGATAATTTAATGAATGGAATGCAAGGTGTTGCAGAACTTGCTCAAAGATACAATATGCTGAGTGTTACCAGTGGTAAATTACAACGCAGTGTAAATAAGCTGAAAGAACAAGCACTGGAAAGTCACGATGTTGTTGCAGCTCGTTCTGCTGAACTAGAGAGAATTCATCAAACAAGTTCAGCTCTCCGTCATTTACGTCAATTTTCACATTCAAAATCTCAACTTGAACATGCACTTACTGCTTTAGGAGCATCTGGAAGCTTACATGATACATCTCGTTTAGCTAGTGCTGATGTGCGACAATTAGGGTCTGCTGCACGCACAGTCAATGAATTAGAAGAATTACTCAAATCACCTGAACTTCGAGATATTGACTTCGTAACATCGGAAGCACCTGCTATTTTAGCATTTGGAACAAAAGTGAGAGAAATAGCACAAATTAAATTACTAACTGCAGTACGAGATAGAGACCAAAGCGGTATGGCGTCGTGTTTACAGGTTTTCTATAATTTACGGTCATTACCAGAAATTGTCCTTCTTGCTATTGACACTACAGCTAAGGCAACTGTAGAAGTGTCACGAGACTTACTTGATTTAGGTGAAATAGTGAATAGATTTCACGACATTCTTGGAACTGGAGGCAGTACAAATAATGACAGATCTAGTGCAGTCGCAGCTGCTGTAGCTGGAGCAGGGCGGAGGGGGGGCACTAAGACAGGTTCGACGAGTGAACGGGATGGGAGCTCATCCAAAGGAAATGAAGCTTTAGCTCGAAGTGCATTATTAGAGACATCGCATTTATGGTGTGCACATTTGTATGAACAAGGAAGAGCCATCGATACCCTACAAAAAGTACTCGCAAATAAAGAAGATCCTACGACACGGCGAAAGTTTTTGGAGGTCCTGAAGTCCCTCACGGCAGATAGTGGTGGACAAACAAGTATGCAGTACTTGCACCGTGGTGAACTTGTAAGTCTCTTCTGGGACCGATTGTTGCATCATTTACAAGATGTAGTAGCAGAGAAATTGAGTATGTATCCTGTAGCATCTTTAAAGCTCTATCCATATTTGCGACGCGGCTGCGGAATCATAGTGAGTAACCTTCAAGAAGACAAAAATAGTAATAGTATTGGATCATTTGAAATGCTAAATAGCATTAGTAATATTGGTAGTAATAATATCATTAGAAATGGTAGGGTCTCCATGGGAATGTTCGGTACTGCGATGCTTCCACAGGCTGTGCTTCTAGCTTCAATTGGTGAGAGCACTGCTTCTCCGTTTGGATTAGCCTCTTCTCTTCCGTCAAGTTCTAGTGGCAATGCAGATAGTGCACATGATGATGCCCAAGATGAAGCGGAAGGAGAAGATTCTGGATTATTACTTGGTTTAAAACCAATGCGTGATCGTTATCTCCTGAGTGCCTTCCAGCGAATGACTCATCCTGTTCATTTAATGTTTCCCGAACTAGATGGATATACTGCAGCTATTCCATCAAAAAGGGATATGATGGAATTTACTAAAGCTATTGCAACAGAACTTGTCAATGCATCTTCTGAAAGCAATGGAGGTGGTCCTCAAAGTCTATTACGAGCTGTTTGTAAGGAGGCACAAAAGGCAATACAACTCATGATGACTAAGATAGAAGGTATGGTCATTGCTTTTCCCATTGCAAGTACCAATAATTCACTAACTGATACATCAAAACTTGTAAAAGGATCTAATAATGACAGCCAAAAGAATAGATCAATTGAAGGCAGTGGTACATTCAGTCGCAATGCCCAACAAGACAACAACGCTCAGCTCTACATGCTTATGGTACAGTTGAGTGAAGTTTTGTCTAAGTTACCTAATACTATTTCCAAAGCATTCATTGATAGTGATAGTACAGCAATCGGTGATGCTATGCTATTAAATATTGGAATAAAATCGAATAGTACCATCAATAACGACAATATGGACGACGTGGACATAGTAAAAGAGATTGAAAATGATGTGACTGAATATGTTGTCAACTGCTATAAGCATCACATGAACGAGTTATCAATATCAACGATACTGAATCCTATAGTATCATATTGTTCTGATTATTGCAAGTCTCTTATTTTTACTATTCCATCTGAAAAGTATACGGCAAATAGCAATATTTCAACAGGTGATGACACGGAGGAGAGTCTTCTACACGATTGCAGTGCTGGTGTAAGAAAATTATGCACAGAATTAACTCCCTTATTAGAGGCTCATCTTTTAAGTTTAAATCCTTTGGAACCAATAAAACAAGGAAATATTTTGTGGTCATGTCAAAATGAGATTTGTTTGAGAGTACTGCACTCGTACGTATCGTCTGCAGCTCTTATTCGTCCAGTGAATGAAACTTCACGTATGCGTATCGCAAGGGATATGACGGCCTTAGAAAATCTCTTAAGTCTTACAGTAAGCGGATATGATAGTAGTGTATGTCCTATTTATGCTGAATTTAGGGCATTTAGGCGTTTTATCTTTGATAAAGATCAAAGCAGTAGTAGTGGTAGCAGTCCACTACCAAAATCAGGAGGCAGCAACATGAACTTTCCAGTACCAGTTGTCGTAGACCTTATGGGACAGGCATTTGTTCCTGCCTTACGTCCATCTACCCTTTTGGGACATTTAGTATCATGCGCGCCTCATCATTTACCTTCTGTACATGAAAGTGCTGCTGGAGGACTTTTAGGATACTTATTTTCAATAACAGCAGTAAGCGAGAAATATGATTCTAGTGTGGCTGCTGCTGGTACGACGGTGAACACCAGCCGTGCTGCATCTAAGTATAATAGTAGTGGTGGTCGTGGCAGCACATCAGGTTCATATATTGAATCGGTCCAGAATGGATATGATAATAGTAATGTTTCAACTAGTAGTAACACAACTAAGATTATCAAACGCTGGAACCGCTGTTCAGAGGAAACTGAAGCATGGCAATCAATTCAAGCTTCTGTAGATATTCTAATTCAGAGGGCAGCGGTTGTAGACGTAGATGGCACTGCCAAGCGAAAAGAACTGCGCGCATGGGCTGATGCTCTTTTAGACATTGGCAGCCAATTCTTTTAGAATGTCTTTTTGAAGGAAAATTTATACCATGTTTTTATTACGAATTTTGTTACAATATAATCACCATCTTCTATATGTTTAACTTCACATTTATTTACCTGTCAGTTCCCTCTTACCGAGATCGCGATTACGAGAATCTTATCAACTGCATAACCATCTAATACAAATGATTGTGATGTAGTCATCCTCTCTTATGTCCTTCAGTGATAAGGTGACAGGGAACCGTGACTCGGGCTCACCATCCGAAGCAAAGTTCTATTTCGTTGTTTGTTTAATTTGAGCACGAAGTTGTTCATTGAAACTATCCTCCACTCCATCATCATCCCAATCATCCTTCCATAATTGATTATCTTCCTTTTCAGTCAACTTTGCGTCTTCCCAGTTTGCCACATCAAACTCCTGAAACTCATCATCTTCTTCTAATAATTCTAAAGTAGTCTTGGGTGAAGTAATCTCAACTTTTGACTTGGAGCCGCTCTCCTTCTGACCTGACTTACTATCCTTTGCGGGTGAAGACATGATATTTTATAATATTGAACACTTTCTTACTTTCTGTGGTTACGGTGGTCTTTACCTCGAACAGTTGTACAGTAGTTGTACAGTAAGTTTAGGGAGAAGAACAATCCGTACGACGTACCAAAACCACCGGTACAGTATAAACGCAATGATATAAATTTTACGAGTCAGAAGCTCCCCTCCTCTCATTAAAAGTAATTATGAGTGCTGAAACTATAAACAAATTTAAAGTTGATCTTGAAAAGGCCCTGTCTTCTAATTCTGAATCACAAATCAAAGATATTATACAAGCACTGTCCAAAACAAAGATGACATATGCTTATCTTCAAAGCAGTCGAATTGGTGTTGTAGTGAACAACGTTAAGAAGAAGATGAGTGGTGACATTGCCAAGATGGCAGGTTTATTGGTTACAGAATGGAAATCATTGGCTGCTACCTCAAGATCATCATCAAGAGCAGCAGCAAAAAATCCTGTTGATTATAATGAAGAGAAAGTTGAAGCGCCTGTTGCTATTGATGCTGCACGTCTTCAACAAAAGGGTCGTGAGGGAGGTGGAGGCGCCACAATCTACCCTGACATCGCAGCTCCACCAAAACGTAATGCGAAAGGGGAATTTTGCTTTGCTGATCATCCTGAATTTAGACCAAATCTTTCTCCAAGTGAAGTCTTACAAATGGGAAGTTTTGGTGGCACATACTTCAGACCTATTTATTCAAGTGTTACAGGAAAGAAGTATGGCGATGAAGTTTGGAAAGAACTCCCATCAGATTGGTTAAAAGGTTTGGATATTAAGAAACAAGTCAGTTGTCCAGCTTATCGTAATAGTGTTAATACTTACAACTGTAAATGTGGAGGTGATCTTGAGATGTGGGAAAGTTCTGGTTGGATTAATGGAATTGATCCCTACGGTTGGTTTCAATGGTACTGTAGATTCTTTCAAGGTCGCCGTAGTTCAGATGATACAAGACAAATTGGTAGAGGTAACCAGTGTATGGGACCAAAGGGACGCTGGCGTTCAAATCTATGCGGAAAGATCATTAAAGGATGTACAGGACGACGTACGTTGGAAACTGAAGTAGAGAATAAGGACATATCACCCGTTATTAGACAAGTTCTTCAGCATTGGGGATACAAGCCAACTGTAGAAGATGTCGCAGAATACAAGAAGCGAAAAGGTCTTTAGGGGTGAGCGAGCCTTGAGTGAGTAAGTAAGGCTTTTATATTATTAGGCAGGAAATGCATCATAAGTTCATACTTTAAGGATTTTATTCAATACATAAAATTGCAATGATACACATACTCTTACACTATTTATTTTGATTGTTCCTTTTTCTTTTTGCTTTTAACAACGCTTTGTGGTGAAAATACTACATGTGTAGCTTTTTTAAAAGAATTCACAAATTTATCTCTTAAACTCCTATCGTAACTATCAACCGTAATAGTGACACCGTGTGCGGTCTCATACAAATGCAGAGCCCCAGTGCTTTCAGGGAAATGTATGCCAAGTGGACATGGTTCCATTTTAAAATGCATGAGTACAATATCCATGAGAGCAAGTAGGCAGTGTGCGTCTAAAGCAGCATAGTGTACTTGGTGTGGTTTCAAAGGGCGAGCATTCCACCGACTAAGCTGAGAAGACTTGTACAACGGACGACCTAAGAAGCTGTTACATGCACCAGAGAGAGACTTCGTCGTCTTCTTCGTAGCAGTAGTACTAGATTCTTCATCCTCATTATCTGAATCGAAAGCAATGACGTTGTCATCACTAGATTTAACTCCCGCTGCTGATACATCAGCTTTCTGTTTGACAATTGATGTTTTCATTCCTTGGAGTAACTCATCGAGCTCGACTACACCTGCCATTTTATTTTCATCGAAAGCATCACTAA
>JACKZZ010012789.1_pt1 | contig 10908 bp, 8 predicted proteins | sample 8027871 | NCBI WGS metagenome assembly JACKZZ01 (sample SAMN15724774, study PRJNA655200) | protist metagenome | isolation source: fluorescence activated cell sorting (FACS) single amplified genomes of... | place: USA: West Boothbay Harbor, Gulf of Maine | collected 2000-07-19
GTCTCAATACTTGTAGCTCCCGCTTGTTCAGCTTCAATACGCGCAGCTTCCATTTGTTTAGCTATAATACGAGAAGCCTTCACTTTTTCAGCCTCAATGCGTGCAGCCTCCGCCTGCTCATCTTCAATACGAGCATCTTCCGCTAATTTAGTTTCAATAATTGCTTCCTTTAGGAGCTGGACCATTTTGAAGTTATTCTCTTGGGAGTAAAAGGTTTCGTATTGTCAATTCATGTGTGAATATCATTCACTTTAAAAAGTCATTATAATGATGGTTCATTCAAAACTTACGTGTGACTGATTCATTTAACTGAGCCTTCCCTTTTTTGTTTGCCACATTCACGTCTGCACCGGCAGTAATCAGGATCGGAGCCATTTCGATGTTTTTTACTAGGGAGTAAAAAAAATCGTATTGTCAATTCATGTGTGAATAATATCATTCACTTTAACTGCCAACCCACGGGATAAGACGAGAGATTTTGGGGAGATTTTTTTCAAATTTTTTGCGCAGACATCCCAGAAAGCTCTAGTTTTTACAGTACGAATAGTGATTGGTTAAAAATGGAAGAATCTACTTTCAAAATCGTTTTTGGACATCTCCTTCATATATTTTGAGACGTAAGAGTCAGAGACGGTCACCATACAAAACTCCAGTCAAAATTAGATGATCGGACAATCTGATACACTTTCACTTTTGCTTTTCTCTTTTTGTAAAAACCAAAAAGAATACAACACTTCGATCAAACTCTTTTGTTTGATTCAACGGATATACTAAAAGGACACCCAAGACATTAGAAAACATGGAATGCATCAACACATGCAAAGCGGGTGTATGTCTAACTTGTAATGGGTGCTCGAGGCACTGTCGTTGTCCTAAAAATACTGTACAGCGTCGTAGTCGTCGCACAGGCTCAACTCAACATAATAATTATTGTGGCATGGACGAAGATGCTGCTCCCCAATCAAGCCTCGCCACAGGTGCTGCACCCCAATCAAGCCTCGCCACAGGTGCTACTCCAACTGTGTTAGGTATCAAAAGAGCCCTTGCCATCCCTGAGAGTGAATCCAAAAACTTACCTAGTAAAAAAACACGGACAGAAACAGAATTCAAGGAATTTGATCGAGAAGAACGGGGTCGTTTGATTGCATTTGGAATTAAAGCAATGAATAGCATCTGTGCAACAGTATGCCCAAAAGATCCAGATGGTTTTCGTCAAGAGTTGGCTTTTGAAATGACTCGACAAATAAACCATGGACATGAAGTGACATTGCTAGAAAATATGACGACTCTGGTGAATGCCTTACCAGAACGATGCATCCAGAGACAAGTACGGGAAGCCCCTTTGGCGACAACGTTTCCGAATGATATACTCAGCGTAAAGTTTGGTATTGGTGAGGGTAGAGCCCGAAAGAAAAGACAGTGTTTCAAGTTCATGGTATCTGAAAGGACAATGCTAAAACTACCACACAGAAGTTCCAGAAACTACGACGAAAAGGTGGTTCAAAATGCTGTCAATTTTGTAATGAACGACGCGAATGTGCAACGGATATCATGGGGAGCGCACACAGTAACTATAGACGGAGAACAACGTTCGTTTCCAGATTTGATCCGGAAGAGAACCGTGCGGGTTATAGCCCGAGATTACGTCGAACATTTTCCAGAACGAAAGGACCGTGTTGGATTGACATCCTTCGAAAAAATTGTCCGATCAATTTCATATAAAGACCAGAAGGCAGTTCGGGCAGTGGACTATGTATCCGGACAGTTGTTGTACGACAACTTAAGAATGGTCAATCGTATTGTGGATACGATGGAGAATGAATCTGAACGTCTGCGTCTTCGAAAGATTGTCACTTGCTTGGACGCTCATATCAAAGGACGATTTGAGCATGCCAGTCACATGGGCCAGTGCAACCACACGAAACCGTCTTTTTCATTCGATCGACAAGCTATGACGACCCACGGTGAGCCATGCCCAATCTGCACTCTAATCATCAGAGTTATGGAATACCTCATCACCCAAATACCAGAAATTCATCACGACCTCTTAATGGATTGTCGCGAGAAGTTGCACATTTATATGGGGCATCGAGTCCGTGTATCCAACCAAAGAAGTGCAATCAATGACTTACGATCGTCACTGGACGATTCAGAGGCAATGATCATATTGGATTTCAAAATGAAATTTGAATCCAAGTACTTTAGGGAGAAAACGTCCGAGTTTTATGGGAAAAAAGGAATGACGTGGCACGGAGCGATGGTATATTCTCGGTATACCGAAGAGGCCAAGGAAGTGGCTGCTCAGGCTGGGAAACAACTGGAACCTTTCAACATTACGTACTATGACCATATATCCACTGGTGACAGTAAACAAGACTGGTTTGCCGTATTGTCGTACTTTGAAGCGGTAATCATTCGAATGAAGAAAGACCTTCCTCATGTAAAACGAGTGTACGTCCAATGTGACAATGCAAACTGTTACCGCACAGTGCCATTGCTCCTTGGTATGGTACTCCTGGGCATAAATCATGAGGTGGAAGTTAAACGGGACACCCACAGTGGTATTCAAGATGGCAAGAGTCCACTGGACGCTCATTTTGCAACAGCTATGCGACATGTTCTGCTGTACTGTAATGAGGGGCATGATGTTGTCACTCCGGTGCAACTGGTGAACGCTCTACGATCGAATGGCGGTGTGAGAAATTCTGTGGCCGAGCTTGTCGGTGTAAATCGACTTGAAATGGCATCATATCTAAGCAAATATTCGGCGGCCATCGCAGATTTGTCAATGGTGAAAAATCAATGTGACACCATATTCGATTTGGCGAATCAAACACTAACCATTTTTGAATACTCGAATTTTGGCGCGGGGAATACGTACAGTATAAAGTCTTTGTTCGAAAATGATGCTGTTGATGACGGTGGTAGTGTCGGTACACATGATATTGTTGTTGAAGAAGATGAAGACGATGGAGATGATGAAGATTCGGTCGAAGACCGATTGGATTCTATTGTGGATACGAACGTTGTGGATACAAACGAAACGATGGGCGAGGATGATGATGATGATTTGTTCATCAATGGGCTTCAAGTCGACGAGATCGGACGTCTAACAAAATGCTCCATCAACTCAGGAAGTTTGTCGAACTTTTTTCCAAGAAATCAGAAAACACATTCACTTGAAAGTTTGTTGGTCCCTCAAGATGATGACGTAATTCAGTGTACAGCATGTTTCCAGACGTTCAACACCACCTTCGGTCTTCAACATCACGTATGCGACAATATGGTGGGACGAAAGGACATGATGACATCGGTGATTAGGTATGCAATGACTCAAATTGATTCCAATCATTTTGAAATTATTCGTGCCAAGGCAGAAGAACAACCAACAGTTTTCAATTGTGTCGGAAGTGATCTTCATGTGGAATCACAGTCCCTTTTCAGTCCAGGATGGGCATGCTCGAGACAACACGGTCAAAAGTATGGGAGGAAGTACATTGAACCATTCAAGGAAGATATTGCTGAACTTTTCGTAGCTGGGTGCAAGGACAAAGCCCACAGAATGGGCCCAGGTCGAATGTGGAGTGCATTGGAACGGAGGTACCCCAATCGCCTGGATTTGCCAGCTTTACTAGTATTTGATTGGTTACATCTACAGGGTAGCCTATTGCCAGGTCCCGAAGGTGACCCATCGTGATTTTCATTTCCAATTAATCTCCCTTTATCCATCTAAGCATGAACGCGTTGCCACGAAGAACTTCACGACGTTCGACAGCACCTACAACACCTACAGTGCCTCAGCATCAAGAATCTCAGGTTCATCTTGCAACTCTACAACATCAACATCAATCATCTCCAGGACAAGTACTATCATCTCCTCCACTACATCAGCGCCAAGCTCAAATTCGATTAAATGCTTCTATTCACGGCCGGCACATCACGGAAGAAAACCGAGCGAACAGACCTGCACCAACTGGACGCGCGTATGATGCCAAAGCTGCGGAATTTGTCCAATACTGTGAGGCCATACACCCAGAGCCTCGTAATAGTGGGCTTTCTCCATCAACTGTAACTTCTGAAAAGGTGTACGATTTTTTCGCTTACATTTATCGTCGACCTACGAGACAGGGATAAAGACTCAGCAAAGATGATGATGGAAATACAATATTTTTTAATGTCGAGGAGTATAAATACTACATGTCCGACGCGGAATTAATTGCTGAAAAGGTCATTGGTCACAGCTGCATGAAACAGTATTGGGCAGCCGTCATTGACCTCCATACTAGACAGTGGCAATATGGATCTAGAACTGCTCCGAAGATTCCTCTAATGACTCCAGAGATCAAGGCATTAATGGACAACGTTAAGACAAGAAAGAAAAGGATCGCGAAGAAAAACTTTGAAGAAAAGTTAACTTGTGAGTTTTCACCATATGCTTGTGTTTCTGAAGTACCATCTATTGAGAAGGTTCTCTTCGACCATCATGGTGCAACTCAAGTTTATGGGATTTCAGCTCTCCGAGACAGGTTCTGTTTCAACATGACAACATCTGGAATCTTAAGAGGAGAGTCTCTGTTTAAAGCTGATCTCTCCGATTTATGTGATTTAATTCACAAAGATACTACCAATGGCCAGGAAGTGCATATTATGGTGATGCGAATCGCTATAGGTAAGACCAATGGGCTGAAAACATTGTATGGTCGGGTGATGCGGAATCGAGATGTGGCCCTGTGTCCAATTGGGTCATTGGCGTTATACCTCTTCGCCCGATTCAAATTTACGGGTGAAGACTATGATTATTTGTCTAACGACAAATGGTTTAATGCCAAGCTGTTGATCGATCCGACGACTGCAGATAAAAACGTAGCCGTCTCAGATCAAAACTATGCACGGACTATGAAAAAGATTTGTGAAACTCTTCACATTCCAAGCAATCACTTCATCCATTTTGGACGATCCGTCGGTGCAGTGAAAGCTGAGTTGGAGGAGCTAGATGGTTACTCCATTGGAGATCTTGGGAATTGGAATGTAGACATTGGTGAGGGTAGAGCCCGAAAGAAAAGACAGTGTTTCAAGTTCATGGTATCTGAAAGGACAATGCTAAAACTACCACACAGAAGTTCCAGAAACTACGACGAAAAGGTGGTTCAAAATGCTGTCAATTTTGTAATGAACGACGCGAATGTGCAACGGATATCATGGGGAGCGCACACAGTAACTATAGACGGAGAACAACGTTCGTTTCCAGATTTGATCCGGAAGAGAACCGTGCGGGTTATAGCCCGAGATTACGTCGAACATTTTCCAGAACGAAAGGACCGTGTTGGATTGACATCCTTCGAAAAAATTGTCCGATCAATTTCATATAAAGACCAGAAGGTAGTTCAGGCAGTGGACTATGTATCCGGACAGTTGTTGTACGACAACTTAAGAATGGTCAATCGTATTGTGGATACGATGGAGAATGAATCTGAACGTCTGCGTCTTCGAAAGATTGTCACTTGCTTGGACGCTCATATCAAAGGACGATTTGAGCATGCCAGTCACATGGGCCAGTGCAACCACACGAAACCGTCTTTTTCATTCGATCGACAAGCTATGACGACCCACGGTGAGCCATGCTCAATCTGCACTCTAATCATCAGAGTTATGGACTACCTCATCACCCAAATACCAGAAATTCATCACGACCTCTTAATGGATTGTCGCGAGAAGTTGCACATTTATATGGGGCAACTTTTTAAAAAAAGTCATTTTAACGATGGTTCATACAAAACTTACGCCAGACTACTGCCAATAACGGAGTAATCCCCCACTTGTCTACCACTTTCACGTATGCACCGGCAGTAATCAGGATCTGAGCCATTTCGATGTGTATGTCTAGGGAGTAGTAAACCGGGTTTTGACAGCTTTATAGCTGGATTCAAGATCTCATATTTTGGGTGAATGCATAAAATTTGGTTGACTATATCTTCATAACCCTAAAACCCTAAACTCCAGGGATGAAACGAAGGAACCGTTTATGGTTTCTGAAATTTTTGCTGACATAATAGGCAGTGCAGATTATGAAACAATCAAAATTTATATTATGACTCATATTAGTTTTAGATATATGAGTGGTTGGAGTCTATAGTAGTTTCTGACACCCCCATGACGTTCTGCTTGACGTTGCAATCTAATTTGTACCAATACTGGCCAATCTGCTCATCATTTGATTGGATCATATCATCATTGGGGGACAGCTCTCTGGAGAGAGACAAGCATGGACTTGAGAGTCGTAACCGACGATCATCAGTCCTTTATTTTACTTGCATAGATTATCAAACTACTTATAATCTAGAGAGCTAATACACTTGTACAGCTACACAAGTGTCAGAGTTATAACAACAACTCCTTAAGTATCAAGTACTCTTAGTCCTTTCAACAGTTTATAGTCGACCTCTAGTCCGCCTATAGTCGCCGTTGGCACCGGGAGTTAGACCCGGAGGTGGTCAGGCGTCGGAAGTAGGCATATTCCAACGTCCATTACGTCGCTATCTAATTCTTATAGTTCTGGTGACGCTCCCATCTATTTCTGATTTGGGAGCATCACCATCAGGCCAAGGGAATATCAGATTGCGTGAATTCAACTCACCCGGGTCGGACACGGGTCGGACACCATGTTGATCTTGGCCACGCTATTTCGTAATCCAATTCGTACTAAACCACTGGAGTCTAATTATAATCCATAATGTTTTTTACAAACATTTGTCGGGGTTTTTAGCGGAAATGTCGCACTCTCTTACATTTGAATTTACGTACGTTATAACGTACTACGACTACCCTACTCATCCCAACTCGTGGTGCCCTTGATGCCGGGCTAACACTTGACTCATGACTTGTCGAACATTTTGTGATACCGAATGAACTTGAAATCGATTTTTCAGCGTCACTTGAGGATCCTTCTCGTTCGCAGTGCCTGTACTTTGACCCGACAGATCGAGATCTTCTTCAAGCGATAAGAGTCCTAGATCTTCTTCCTCTTGTAGATCTACAACCAGTGGATGAGCATCATCAAGATCGAGATGTTCCTGATTTTGATTAGGATGTTCCTGAAGCTCCTGATTCAAGGTACGATGACTCCTCGTTCTTCTTTGCTTTGAAAATAATTCCTGTTCCATTTGTGCTTCTTGTCTTGGAGATGGAATGTTATAATAACCTTGGCTCGTTAGTGGTCGTGTGTCTTGATAGGTTTCAAACACATTCTCTTGATGCTGATTATCATCGCTCGCCTTGGTCATAGATAAAGTTCCCCTTGTTAGCAATGGAGGAGGAGAGTCCGTATTGCTTGAAGATCGACTGCGGCGGCGGCGGCTGCGGCTGCGCGAACGACTCGTGGTTGGGATTGTGGTAATACTAGACATATCCAGGGACGACTCGAGCTGAATGAATTGACTCTTGGACAAGAGTTCCGGATCCTTCTTCTCCTTCGCCATGGTGGTAGTTGGGACCTTGGCCTTGCTGGATAACAAAAGTGTAAACATGTCGACTAAATCTTGCGCCTGGTCATGTTTCTCTGGAGAAGATTTTTTTTCGTCTCCGGAGGTTTTCTCTTTAGCTTGTCTAAAACTGGATAGACATTCGTGCAAAAAAGAGACCGCTGGAGACTCTTCTTGATGATCGTTGTTACTGAACTCAGGTTGAGGTGGAGGGGGTGGCAGCACGAGGTGTTTCTCGCTCAAGGGTTTTTTGAGCCCCGGAACCCCCCTAGAATCATCATTATTCGACCACCTCTGATGATGATGATGCAGATTGCTCACGAAACTGTTGCTAGACAGAGTTGTAAGTGGAGCAGAAGCAGTCTGTCGAACACGTTGTCGTGCACGCACTTGTTCTTGTTCTTTTTGTTTCATCTCCAGCTCTACAAATCGAATTTCCTCTTGAAGCCGACGTTCTTTCGCCAAAGCGGCTCGATGCTGTTTATTTTGAATTTGAATTTGTAATAATTCACGAAGTTCTGATTGTCGAGCGATTTTCGATTGACGATCGTTCCAGTCGAGAGGATCGAGATCTCGGCGGGAAAGTCGAAAGCGTCGTTGTTGTTGTTGCTCATGGACATTATTTGTCTCAGGTCGGCGTCCAAACGCAATCTCAGCAGTCTTGCTTGTATTATTATTATAGGTATACCCAGGCCTCGAGATCATCGTCACGGAGGTTTGGGGGTTCCTCGTGCGGATGCTGGTGCGGATGTGGCTGTCGATTTATTTTTCGTCAAGTGGAGCAAGATCGGTCGAGAGGTCGATGGTACTAGGGTTAGGTTAGATCAACCCTCGCAAATGGGTTTGCGCGATGATACCTCGTACACATCCTAGACTTCAACACTTGGATACTCCTATTTAGGTGTTATATCTGGAGTCCAGATATAACACTCAAGACTCGTGATATTCGCCCATTCGATTTAATCCACGCAGCGAAAGATGGACACGATGTAAATGCGGAACAACTCTTACATGACCGACAAGATCGTCTGAATCAACAAGATGAACATGGAAAGACAGCCTTGATGTGGGCTACTGAAAGTACATTCTAGGGTTTTGGCACTGCATTGTACAAGCATCAAAGTAAACTGGATGGTAATAATCATTGGAGGTTCATGCAACCACAATGCAGATGCTCCTAGATCACAATATCGACATCCTGATAGTTGATCATGAACAAGGTGCCACAGCACTGCATTATGTAGTCCATCGTTCGATAAGATATGTGGCAAATAGTGAAAATGACAAGAGCATAAGTGATTCATGCTGAGAATGGAAACCAATATATCAATCAACCCAATCAAGATGGCAATACCCTCTGTATGTTTCATCTACGGATATCTTACTACCATGTCCCTTGGAATTTTTACGAATTCCAAGACATTCAGGTGAATATCGAAGATATTCATTATAGGATGACTATAGCCACTTTTATAAGTGACACCTAGATAAATGAACCCTTAATCGTAAATAAAAAAAAATTATACTGATCTTGACATTCCATACACCTGTCGATACCCGATACCCTAGATTCCAAGGATCCACGGGCTAAGCTCGACCTGAGTTATCTCCATTTCCTCCTCACGGATCATCCGGACAAGATTGATTTTACGATCCAGAATGCCTTGGGGGAGGTCGCGATGTGGATTCCTAGAGAACGTTCGCCTTGTTTTCTTCCCCAATGTCACGACGTACGGTTCTAACTCTTTTTATGCTGACCCTCGGATATGGATAGATCGCGATGCATTTATACTAAAGGTGCTACGGCATGTATTTATCAATTCAGTCAGTACGTATGAAAAAGAGTAGCGAGTGTTCATGAGTACTAATCAGGTAACTTGTCCGAATAGCAAAGCACTGAGGCGAGCGTGAGATTACTGCCAGTCCATCAATCATTGCGAGCCCCGAATAAGGTCAGCTTTCATGTGAGTCATGAGATCAAAACGATCGAAACGAACGACGGCGAAGCTTGGGAGAGGTTCTATTAAAGCCATGAAGAGTCCAGAGAGTCGACGCGACTGATTGATTTCAGTATGGATAGGTCGTACTCTCAGTACAAAAGTGAGTACTTGTACTGACGTGCTGCATACCGTACCGTAGTATACTTGCGGGCCGCGGCCTCGATTCGAAAAGATCTTTGAAGTTGTTAAAAATTTCCATAAACGTATTTTCATATTTCTCACGTACATCCATATGGAACCTGCGTCTCATGACCTAGAACCATGGCGGCACCCGACGGATTCAGAAGATTTCGTATCGAAATACCTGACTACTAAAGTATCCTGGCGCGGGTCGTATCCACGCATCTTTGCGTTAGGAAGAAATAATATCATGACCTTTAATCCAGTCGACTTCAACAAGACGAATTGTTGGTCATTTAATGAGCTGAAGGAAATTAGTGTTGACCCTGAGGATCCAACTGGCTTCAGCTTGAACATCGTCACAGTATCGAGCTCAACGACCAACACGGATTCTTCAAATGTGCTGAAACTGAAATTCAAATGTACCTACCGGTGCCATTTATTGGTATGTCTCGTTCATACTTACCCATCCAAATTTCTCTCACAACTGAAACTAAATATGCATAGTCCGATTTGTATCATTTAAAAGCCATGGCTCGCTCGCCATCTCGTCAAGTGCGTGAATCATCCATTCTTCCATGTGAAAAAGTATGCTATCGAACAATCACGACAATACCCGCCAGTCCAAGAAGAAGCATTTCTGGAAAGCTCGAAATTCGACCCGACGGAATAGAGTTTCATCGCCCGATGGGAAGCTCATATTATTTATTCGTCGATATCGAACACATCACTGCCTACTCTATTCCTTCGCCATCTATAGATAAAATGGATCACGACCAAAAAATGATCATCCTTGGAATATATGGCTGCCCACGGTTCTTTACATTGCATGGAGACATGGATATATTTCTATGCGTGAGTAAAATCAAAGTTGCTGCATCCAAACTTGGCCTATCTCTACTCTCTTGCCCTCAAACAACAGTGGAAGAATGGATTTATATCAGACAACATTTGGATTTGGAGATAAAGCCGGAATCATCCCTATCTTTACGATCACGTCTCAATCGATCGAATATTCAATTCCAAGTGCGCAAGAAAACAGCCAAGTCTCCGAACCATCCGATTCCTCGTATTTTATTATTGACGAATAGTGGATTGATTGAGTATGATGCTGATACTAGAACAAAAGGAGATATTGTAGCCGTTTATGCTTGGTCAAGTATGCTATCGCTCATTCGTTATCATTCTTTATCAATGAAGACGATGGAAATTGAATTTATGAATGGACAAAAACGTGCTTATATGTGCGACGCCCATCGCGATGAACTCATCGCTGCGATATACGACCGGTGTTTACTTTCAAACGAAAG
>JACKZZ010022749.1_pt1 | contig 10906 bp, 6 predicted proteins | sample 8027871 | NCBI WGS metagenome assembly JACKZZ01 (sample SAMN15724774, study PRJNA655200) | protist metagenome | isolation source: fluorescence activated cell sorting (FACS) single amplified genomes of... | place: USA: West Boothbay Harbor, Gulf of Maine | collected 2000-07-19
GAACAAATAGTGCGAGCTGTGCTCACTAGCAGCAAAAAGCAACCCGTTACGAGTGATACACAGGCTAGTTGCGGGTTGGATCGTATCAAAAACAGAGACGATAACATCTCTCACTTGCGTTGTTTCTGCTTTGACACTCAAGGTAATCTTATACAAATCGCCAAACTCGCTTTGTACCAAAAAGAAAAACATACCCTTTTGCTTGTGAGCAGTGCCTGATACGAGCAACAGACCACGGCTCTGTGGGTAGTCATCACGTCTAGGAATAGCCGTTCTAATTTCGTTGTGCCCTTGGTGCTTGTATGCAATCCAGTTTTCCCCACATAGCAGTACGCCGCTCGGACCCTCAGCGCCTCCCGGCACAGCCAGCAGGAAGTTGGCTGCGCGGCTGACAGGTTCAGACCACCTCCTCACGACGTGATTCAGTCCCAAGTCTAGCTCATAGTACGTGAGTTTCTTTTCTGACGCGCTGACAGCTTCCCCCGTGGGATCCGCGTCGGCTTCTGCGTACTCCATTTCCAGCAATGCGAACACTGGGTTCTCCAAGCCTACATCTAGACCGACAGCTGAGAAGCAAATGGTATCTGTGCGATGCGCTTCTAACGGAGAGCTGATTGTCAGCTTATTATTCCCATCTCTGTTCATAACGTAGACAAAGCGCTGCTTCTCCACTCCTGCCACCAGGATCGCACGGCCTTTCGGTGAAAAAGAGCGTGGAAGATGAGTTCGATAGTCACATTGTAGTAACCTTCCCTGCCAGCACGATAGTGCTAAGTGTGGGGGAGACAGTAGAAGAAGTAGAGGATTCGGGGTTCCTTCTTGACAGTACCACGCTGGCAGTAAGTATTTTAAATGACAGCAGTCGTGTGCAAGTGCATCCTAAGGGAGTCCGACATATTCGCCAAAATATTGGCGGACAAACTGGTGTGGTGGAGTGGAAGTCGCCTGATGGGCGTTCCGTAGAGAGAGCAGTAGCGAATTCATCCCAAGTAGTTATTGCATTACAAAGTGCTGCTGGGCATGGTAATGAGTTGATTGTCTTTGAATTAGATGATGTGGGGCAGCTGGCGGAGTTGGGAACTACTAAGGTGAATACTGCTGTCAATTCGATGGATATTGCTCCAGTGCCAGTCGGTAGAGCCCGCGCAGCCTTTCTGGCAATCGGGTTATTGGATGATACTGTGCAGATGTTATCTCTTGAACCAAGTGGTGATGCTCTATTCAGTCAACGCGCTTTAATTGCAGTTGATGCACGGCCAGATTCGCTGTGTTTTGTTAATTTCGGGCAGGGAAGTTTAGACACCGTGGCCAGCACACGCACTATACTTCATCTCAATATCGGCTTGCAGACTGGTGTTCTGCATCGCGTAACAGTGGATTCCTTAAGCGGCTCATTGTCAGATTCACGTCAACGCTTCTTGGGCTCTAAAACAGTCAAGTTGAGTCGGCTGGACATGCGTGCTACAGGGTGTGGCCAGGGGCTGCTGGCCCTGAGCAGTCGGCCGTGGGCTGCGTACCTACATCAGGGGCGTACATTTCACTCACCTTTATCTTATGATAACATTGATAATGCTACTAACTTTTGCTCGGATGCTTGCCCAGATGGTATTGTGGCGACTGTAGGAAACAGTCTGCGCATCATTAACATCAATGAAGTGGGATCATTGTTCAACCAGATCTCCACACCACTCCCATATACCCCACGAAAGCTAGCGGTCATTGATTCTGGACCTGTTGTGGTCGTTGCAAGTGACTGTCATGCATTCACATCTGTAGAGCGTGCAAAACTTGGAGATATTGAGAACTTTGTCAAGAATACTGCTGTTGCTAATCTTAATGCTTCTGCCGTAGTAATAAAAGAAGAAGCACAGGAAATGCGAGAGGAAGACGAAGAGGATGATGAAGGTACACGAATGGCGATTCGAGGACCCGTACCTGAGTCATCTAGCAAGTGGGCTTCGTGCATTGCACTGATCGAGCCAACAACTGGCAAAAAGCAAATCATTGAACTGGAGAATAATGAAGCAGCCTTCTCTGTGTGCGTTGTTAATGCCACACAGGAGCATGCACACAGCGAAACTTACGTCGTTGTGGGTACTGCAGTGGGGCTACAATTGTCTCCGCGTTCTGCACAGAAGTATTTCTTACTGGTGTATCGCTTTGTTTCTGCTACTTGCGAGCTATCATTTCTGCATCGCACACCAGTGAATGAATTAGCCATGTGCTTATGCGAATTCAACGGAAAATTACTCGCTGGAATGGCCCATTGCATACGACTTTACGAAATTGGCATCAAGCAAATGTTGCGCAAATGCGAAGCACGTGGGTTTCCATCAACCGTTATGCGTATTGAAACGCATGGCAATCGCATTTTTGTCGGTGATATGGCGGAATCGATCTTTGCAGTGAAATATAAGAGAAATGAGAACTCTTTTATCATATTTGGCGAAGATGTAATTCATCGCTGGACCAACAGTATCTGTGTTTTAGATCATGACACGTGCTGTGGCTCGGATAAATTCGGAAATATCTTTGTATTACGTACAGGTGACAATGCTGATGACGAGGTTGATGGATCGGGCGCCCGGACCTTGTGGGACGCCGGGGGGAGATCGCAATTAGAGGCTGAATGTCACTATTATTTAGGCGATATCGTCACATCTTTGAGAAAAGCTCAGTTTGTTGCAGGTGGAAGAGAGATGCTACTAGCTGCCACGTTAGGTGGTGAGTTGTATGCTTTACAACCAATCACAAATAAAAGCGATTTAACCTTCTATACAGACTTGGAAACTTTTTTACGAAATGAAATTTCAACCATCTGTGGGCGTGTGCATCAGAGCTATCGCAGTTACTATCAGCCCGTAAGGAATGTCATTGATGGTGATTTGTGCTCACAATATGCCACATTGCCTTTTGCGAAGCAACTGACATTCGCCGAAGAGCAGAGTCGAACCGTTCCGGAAGTGCTAAAAAAATTAGAAGAAATGAGGGATGTGCTTTAAGAGTCAAGAAGATGGGAAAGGAAATGGAGGAGGTGTACTTAATGTAAGTCAAGAACAAACCCTAAACAAGTCGATTGAATTTGCATTCCCTAGCGCAAACTTCTAATTCCCTATCTCAGCATGAACTGTCGACGTCGCCAGTCTCGAGGAAGGTGCACCGTGCGGGCGAGCCCTCGTGCGTAAGGATTCAGAGGAGGAGAGAGAGAGCATTCACGAGTTTTAGTAAGGCTTTCCGTTATGATATCCTAGGTGTATGAATATAAATTTCTACCCTAGAAAGTTCTAAGAGTGTTCTCGATAGAATTTGTAAATAAGGATCTGAACGGATAAACCGTACCTATGCCAATGCCACTGCTACCCGAACCCGCAGCAATGCCCTTGGGTGAACTGGAGGGGTCTATACTATTAGCAGTTCGTAGTATTCAAGCTCCTTATAGTTATCGTGGTTATGTTCAATCCAATTAGCAATACTTTACAAATACTTGTGTACATCAACATATATCCATCTCAATCTATGCAAGCGAAGCCATAACTATATTATCTTGAGAAGTGGCGAGGCGAGCCCTCCTTTGGCCGTGGGCGACCCCTACCCTTACGGCAGGAAGCCATAACTATATTATCTTGAGAAGTGGCGAGGCGAGCCCTCCTATGGCCGTGGGTGACCCTCACCCTCACCCTTACGGCAGCTCATCCACCTCACCTTTCGCTGGGCCTTCGTAGACTGTTCTGAAGATGGCCTCTTGTTCTCTACTCAACGTGTTCCTCTGTATGTTCAGCGCTCTCTCAATCATTGCTCTGCGACTTCTTTTACTAGATAACAGCTCCCTTTTCTCGAACAGCCGGCGGGTCCGCGTGCCTAGCTTCTCCTTGTCCAGCAGAGAATTTCCCGTCAGATTCAAGTCTTCCAAGGCGGGAATACGATCTAACAGAGAGCCTACTTCTACTAGTTGATTGTGACTGGCATCTAATACTCGCAAAGTGCGCATTGTTCCCATATTCGTGGGGAAAGTCTGCAATTGATTCCTGTCGACGAGGAGAGTTTCCAGCGACACGAGCCTGCCAATGTCCTTTGGAAGCGACTTGAGATTGTTTCTTGACAAGTTCAATGATTTCAGGTTGAATAGTTCTGTGACTTCCATACCATCGATAGTCTCTATTTGACATCGGCTCAAGTCAATGAACTCTAACCCACGAAAGGCAGCAAAGGAAGGAATCGATCGAAACTGATTTCCATATCCCTTGCATACATGGATGGCAGGTAAGATTATGGTCTCCTGTGGCCAGTCTTGTAGCTGTAGATGTGACAAATCAAGCTCATACTGTCCAGCGCGATCACACTCCTCTATCCGGTCCATGAGGTTGTCACTCTTCACCTTCTTCTCCTTCTTCCCTCCAGCTTGCTTACGCAGCAGATGCACTGGAATCGCCATGTTCAGGGATCTCAAATGAGTTCGATGCGATTGAATAGAATTTGGAGACCGCTTTAACCTTTAACCACTTTTGCGTTTCCCCAAACTTTCAGGCTTTTGGCTGTCCAGATTTGGAATTTCAAGAAGTTCTAAGTGCTCGGAGGCCTTGATTGTTATTGTAATTTGCACGCACATACCTAAAAACTCCTTCTCGAGTAACTCCACCAAATCGCACAAGCTTTCAGTGGAACTCACAGACTCATTTGTGACGTGGGAATAGTTCAGACGAGCTTCAAAACCAATTGACCTTTGCAATCCATGGACTTTGGATTCAAGTACTGGAAGAGTAATGGAAGTTCAAGAAGGTGAATTCAGCTTTGCTGACATGATCAAGGCAGATGAGCGCAAGCAGAAAAACATGAAGATAAACACAGCCTTTGAAGAAAAGGATTCGATGGGAAACAAGACGGCAGGCAAAGAGAGCAAGGATATTGGGCATGTCACAAAACCTAGCCATGCACATATTGCGAGCTCGTATGAAAGTCCACCACCGAAAAAGGCGTCAGATAGGGCTGGCATGTTATATGGTGGGATAGGAGACGAGGACAAGACACATGCGATGATTACGACAGATTGTACCATCAGTTTTATGCCTCCACAATGCTGGCTAGGCGGCTCAAATGTAGGAATCGACGCCCCAACGACCCAAAATCAAGAGAAATCTAACAGGGATTTTATTCCTTTGAATGCTATAGTTTCATCGTTCCTGCCGTGCGGTGTGTCGATTGCAATATCCAGCACAACTGATTTTATTACGATACGCTCTTTTGGAATTGTTTCTTTCCGGGTATTATTTTCACGTGATATGGGCAAGGCAAGTACAGGGTCTGGTGCAACGAAACCACAAGTGCAAATTAAGGATATCCAAGTGCCGACCCCCGATCGCTCTAGCTCACAGACATTTGCGTCACCATCTGATAGTTACAAGAACAACTCCCCTAGTCACTCGATCAAGTTCTTTGCGCAGCCGTCTACTACTTCTATTAAGACTCCCTGGCCCTGCAGCAAAGTAGAAGCCATGATTATGGCGCGGAATATGGATTTCCCCTGTGTGTTGGATATAAGAACATACAGTACTTCTTCCATCCGCAGCAGCGCAGCAAGCACACCACAAATGAAAAACAAGCCAGGCGGAGGGAAATTGATATAAAAACAGATCAGGGAGGAGGGTGCGAGAGAAGACGCCGTACTTGATGTGGTGTTAAGCTTATACATATTCGGGTTTGTAAATTGATGTAAAAAATTGTTCTTTATATTCATCACTTTATTTATTCTGAGGTAACCATGTATATATATACATCACTTTATTTAGAGGGAAAACACACAGAACAAGAAAAACAGATGAGATAGAAAGGTTTACTGAGTGGTGGCTGCTTGTTGCTGAGCAATCAAATTTTCTCTGTTGTCATATTGCCAGAAGCCTGTGACGTCCAGCAGCATAGACATGATCATATGCCCCTGCCCTGACTTAATCACCTCATTCAGAGTTGGGCCATCGGGGTTTTGACATGATAAAATATCGAAGATTTCCACTACTACTGACGCAGGTTCTGGCGCATCACATCCATGTTCTTTTAAAGAAGAGTAGATCTCCTTGTAGAAGTACAGGATATTGTGCGAACTTAACCGACCGCTCTTGTCGACATTGACAATGTTCCAAAAATAGGTTATACTCTGCACCGCGGGCTTGTTCTCCAGCGCCAATACAAGGTCCAGAAAGCCTTTAAAGTCCATCTCCACAGGCATGTAAGTCACTGTTTCTTCTAGTAACCTACGAATCGCCACGCGCGTCAAGCGTAAGCTGTCTGCTGGATTTAGTCCACTGAAGTGGTACAGCTCATCTTCGCTGAGTGTTCCATTCGCGTCCATGTCTAGTTCCAGATAGGTGTTATATACCTTCTCCGCATGTGCGCCATGAAACCAATTGTCAGAGTATTTGGTAGCAACGTCTTCTTTTACAGAAGTAGCATCGCTTCCATAGCCAGTATTCCCGACTTCGACTGTATTTGGGTCGCTATTCATGGGGTGAGATCTGTGCCGCATTTTCACAAAATCCTCCATTACCTTGCTGTGGGCCAGCTTGTTGATAGCAATACGACGCGTGCGGTGGGGATCCATATAAAACAAGAATCTTCTGGAAGCAGCATATGAATAAAACGGATAAAACCCGAATTGAAAATCCTTACAGGAGTGAATCCGCTGAATTTGCTCGAAAATATACCGCTCCAGCTCCGCCTCTGAGATGAAACCGCAATCTCCACTGACACCATGGACCCCCCATCCAGCATTTCCATTCTCATGTAATGTGTCCTCATTGGCGATGCAGTGTCTGAGGAGATTGAGTCCAACTTCTTCCGCATCAATGCTCTTTTGTATGAAGTGCAACAAGTCCAACGTCTGAATGTTCCCATCCTTGTCTTTCGGAAGTGTTAAAAACGTGTTTGCTGTGAAATATTTGCGTAAATCTTTGGGAATTGTTTTACTGGAAGACGAAGAAACAGTTGTCAGCTGCTTGTACTGTTTGTAGTCCATGTTGCGACTATCACTTAGCATGTCTGCCAATGTATACAAATGATCTTCATGCGGCAATAAGTCTAATTTCAACTGTAATACTTCAACTTTTAGTCTCTCTTCAAATGAGAAGACTGCATTTTGACAGTCATCTGCTGTGGCAACGCCAAGGTCATCTGTCTTGGTTTCTGGTGCAGCGTGTTTGCCTGCCTCTAATGCACTATTTATTGCATCTAAGCTGATCATCGTCTTGATATTTAGTACTCAGTACTTTACTTTGCCTCAATGATACAAGAAAGTTGCAGAACGTTCAAAGTTGAATGATATAAACGATAGAATGTACAATTTTTCCAACCCCAAAATAAGTGGGAGCTCTCCGTCCCAAACTCCAGTTTGGCAAGTCAAAAAGTTTAGACGAAGTACTCAATAGGTGCTACTAAGAGTGTATAGCGACTATTATAAGCTTGTCATCCATTCTATTCTGTCTCTCCAGAATTTATCAATTGGCGTCGAGGAGTGAAATCCTTTGAAATAGAACCCTTTTTATTGTTCACAAGAGACTAGAAGATGGCAGAACGTATTGCTTACTTGGTTGAACGACTGAACATGTCACCATTCCACAAAGGGTTTGGCACCATGTCTGAGTTCGACAGTAAGACTAGCTTGGAGTTGCTGGATGTATTATGTGAGATTATCAGCACCATTGACCCTGATTTGGAAAAGATTATCAAGATGGGAGCAGAGCAGAGAGTCAAGAGCATCATTCAGTTTCTGACAGTCATGAAGTTCAATGTGCCCCCGGAACAAGTGGCAGACTTCGAGGAAAGCTTGATGCAAGGTGATAAAGACACATTGACATCAATCATGTTTTGGTGCCTACAGAATTTTGATCGTTTGCAAAAGAGAGCATACCTTGCCAAGTTCCTTATGCCTGTGGACATTCCGCCGGACTTTCAAGGGGATGATTTGATCATGGATTTAGTCATGAAACTGAAAGAAATGCAGGGTGAGTTCAAGGATGTGCACAAGCGGGTAGACCAAATCAGACAGACCACTGGCGCCAGGCCTCAGGAGCTGAAAGCTGAGATCACGCAGCTGGAGCAAGAGCGTGTACAGTTACAAAACAAAGTGTCGCGTATGAAGCGCGAAGTTCATGCAGATGACAACTACTTCCAAGAGATGTTGAAGGCTACCAGCGCGCTGCGCAAGGAGCAAGAGGAGGAGATGAAAATCCACGACCGCTTAATGGAGGGACGACGCACTCTGCAAGAAGCTGAAATGCAATTCAGTAATTCTCAAAAGCGTTTGAATGATATTCGTAGTGGTGGAACTCAAAACCAAACGGCAGAACAGCTATTAAATAAGCTGCAACGTGACGTACGCGAGCTGCAAGACCGCCGCGAGACCTTGGAAAGTGCCGTCATCGAGCGCGAAATGCATTTGGAAAAGCTGCAGAGTTGGGAGTCAAGTGACCGGGTGACTACAGAAGATGATGTATTGCATAAGAAGGATCAAGTTTCTGACATGGAGGACCAAGTAAGGCAATTACAGAACCAATTAGAAGCATCTCTGGAGAAGAATACTAAATTAGTCGTCTTCAGGCAAGCGTCTACTATGGCTCTGAAAAAGCTACGGGAGAAAGAAGATGAAATGGAAAAGCTCGTAGAGGAAAAGCGTCGTATCCTAAAGCTGCAGGACGAGAAGGAGTCGGAAATGCGCGCAAGTGGTAAGGCAGGTGGGGCAGGCAAGCCCGGGAAGAACGACTTGAAAAAATATGGTGCCATAGTCAGAGACAAAATCGAGAAATACAAGAAGATGCGTGAAGAATTATCTGGTGTACGTGCTGATTTAGTAGTATTACAACGTACTGAACAAGTCTTGAAGAGCCGACATAAGAATATTGATGACTTTAACGCTACTTTGGAGAAGTCTAAAGGGGTGGAAGGCTACCGCGGGACCCAGAGGGCTTTGGAAGAAATGGCAGAGAAAACGGCTGACATTGACCAAACCAAAGGGCTCACGCTGGAGGAAATCAGTACCATGGTGGAGCAAATCACACGTGAATTCAAGGCAAAACAGTCGCAATTGCAACCTCTGATGGCATCATTAAAGACTGTGAGGGCGGAGTTCCAGGACGTGGAGGCAGTCTATCTAGACAAACGTGCGACCTACGACAAGGTTGCGGTCGGTTTGGAGATGGAGAAAATTGCGCTAGAAAGAGAATGTGATGCATTCCAAGAAGAATGCATGCGTGAGGAAAGTAGATTCCATTACTTGAATTCTTTGACCTCCATTGCCCGCATAAAGCTGGACCGGGCTGAACAAGAGAGCAAGTGGCAGTCCGGTGAGGGCCGCATGATGCGTGACTTTGCAAGCTTTAAAGACATTTATTTGAATAAACTCACACAGCAAGAGCAGTTGACCAAGCAATTACGTAAGCGTCAAAAGGAGTTAAAAGAGAATGCCGCCGGTATGACCAACCAAAAGACAAATTTCTTGAACTTGCAAGCTTTGTTAGAGGCAAAACATGCTTGTGAAACGGGCAATAGATCGGGGGGAATTGCTATGGCAGAGGCCAAAGCAGGCATGTATTAAATATTAATTAGTTTATGAGTCGTTTTCAGATTTAATATCCCCGATAAATCACCAACAACCAGCAGTTACTGCCCAAAAGAGCTGGAAACAAAATGTCTCCCACCATGGCATGCGAGAGAGCCCACATGTGTTGCCGATCCAAACCCTGTGGTTTGCACAGTTGGACAACCGTCGCTGCTCGTGTATACAAGCTAGCTCGTCTGCTCTATCTATACCTTTTAGAGTGGCGGTATTATGAGTAAGATAGAGGCAGAGGTCACTCACTTGAGGCAGTCTCTTGACAAGCGCTTGGATGGGGGCGCGACTGAGAGCGAGATAGAAGATGTCTTAACGGCTCTAGGCAAAGTGGCGATGAGTATTGACCTTTTGCGATCCACCAAAGTTGGTAAAAGTGTTACCAATGTATTAAAGAAATTTCAGAAAGACACGAGCTTGGGCAAATTGGCAGACTCCATTGTATCAGGCTGGAAGGCTGTGGCGGACAAGGCGAAAAAAGAAGAGAAAGGGGCTGCAGCACCTGCAGGAGCTGCCATTGCTGCCAAGCTGGAATCTCATCGCTTGCCCGCAGAACCTGCAGCAGCTAATCCCGTTGCGAAGACCGCCTCAAAAGAGGATCTCCTCGACATTAATGACGAGCGCTATAACTACCTGGACGACATGCGCAGGAAGATCGTGGGCGTGTTTGCCGAACGCCTAGTGGGCAACTGTGTAGATGCCATCATTGCCAACTCACTTGCATACACCATTGAAGCGAGCATCTTCAAAATGCATAATAGTGACTATGAGCGTGCAGCGTATACCGCCAAGGCACGCTCCCTAGCTTTCAATCTCAAGCAAAACGAACAGTTACGGGAGGATCTTGCAGATGGAACCATACCCGCGGAGGCTCTTGTGTTATTCACGCAGGCCCAGTTAGCCACCGCGCAAAAGAGAGAAGCACTCGCAAAGGGGGAAGAAGATGCAGTAATGGAACGTCGCAGTGATTACTTCAAGATAGTCCGCGATAAGCTGTGTAAAGAGAATGGAATTGACCCAGAGCAAGGTGGGCAATTCCGGTGTAGGAAGTGCAATGGCAACAAGACAACCAACTATCAGATGCAAACGCGTTCTGCCGATGAGCCGATGACAGTCTTCATCACATGCCTCAAGTGCGGGCACAAGTGGCGAGAGTGAGCCCGAAAGCAGCCTTATTTCTCATTTCGCAGTATTCATGTGCCTTATACACACCTTCACACACACACAAACACACGTGCGGTACCAGTCCATGAGACAAGATCGATAGCCGCGGGACACTTGGGACACTTTATTCCTTAGTAAATAGATGAATTT
>JACKZZ010022966.1_pt1 | contig 10906 bp, 5 predicted proteins | sample 8027871 | NCBI WGS metagenome assembly JACKZZ01 (sample SAMN15724774, study PRJNA655200) | protist metagenome | isolation source: fluorescence activated cell sorting (FACS) single amplified genomes of... | place: USA: West Boothbay Harbor, Gulf of Maine | collected 2000-07-19
GCTCCTTCCTTACATTTTGACCATCGATTATTATCTTGATATTCAAGTTTAATGGCTTTTTTGAAAACATGTAAAATATTTCCTTTAAAATCATGAGAACATCCAAATCGTTTAAAATCCGTATTATCTTGATCAAAAGCAGCAAAATTCATATCATCACAAAACACTAAATGATCAATTAATCGAGAAAGTTCCACTTCATACAAAATGTTAAATCTTTTCCCGTCTTGTTTTGCTAAACGAATTGCTTGAATGGCTTGTCGATCTTCCCCACGAGATGCCTTGATGAGAGCATCTAATCGATGATAGGTGGGTAGGGATAAATTGAATTTCTTTTTAGCAAATAAATGAAATTCATGCAATAATAACATGGTATGATTACTCATCGTATCCTTATTAATTACCGCAGAAGTTAATGCTGCCTCAAAACAATCACCCATAAACCAAAGATGACTTTTACTCTTCACCGCTCTTAGAAAATTTTGATTAATGGAAGGAAATTCCATTTCACGATCGGAAGTATCCAATACTCCAATTAATCTCTCATAACTTGTTGTCCAACAACTTTTTTCTAACATCTCACCCTTACCTTCTTCCTCTTCTTCCTCCTCTACTTCATCGTTCCCACCAACTATAGTACTATTTAACGTGGAGATGTTTCGTGGACTTAATGCTTGAAGATGTTGTTGTTGTTGGTAAGAAAATGGTTGAGATGAAGTAGTGATGATACCAAATCGTTTGAATTCCAATAAAGCAGAGGAACATGCCGCCCAAGCTGTCATGGCTGGAAGATCAACACGTCGTGTAGCCAAAGAAAGTCTTCTTAAACTTTCTGTGGCACTAGTAAGATTTCCAAGATAAGTTTCCGAAATTACCAACAATTGTGTACAAAATAATGGTAAATTGGAACTTAAAAACATTACGTTGTCCTCCACTTTTGCCCAACTAGTTTCCCTAATTTTTTGTAAGGCATTTCTACTAAATCGTTCCGCGACACTTGGTTGATTTAACGTTAAACAAGCAATACAGGTGGCCAACATACCAATACCAATAATCTCGGGTGGGGCTAACATTAACACTTCATCCACGGTACTTTGTAAACGATGTATGGAGGGAATTCGATTTTTCCCTGGAACCCAACCAATTAAAATGATTTGTACTAAATTAATAAACAAGTATTGCTTCGAAGCAAATCGATAAGTGGCCTTTAAGCGATTAAATCCATCCACCGCAAGTTCTCGATTACCTTCAAAATATGCACACCAAACTTGACATATACTATACTTTCGACTTTCCTCGGCCATGGAAGTACCAAATCTTAAAAATTTTTCATAAAATTTTCTTTTTTCTTTATTTTGAGAATGAATATCAAATTCCATGTTCACCAATTTAATCCATTCGTATTCAAACCAATGGGGATCCTTCAATTCAAAGCTTCTTGAAAGTTGATTTAACATTAAAGCAGATTTCAATTTCAATACGGTACATGGGTCACATAATTGAGCTGGGAGTAAGGATTGTTCTGAAATTGTACTAGCTTGTTCAAGAAATTCTTGAGAGATGGATGAACTTTCACTTTTTAAAAGTACCATTAATACATCCATTAATAAATCAAACGCTTCCCTTTTTTCCCCACCACTCATTAAATGATGAACAATTACTGGAAAAACATCGGTATCCCAGCGAACACGAATTTCTCGAAACCAAGTTGCAATTTGTAAATGAATTTTACTTCGTTCCGCAAATGTCATCGTTTTATAAATGACTCCTTGTACGGCATCATTACGAATAAGATAACTTTGTTCCATGTTAAAATCTTCTGCATTCATTGGTAACTTTAATAAAAATTTATATCCATCATCCGTACCACCACCAGTTGTGACACTTCCATTTGCCATGGCGCTACTACTACTTACTACTACTGTGTTATTTAAAAAAGATAATGGATTTTTACCTTCTTCCTCATCCTCTGGAGGAGTAAGATTAGGATCTTTCATGGTAGTGGTACTGACAACCTTTGTGCGTTCTTCTTCCCCACAAAGTTTTTCAAGTGCATCCATAATTTCTTCCAGGCTAATCCCATCTACTAAGGTATATAAAATACTTGGAGTAATGACCGCACTTTTAGCATTAATACTACAAATAATGGTACATTTTCTTAAAATATCTTTTTCTTGTGCATTTAATTGAATATCAAATTGATTCAATATTGTTCCTTCAAGTGGGGGGCGAAAATCTTTGGGATCTCCTGCATCTGGGTTTAATTCATAAATATGTTCATTATTATTTCCAGGAACACGACGAATAAGTTCTTGCTTGAGTACTGCACGAAACCATTCAAATGCATGAGAAACATTGCCATTGCTTCCATTAATTACCATATCCCAAACTTTTTCTGGGCATTCCTTAACATTAAATCGTTGTTTTACCACATTCATAATAATCTCATTGGATAAAGGATTTAATTTTACATAATCCCCACCATCTTCATCATCCATGTTTTTTATGTGTTTTGTGAACCTAGTATCTTGAGTACGAGAGGCAGCAATAATTCCTACTGGTAAATTTAACTTGGTTAACTTTACTAAAAATTTAACGTTACCATCTGGAAATGAATCACAATCATCCAAAACAAATACTAGGCTTCCATAAATTTGGGTCACTTCCTTTATGATGGAGAGTAATAATACTTCCACAATAGCACGAACCTGAGGATCTTTTAAACTTGATTTAGAAAATAATCTATCCAATAATTCTTTTTTAGGCATATCAGCATGAATTAAATTTTCATCCAAATCCGTATCTTGTTCCTCGTCTTCTTCATCGGTATGAACCGATCGAGTGGTAAATCCGGTTAATCCATAATTTGGTGGATATAATCCAAAATTTGCACTTCGTGACATGTTTTTTTTATTATTATTATTATCATCATCATCCATGTAATCGCTAAAGTCAAGATCATGTTCATATCCCATGGAAGGTCCATAGGACATGACATATTCCAGAGAACTACGTCGATTCCCTCCTCCCACCATGGCAGAATGATGTTGTGGTCCATCGAAATAATTCCCTGCGGAAGATCGACGATCATATCCAAGAGATGATCGTTGACTAGCAAACGAAGCTCGTTTCATTAAGCTTGGTACATCCCTTTTCGCTTTGGGGGAGAGTGCACCAATGGAAGATGCATTGGAAAGAGAATAATGTCGTTTTAAATTTCCTACTCCTTTATGTTGAAATAATTTTGGTGTATTTGTTGGTGGTGGAGCTTGAAGCAAAGGAGTTTGTCCCATCACCGCTGGAGATGAATTATTCATTGGTAGATTTGGTGTAGATCGTGCTCTAAGAATATTTTCTGAAATAATCTTTTTATAGATGAAATCCTGTACTTTTTCATCACCACTACTACTAGTATTTGAGGAGGAGGAGGAAGAAGAGGGAGGGAAATGATCATCTTCCCCTGATTTTTTCTTGTTTTTTGATGACAATGATGATGTAACAGTAGTAGCATTACTATCTCGAATACCTAAAATTTTAGACACTAAACATTGTAAAACATCAAATGCACTTGAAGAAGAATTTAAAAAAATTACAGTACAAGATTCTCGACAAGTTCCATCCTTATCAATCCAACGCAACAGAGTAGATTTACCCATTCCCAAAGGACCAGATAGGAACATTACTTTTGCTCGAGAGGAAAATGTTTCCGTGACCGATTTTGATTTTTTCCTTAATCGAAGAATAAATCGAATAATCGTTTCTTTTTCCTCCGATCTACCCTCACAAGCTGCATCCAAGCTTTTTTCTGCTAAGGATACCATGGATTTGTATGATGTTAAGGATTGAGATAAATAACTTGAAGGCACGAGCTTTTTAATGGATGGGGAAAAAATTCGAATGGGTTCACTCTTCCCTTTCACATGAACTTTTTCTAATTCATCTAAAATAATACGTTCATTGGCTTCCTCCGCAGTGGCTTCATCACATCGAGTTTCCCCCGGACCAACCTTTGAAGCTAATGACATTAATCTAGCCGATAAATTAACACTATCCCCAACTACGGCAAATTCACATCGAACTTGTGGCCAACCAACTAAACCAACAAATACCACACCAGTAGCTACTCCACTAGAAGCTCCCACAGGAAGTTCATTGGCTAATCTTACTGCAGCCGTTAAGGCTCTTGTGGAATCATCTAAATCTGCAAAGGAAGCAACACCAAATACGGAAATCAATACACATCCCTTATCGTCCACAATAAATTGTCGTATGAGTCCTCCTAAACTTGATACGATTTGTCCACATCGATGAAAAAGATGTTGTAAATCAACCTTTGCTTCCGTTAATCCTACGTCAAAAAACTTGGTAAATACAGTAGTAACTTTACGCATTTCATTCACTAAATCAATCACTTGAGCTGGTTTGGGGATGTACGTGGTAATTTCTGATAATAAGTAATCCATGGATTTATTTAACGGGAGTAATTGTGATGTATCCACAATGGCATTATTATTATTGTGGTTATTGGTGGTTTTTTCATCTTGTTGAAATGATTCTTCTTCTTCCTGTTGTTGTTGTTCTTCTTCTTCTTCTCCAAGATGAAATTTTGGATAACAAGTAGTAGAATCAATCACAAAGTATACTCCAGGTCCTGTAGCCTTAGAAGAATGCATGGGAGGTAAACTTCTTGGTTCAGCGTCTCCTAATAATTTTCTAGCCTTTTCAAAACTACGTAAGCGAAAGGGTAAATCACCACCTCCCACAGAAGATCCATCAATACCAAAACCACCACCAGATGGTGAGGAAATGGCAACTTGATGAGAGACACAAATATCCTTCACGTAAACGTGAGTACGATAATCAACAACCACCGATCTGGATTCTGCTAAATCAAGTCCATCTCCAGCAATTTTTAATGTCTCACCTGTTAATAATATTTCTTTTCGATCAGAGGAAGATACCACCCAAGCATTTACCTGACCAGTTGCCACACCGCAATGACACGTTAACAATTTGGTGGTATCATTACTAATGGTTACTTCATGTGTCATATCATGAGCCACCTTAGTGGCACACAATACAGCATTTCTTGCAGAAATTTTCATTTCCTCATCATTTTCTGGGGCTTGAATATTCATGAAAAGACAAATTAATGCATCTCCCGCAAATTTGATGACATCTCCACCAAATTGGTGAACTAAACTAACTAAAGATTTAAAATATTGATTAATTCCTTTCGCCACTAAGGCTTCCGCGCCAGATTCTTGCCCTAAAACATTTCCATCTCCAAAATTCATTAATAAATTTTCCGCCAACGAAGTATATCCGGAAACATCAATAATCACCACTGTGGCTGTTCTAATTTCAAAAAAGCTAGTATTTCGTTCCATTAAATCATACACAAGCCTAGGAACAAAAGGAGTACTGGCCATTAATCGATCTACTTCCGCTGGTTGTTGTGGATCATGGAGTAACTTCAATCGTTCCAAATTAAGTAAGAACCGATTGGGAGGTGGATCGACATGAAAATTCCAAGTCTCCACATCCATAGGATTGGCTTGGAATTCCAGTAGGAGTGATTTGATGTAATAGTGACAAAACGAACACACATATCCAGATCGAGAACTGCATCGATAAGCATCTGGTAATAGAAAAAGAATATCTTCCGGTCTTATTTCTTGGCAACAACCGCACATTTCACCTTGAGGAGGTTCTTCCTCTTGTGGAGATATTGCCATGTCATTCGACGATGCAGTGAGTCCACGAAGGACCACAGATCGCCGCTGAGCACCGCTTCCAAGGGCTCTCATGCCTTTTTTGTTTTTTGTTTTTGTGTGTGTGTGTTTTTGTAATGTACTATATACTTTCAAGTGCTACCGATCACAATTATTAGTATTATCACACAATTTTAAATTATGATGATGATGATGAGAAATACAACAAATTGGAATGCGATAAGCACTTGGCAAGCATTATTAGGATCCTTCCTACTCTCTGCAGTCATATCAGAACTAGTCCAATGGCGAAAACATCGTCAACTCCTTGCAGTTGCCAGAAAACACGAAGAAGAACAAGGCGCTTTTGCCCAAGGTCACGTTGCGGTGGTCTGTAATGTATCGGAACAAGCGGAAATGGTACAGGAGGAATTAAGGGAGATACTTCCTCAAGCGTCATTTCAAACGACGTTAAGGGAACCTCATTCGCAATCGTATGCTCAAATGTTACAAAGCACGAAAGAACATAGTGAACGTGCTCAAAGAGAAAACAAACAAGAGAACGGACCAGTACAATTAGGAGTGTGTATATTTTCAGTGGAAGAGATAGATTCTGGTTTAATGCATACCTTTGTGGATATGTTTGATGGACATCGTCATGTGGTTGCTGTTAGTGCTGGAGTACCATCACGATTGTTTAAAATGGAAGAACATACTAAAAAGACTATATCTCAAGCATGGTCACAGATGTTAAGTTTAGTTTCTAATATATAATTTTTACATATATATATATATATATATTATAATATTTGAATGAATGATATTAGTTATAAAATTAAAAAAAAAAGAAAAACAAAGATGGTTAATCACTATCATCATCATCAAAGGTTGTTATGGTTGCACTTTTGGAAGCAAGTTCTTCATCTTGTTTGAAATGAGAACCAAATAAAGCATGAGTCTTCTTTTTCACCGTACTTCCAAATTTAAGAAGGTCTGATGGAACTTCCGCTCCAGCTTCTTTTAATACATTTTGTAATTCACCAGCTCTTGCTTTATCATGTTCCGTGAAAAATGTCATGGCTCTTCCAGATGCTCCAGCTCTTCCTGTACGTCCAATACGATGTACATAATCCTCAATGGTGAGTGGAAAGGTATAATTAATGACTAATTCTACCCCCTTAATATCAAGTCCTCGTGAGGCAACATCCGTGGCAACTAACATATTCACCTCACCTTGTGCAAAAGATTTCACGGCTTTTTCACGATCGGATTGACTTTTATCTCCATGAACTCCAGATACTTTAAATCCTCTTCTTGAAATGTTTTGATAAACTCGTTCAGCTTCTTTTTTGTATAATGCAAAGATAATAATTTTAGTATTTCGTTCAGAACTTAAAATCTCAAATAAATTACGATCTTTATCTCTCACATCCAATACTCGAACAGATTGCACAATTTTTTCATTAGCCTTGAGTGTTTCACTTCCAATGGTCACTCGAATTGCATCAGGTTTAAGGTAATCCTTAGCAATGGATCGAATTGTTTCAGGCCATGTTGCAGAATACATTAAAGTTTGACGAGTTTCTCGTGGAATTTCTTGAAAAATACGACGCATATCACGTTCAAATCCCATATCCAACATACGATCTGCCTCATCCAATACTAAATAACGACATTGTTGTAAAGAAATATCACCAGAATCCAAGAAATCAATGAGTCTTCCAGGAGTAGCAAATAAAATATCCACATCTTCCTGTTGTAACACATTTAATTGTACGTGTCTTGGTTGACCTCCATACACTTCCACACTAGCCAATTCTGCGGCATCACAAGCTTCTTTGGCCACCACAAAACCTTGACTGCACAATTCACGAGTGGGAGCTAAGACTAAAGAACGAGGTTGAGCCACTCTACCTTTTTTCTTTTTCTTTTCTAAACCCATCAGTTGACTTACAATCGGAAGAATGAACGCAAACGTCTTCCCAGAACCAGTAGCCGCAATACCAATCACATCCTTACTTTCCAATGCTGGACCCCAAGTCTTGGCTTGAATTTCAGTGGGTGCATCAAATCGTTTCGTGACTTGTTTAAACATATCTCGTGCTGCTTTTGGAAAAGCTTTCGTGGCTTTTTTAAACGTGTCTAATTCACCAGAAGTTTCTTCTTTATCATCGTCTTCTTCTTCTTCTTCTTTCACTTGCTTTTGTTTTTTGGATTCTTTATTGGCCTCTTCAGCAGCCGCTTTCTCTTTCTTTGCTCGTTTTCTAGCTTTACGCTCTTCTTTCGTTTCTTCTCGTTCACTCATTATATATGTATAAATTGTGTTGTGTCTATGTGAACTATGTGTCAAAAAAAAAGTTTTCAAACACGAACTTTTTATCACTTGGTGATACACTTGAACGACTGCTTTGACTCATCACTAAAACGAAGAATCAAACAAACGAAGAAGAAGAACACACAAAATAAAACAACGAACAATATATACAATGGATCGTGATTTATTACTCATTGATAAACTTGCAAAAGGATTAGAAACAACCTTTGACAATGCTTTAGAAAGAACAGAAGAAGGTTCAGATCAATATTTAAGGTTTCAACGTGCATTTGAACATCTTCATCCATATGAAATAGCAAGTATTCTTTATGGATTCATGTTAATTTTCTTTGGAAAAAACTTTATCATTACATTTGTCATTATGGAGGCATTTCGTCAAGGAGGTTCAGAAAAGTTATTAAAGTACACAAAAAAGTTACAAGGAAAACTTCGTCGTAGAAGAAAACGATTCCGTAATATTGCAAGTAAGATTTCCATGAAGAAGAAGAATAATAACATTTCTATGGAAGAACAACAAAAAGAAACACCATTATTAGAAGAAGAAGAAGAAAAAGAAACTGAAGGTCGTATATCGGCTCGTAATCCATTATTTGACAATATGAAACAAGAAGATAATGAAGGTAGTAGTAGTAGTAATAACATTCCTTCTCATGTTCGAGCTGAAGAACCTTTAAGTAATATTGAACAAGAAGAAGAATTAGATGAAGATTACATAAGAGATGCCGAAAGTGAAGCTGGAGGAGAAGCAATAAATCGAAAAGGATTTTTATCTCGTTTATCCAAACCATTAATGGCAGTATTATTTGCATTAAAAATGAAAGTAATGCAATACGTATCACTTGGTATTGCTTTGGGGGAAGATTTTGATCGTGCTTTACAAAGATTTGTGGTTCCAATGGTATTGAATCGTGTAGATAGTAAATATCATGATCAAATTCCTCAACTTGTTACTTACTTTTGTCGTGCAATTGGTGTATCCATTAGCGTTTTAGGTCATCGTTATGTGAGTATTTTAGTCACTTCTGTGCGTGGGGCATTTACTTGTGTCATTAATTTACAACAAATTTTTATTAAGGAAAATATTACTTTATTAAATCAAGACAAACCAACTGATTTATATATTGTATTAATCTTGATTTTAGTGGGAATATTATTTCAAACTTTTGGATATCCAAATTTACCAGTATATGTACGATTTGCATTTTTACCAGCATTTCTTTTAGAACAACTTCGAGTTATTGCATTAATACAAAAAATTGATTAATATAATATAAAAAAACATATATATATATATATATATATCATTGTTTCATCTTTTTATTCTTTTTTTCATGATAATCTTTCAATAATGTAATTTCTTCCACCATTGGATAGGATTCTTGTGCTCCTTTTCTTGTAACGGCAATGGATGAAGCTTCACTTGCTATTTTCATGGCTTCTTCAATTGGAAATTTCATTTTCAATAAATAGGCCAAAGAACCACAAAAGCAATCTCCAGCACCAGTAGTATCTACCACTTTTTTCCCTTTTGGTAATGGATGAGCAGGTACGGTACAAATGGATTCTCCTTTTACGTACAATTCAGATCCTTCTTTACCTTTAGTAATAATGACTTTACCAGGAATTTTCTTTAAAAGTGCTTTTCCTCCATGATGTATCATTGCTTCCCATTCCGTTTCATTAACACAAAGTATGTCAACAAGGGGTAAGATTGATTCAAATTCTTTCATATTATTGGAAGGAAATGGTGCTGGATTCCAAAATGTTTGCACGTTTTCTTTTTCTTTTGCTGCTTGGAAAGCTGCTTTGGTAATATCAATTGGAATTTCATTTTGACATAAAACAAAATCAGTTTTGTTTTCTTTTAAATTCTTTAAATTGTTTTCAGAAACCTTACCATTTGCTCCTGGTACTACAATAACTGTATTTTCACCACTTTCCCCATCCACGGAAACAATTGCTACACCAGTACTAATATCCGAACATTGTTGAATATTTGTAGTAACAATTTCTTCTTTTGATAAATGTTCAAGAATATTACGTCCATGTTCGTCATCACCAAGTGCACCAACCATCTCTACAGTAAAGCTTTTGGAATCATTATTATCCTTAGTATGGTTATTTGGAGAAAGTGCTTTTGCCAAACGAGCAGCACTTACTGCTTGATTGGCACCTTTTCCACCAAAATGTTTCCCGAAAGAATCCCCTTGAATTGTTTCTCCGGGTTCTGGTAATCCTTTTTGAGTCACGGTGACTAAATCCATATTCAATGAACCAACTACAGTTAACAACATATTCGTTCTTCTTCTATCTTTTTTGTGTAAAATCATCAAAAACATACAAAAGATATCACAAAAATAGAAAGTAGAAACAAGAATGCTTCGACAATATGCACTTCCCATCATAGCAGTGATACTTCTTGGTCTGGCTGCAGTATTGGCTGCTCAAGATTTAATTTCAGAATCACTTTCTCCTGGTCTTGGAAGTCTGCTAGGACTTCTCGTGGGTTGGCGACTCACCTCTTCTTCTTCACAGAAAAAGAATAATAAAGTGAATGCTATTTGTTTGCATTGTGGTCAATCTAATCCTAATTTACAATGTGCTCGATGTCATATGGCTGCTTATTGTAATGTGGAATGTCAACGATCGCATTGGACACAACATAAGAAAGAATGTTTTTCAAAGAAGGAGAGAGAGGCCAAAGCGATGAGACAAAGAGAAGAAATCGTGCAACAAGCTTTAGCATGGGGTGATGCTCTTCGTTTGAATAAAAATAAAAGTGAACAAAAACAGGAATCATCCGACGATGATGGACAAAGTACTTCTTCTTAGGAAGAAGAATTTTTACCAAATTTCC
>JACKZZ010019359.1_pt1 | contig 10904 bp, 10 predicted proteins | sample 8027871 | NCBI WGS metagenome assembly JACKZZ01 (sample SAMN15724774, study PRJNA655200) | protist metagenome | isolation source: fluorescence activated cell sorting (FACS) single amplified genomes of... | place: USA: West Boothbay Harbor, Gulf of Maine | collected 2000-07-19
GGACTATGAATCAACTTTCTTATGGCAATACGAAAACGATGACGAAGAGGAAGAAGAAGAACCAAAGCCTTTGAGCCGTGGTGTAAGCGATGCCGCCGGATACGCCCAATTTAAAAATAACCAAGAAGCGTTTGCCGCTTTTTTGGCTTCTCAACAAGGCGCGGGGTCATCAACTCCAAAAACAGACAAAAAGAAAAAGGCGAACAAGCGAAAGAAGAGTAGCCGGGGCAAGCCCCTAAACAAAAGGGCGCGTAGTGATTTGTCGGTGGCGGACAAAATAAAAGAATCCGAATTGGAAGCCGAAGCTTTCTAAAAAAACCCACCCCTTTTACGAAAATGGGTTTCCCTTAAGAAAAATCAAAAATCCGCCGGGGGGTGGGTTTTTTTTCACTTATTAATTATTATTTATTATATTATTAAAACCATTTAAAGAAATTAATGTAGTGCTATAACAATACAAAAATGCTTCAACTTTGATTTTGTAAATATTTATTGTATTCCCGCCTTTCCCGCCTACTAAGTCGTCGTATAGTATTTTCATCAATTATAATTTCTACGTCTCCCTCCACTTTTTCACAATGACAACCCCTATGCTCTACCCTGTTCGTTTTGTAATCCAAACAATTTCCGTGTCTATGATACTTCGGACAACTATCGCATTTGTATCCAAATTGGTATTCATCAATGTATTCTGCGTGATACTGTTTTACACTCATTATAGTATAATCAAATGATATATTTCTAAGTATAGGTTTTCATAATATAATAAAGTATTGTCTATTATATTGTGTCTTCCAACAAATCAATTAATATTCTATCGTTCTCTTCACTATTATTAGGTGTGAAGCGGTAAATTATATCGTAGGGTGGCATACCACGTTCTCGCATAATAATATAAAAATAAGTGTAGAGCCCGCACTTATTAGAGTCTTTTGGTTGAATAGAGCTTGTATTGTATAGTATGCGTTTTTTGGTTGCTCGCATTTTTTTTTGAATTGTAGCCGAAGGCACTACCCCAAAGGAATCAAAGAACTCAATGTATTTTTTGCTTGGGTCATTATAAATCGCAACCCAATGGCTTCCCAATTGGTCGCTATTATTATAATTAATTATCGCACTTTGCCTTTTATTCGCCGAAAAGGTAGGAATAGCATCATGACTGAAAGTCCCTAAATAACTTTTGGTATTCCTTAATAGGTTGTCTAACTCAAAATTGCTTAAACCAGCACTATCGTCTGGTAGTCATTTTCCAAGTAATCTAAGACCATTCCCCTCTAATTTTTTTAAAAATAATTTGAGAGCAACTGGCCCGAGGGTTTGTGCCGCCAGAAGAGCAAGAGCAGGGACAGCGCCTCCTCGCTGCTTTCTTTTGGTCTTTTTCTTGTTCTTAGACCCTTTTGGACGACCGGGTTTGCGAGGCCGTCCTCGCTTTTTACATTTACATTTCTTTTTCGCCATATAATATTTACAAATATAAAAAATTTAAATATTATAGTTACAACATTTCTAATCTTAGGCTATTGCTTGCCCCTGAAATAACCGCTTCACGTTCCCCAAGCACGTTCGCAAAAATTCTAATATTCCCGGCTGAAGCAGTTTTTCTTACACGAAGCTCTAAATCCGCACTTCCAGAAACGGCAAAAACAGCAGGGTCAATGTGACCAAGGTCAAATCGGTAAATAGCATACAAACCGCTGGAGTAATCTGTGTAATTTACTAAAGAACCGTTCTGATTATCGTTAAATTGGTTGGCGTGCTGATTGAACATGTGGTAAGCGCGAGCAGCATCAACCGTAGCGGCAGCATAATCAACCTGTAATCGCTCTTTTGGAACGGCCTGTGAATTTACCCTCAATTCTATCTCTGTTACATTTTCATGACTGAACACGACTGGAGATTCTGTTTCATCATTATCTTTGCTTACAAGCTGAAATGCTACAAAAACCGTTTTCGGATTCACGGCGGCATTTGCGATACGCCAATTAATTGTAGTATTTGCTGCGGCAAATTCTCCAGACCGATAAGAGTTATTAGCAAGCCAGTTCATTTTTTGACTAAACCCTTGATTGAGCTTTCCCTCAATTGAAGAAATTACACTAAGGCTGGGACGACAAACTGGCGTCCAAAGTCGGATTTTACTAAAATACACATCAGTTCCAGTTGCCAACTGAGCACCAGCGTTTCCAGTATTTTGATGTATCATGTTTGCTCTGCTTGACTTGGTAAGGCTTAAAGTATGGCGTAACCCCTTAGTAATTTTATCTACACACGCGTAACCAAAAAGGTGTTTGATGGGAATATACATAGTCATATTCTTTCCATTATCGGCTATGGCTCTACGAGTTGTAAAGCCGGCGTTGTTTGCTGGCACATTTGAGCCCGTTCCTGTATCTTTATAAAAGCCCATAGCAGAACCAGAAGTGCGATAGTAGTCGTCTGATGATTCGGCCAAAAATCTCATCGTAGTAGCTTGAGGACAAAAATTTGTTTCTTCAATAATTTGGCCATCTACTAAAATTCGTGCGGTTTCAAAAAGGGAGAGCCCATTATTTACTAAAGCACAATCTTTTGCGGCAGCTATAGCAGCTCCAGCGGCAGTAACCAAACGAACAGACACCTGGAGGTAAGACCGTGAAAAATTAATATACGAATCCAAATCTTTTATTTGGATGTCCCAACGACTTTGACCCACACCGGGAACTTCTGTATCAGGAGCATAGTTGTGATAATCGTAACCTTCTATACTCGCATCTTCTAAAGGTTCGCTAAACACTTGTAGTTGCGGATTAACTAATGACATTATATAATAGGAAAACATATTTTATTTTTCTATTATACATTTTGAGGTTCAAAAAAACCCACCCCTTTTACGAAAATGTGTTTTTTATAAGAAATCCCTAAAATCGTAAAGGGGGTGGGTTTTTTTCGTCATACCCACTATACTCACATTAATCTTAAACCTTGCCCACTCAGTAGTGAAGACAGCATATTGACAGAAGCATCATCAATCTGCTTTTGCTCCGACGTGGATAAATTCTTCATTACGCTTTTTGGTAGTTTTCTGCTGATAGGCATTTTTTTCGCTTTTTTCTTTACTTCTTTTTTTTTACTTTTTATCATTTTTTTCATCATATTCTCTGCCGATTTACTAATCCTACTTGTATTCTCCGATTTCCCCAATAGGCCTTCTAATTTGTCTTGGGCTGCTGAACCTAAACTGGATACACCTTGATTAATAGTTCGCCCTAACGCTTTTGCGCCCCGAACACCAGCATCGCCAGCATAACCAATTATCGCTCCTCTTGCCTCAGGTGTTAAACTACCCCACGCTTTTTTTATCATAGGAATAGCTGTTTTAGCTAAAGTCTTCCCGGATTGATACACCACCTCTTCCATACCATTACCATGATGAACAACGGGACAATGCCCATACCCTTTTATATAGGCTCTACCTACGTGATTATATACTTTTACCATTTATATTATAGGTAGATATTTATTCTTTAGGCACTCGTTTCAGGTCTAATAGGTAAAAAGAGTGTTCTCCGTTTAATTTTACTAACCTACCCTTATTGTCTAAAAGGGTCATACGTATATGGTGTATATAATTGTTAGTATTGATAGGCAAATAAACTCGCTGAACTGGTTCAGTGTTAATTAATGACCCCGGGCTTACATTTGGCACAAATGAATACAGGATAGAAGAGGAAGCACCATTGTCGTAACTACCATCTACAATATCACAGGCTATTACAAGCGAATTAATACCCCGTGTAATATCGGCTGGATTCGCACCACTTTGGCTTACAGTAGCAATAACGCTTGTAAAGCCTAAAAGCTCTCTTAGGGTGCTTGTGGTAAAATCAAGCTGGAAGTTGTTGCTTATGGTCACGTCGCATTTAAGGGTTGTGTAATTAGGTGTTATTGCGATGTAAAACACATCTACCCCAGAGGATGTTCCACTATCCCCATTTGCCTTCATAGCATTTTTTAAAAATGTATCAATATCAGAAACACTATAAATACCATTATCAAATGTTACGGTTTTCCATACACTACCATTGTTATACCTCAATGTATTATTTCCAAAATCGGTGCTAATGTTATGATACGAATACCAAATACTACTTCTTACCAAAGCGACCTCGTAATCGTATTTATTGTTCAATTCAAGATTATCAAAATTAATCGTGAAATCCTCTCCTTCTTGACTTACCTTACTGCTGTCCAATTTCAATAAAACCATTCTTTTAATATATAAGAACATTAAAATAATGCGTATCAAAAACAGATTATACTTCTAAATTAAAATCACGAACCAATTGTCTTAAATACTTTTCGTTCATCTTATCACTGTGTAACATCTGTTTTGCTGTATTTTTCAATTGTCTTTTATTTAGTCTTGCTTTGCCTTTTTCATCAGTTTCTCGTATATATGTCGCATAACTATGTCTAAATGTGTTAAACCCAATTGGCTTGGGCTTACCATTTTTATCTAACAAAGGGTTTTTTGCTTCCAAACCAAACTTTCTCATAGCAAGCTGTAATCGCTCACTTAATTTTCCACCCGCATATCTCCTACCATTCTCTCTTGTTATTACATATTTTCTTTTCCACATTTTCAAACTATCTTCAATAAACCCGCCTAATCTTGTCGCGTCCCTTTTCTGTTCTGCTGTAAAATTCTGCTTTCCAACACCCATTCGCTTCAAAATAAATTTTTGGGGTGGGTCGTATTTGTCATCGGTTTTAAAACTATACAGCCATATAGACTTACTCTTTCTTAAATAATAATTTTGTGTCTTTTTATTTTTTATATCTTTGCTACTATCAACAATTAACAGATTACCATGGTCATCTCTTCGTGGAACACCTAACACCGGAATCGCCAGTATCAAAAAATCTATTATAAATCGCTTCTCTACTACCGTAAGTGTCTTATCGTTCTGTAAAACATCTTTTTTCAATTTATTGAATTTCTTGGCCTCTTTCTTCAATGTATCTTTGAAGATATTCCAATTCAGGACAACTTCGGTTTGAACCGTGTCATCTTGTTTATCTTCTGATTCGGCTATTCCAGTCATCATTAGTTTCTGGTATTGTTTTAGTGCCCGTGCCCCAAGTATAGCCGCAAACTTCGGCGACGCATTCGCCAACGCTACGGGAAGACCAAGAAACTCTTTCCATCCTTTATACCCGACCGTCTTCCCATTAGCATGTTTCCCTTTCTTTAATATATTGAACATTGTCTTCGCATTCCCCAAACAAGCACGAATATCGGCATCTATCCCTTTATCGCATAATATCTTTTTGTCTTCCTTATACAACCGCATAAGGGTTCGTAGTCTTGATTTCATCGCGGCAACGCTGGCCGGCTTGTATTCCTTCATTTGATTCAGCGATAGTAAATTTGGATTGTTCAATAAAGCAAAAGCATCTTTAAACGTAAATTTTTCACCTTTCTTTACTTTATATGTTTTTGATGATTCCAAGACTTTTTTCCGTAATATTTTTGTTGCCTTACGCTTGTTTGTAGGCAATGCCGTATTTTCTAATAATTGTTGGTTTGTTTTTGGTGGTGCTTTTTTACCTTGTATTACTATGTTTTGTGGTTGCTGGTCAATTTCATTCCAAACATCAAAATCGGATTCATCATCTACTTCCGGCATACTAAATGCTAAATCGGCTTCATCATCCGTATCTGGTGTTTTTGACAAATCCAGGGATATAGCAGGCTTTTTGGGTTTTATACCTATGCTCTGTAGCTCTTCTACCCCATCAATCACTAAGGGCTCTGGCTTAGCATAATACAAAGGCTCAATACTAAGCTCTTCCTTTATCTTACGCTTGTTTGCCCTTGTTGTTTCTTTTTTGTAATGTTGTAGTAATCCGTATTTTCGTAGTGTAGTTAATTTTACTATTTCTCCTTTGTTTATCCTATTTAATAATTTCTTCCGTAAATATTTGTTTTTGTTCTCTGGAAGGCTATACCATTTTCTCCAACCCTCGTCGTTTTGCTCCTTCGGTTTATTACCAGGCATTATACTATTTATATAGAAATTTATTTTTATACTGTTTTACTAAATAATTTAATATTATCCAATTTTAGACTAACTTTATTAGGGAAAACCACTTAAACAAAAAATTACATATAATTAATAAGATGAATAGAAGTAGCAAAAAGCAAAAATACAATTATAAATGCTGTTTATGTAAGCGTAAAGTAAATGGAATGGATAAGTATGGGCACAATCCACAACCACTTAGTAGTAAAGGCCGATGTTGTGATGCCTGTAACTACAGAAAGGTTATACCAGCCCGATTGAACAAAATGTCTTTTAATCCCGAAGTCAATAAAATTTTAATTCATATCGTTCATTAATAATTTTATAATATTTAATTATGTGTATTTCCAGCACTTTCGTGTTGCGAAGTCGTTTGGGCATTTCCAGTACTTTCTTGTTCGGGTGTCCCGAATCGCTCTTCTATTTCTTGAGAGTTCAAAGCCATACTTCCAATATCGGTTGTCCTACAAAACGGACATTGCGTTCCTTCTTTTACGTTTATACAATCCGTATGGACTACGTTGCCGCAACACGGCATAGCCCCATTTCGTTCGTCTTTAGAATGAACGGCACACAAACAAATCGGACAGTCTTTTCCAATTGAGCTTGCGCGTTCCATTTCTGTTGTATCCAAATTTTCCAATTCTTCTTGCTGTTCTTCCACCGACAACGTTCGTGTAAGTGATGGTGCGTTTGGTTGGCCTAACCTCTGTGCTTGCGTTCTTCCATTATCTTCGTTCTCATCATCGCTGTAATTTAAAACTCCATCCATATTTAATGCTTCGCGAGCGTGTTCTTTTACAATTTCCATAACCTCTAATTCAATCTCTCTCACATCTAACACATTTTCTATTTCACCGTTCTCTCTTGCCAAACTTAGAGCCGCTTGAGCATATTGTAACATAGTGCGTTCCCCGGTTGGATTCCAACCTTCGCCTTGTTGGAGTTCATCTCCCACTTCATCAGCATAATCCATGTCAAGTGGAAAGTTAAATAAGCGTTGGCCATCGCCCCGGGCATGTATAAAATCTTGTAAGGTATTTTGAGTGCGTGCGTGCTGTTCTTCTCTTCCCTTCATTATATCCATTAATTTTACAATCTGTTCAGATTGTTCCCGGGTAAGGGCTATAAGTTCTCGGTTCTTCTTTTCAGCAGCTTCATACTTGTCTTTCCATGTTTGGAACAATTCGGGTTCGGTCGCCAAACTTGCCATGGTCTTCAATTTAAAAACGTTTTGGTTTTTTCTTTTTCTTTAAACAAAATCAATATGCGAATCGCAAACAACTATCTGAATAGGTTTCAATATAAACGTCGTTTGTTTTAAATTTAATATTTCTATTAAAACAATCGTAAAAAGTAAGTTTATTCTTTTTTTTAGTTTCTTTACAAAATAAAGTATTAACACATTCTTAGTTACACAAAGATTAATGGTTGTGGCCGGACGGACTAAAAACAAGTCAATAACATAGAAATAGCAACTAAATGACGAAAAAAACCCACCCCTTTTACGATAATTGGAATTCTTTAAGAAAACACTAAAATCCGCCAGGGGGGGGGTTTTTTTTGTTCGCCAATACTTATATTCCCAACGCCCTATACTACTTTGTAGTCTTTTTACTCTCAAACAACCTATTTTTGCTTGTTGTCTTACTTATCAATCAATTGACCCACTATTGCTTCCAAATCCCCTATTCGGTCTTCCAATGTCTTTATGGTTACTTGCTGTTCCCTTATTATTTTATCTAATTCCTGTGTAGCTTTTGTATTCTGCTTTAAACTTGTAAATTCTGCTTTCAATATATCGTTTTCTTGTATTAAATTAGCAATCATATAATATGAAATGTATTGTAGTCGTTCCTGCTTTATCATTTTTAATCCACCCTCATCAGTTTCTATCATTTCTGGAAATAAAGGTTCTATTTCTTGGGCTATTATACCGTAAAAATCTTCTTTAACACCAGAGGGGTCTTTTAACTCTTTTTTCCAATTATACTTACAAAATTTTATTTGTGAATATTTATGCTTTGAATTGGAAATATCATATTCGTCATCAAAATATCGTATATTGTTTTTTAATGTTAAATCACTTGAATTTGTTATAGAACCGCTTGTGCTTATATACCAATGCTGACCTGAATTCGCACTTGGAAATGTATCACTATCATACCAATGGAAAGTGTTAGTATCTCCAGTATTCATTATACCAATTGTATCTCCATTCAACCATATATAAGCACCTTCATTATTTATGGTAGATTGACCGCCTGTGTATTCTATAATTGCCGAACCATTTGGGAAATTGTTGCCGACAACTCCAGGAACACTATCATTCGTTGCTTCTCCTACACTAAATGTATTACTTAATCTAATTCTTAAATAATCAGGACTTCCACCTGTAATTCGTATTGTTCCATTAACATCTAATGTATCATTAGGACTATCCGTTCCAATTCCTACACCATCAACTCCAGAAGTGTTTCCAGCACCTACATAATAATTTCCATTAGAAGAATTTCTGCTCCATATACCATCTACAGATGAAAAAATTCGTTCGGTTAAAAACAAAGGTTTATTAAAAGATACGTATAGGCGGTTTGTATTAATTCTTAAAAGGTTGGCGTTTTTTTCATTACTTATATATGTATTACTATCACCCAAAATCAATTTCGCTATTCCATCGGCAGATAATACATTTCCATATTGAGTAAAATTAACATCGGTGAATGTTTGTGTTCCCGTTATAGTAGAATTACCATCTAAAGGCATATAACCGCTTAACGAAGATGAAGTTATGTATCCACTATTGTTTGTTAATAGTGAAATATTATCACCGGATTGAATACCGGAACTTGGCAAATTGGTTATTGTATTATTATTGTAATCAATAGTCTTATTTGTTAGTGTCGCTGTAGTAGTTTGGCCAACCAAAATATCATTGCTTAACCCGAAATTGATTGCGGGTAAAAAAATAGTTTTATTGCCTGTTGAGGTGTTGTTGTGATTTTGGCTTACCAGTATGGTTTTAACAGGGGCAAGCCCTCCTGACTTCATAAACGATAGTGTCTTGCTACTATCCACATCTACTTCAATGGATTTATTTGTCATCGTCCCGGCTGTGCTTAACGTAATAAAATTAGTATCGTTCGTAAAACTGGATAGGGCAGTAGGAACACCACTACTCGTAATAAAATTAGTATCGTTTGTAAAACTGGATAGGGCAGTAGGAACACCACTACTGGTAATATAATTTGTATCGTTTGTAAAAGTGGATAGGGTTGTCGGAATACTACTACTGGTAATAAAATTCGTATCGTTTGTAAAACTGGATAGGCTTGTCGGAATACTACTACTTGTTATAAACCCGCTGTCGTTGGTTAGGTCGCTTGTATTAGAAGGAATGCTTGCTGTTCCGTTTATTAGACTTTCTCCTTCTGTGGTAATGGGTATAGTAGTAAAGGAATCGCTTCCATCGCACTTTATTATTTTTCCAGCTGTCGTAGATAAATTAGCCAAAGAGTTCAATGTATTATCATAGGATTGAGTAGTGCCCCCAGGGCCGTAAATTATTCCTAATTTTTGTCTTGTTAATGCGGGGTCATCAAAAATATCGCTTTGCTCTCCACTTGTTAAAAATTTGTTTGCCATCGTATTATGTATATATATTACTATTTTTTATTTTTCTACAAAAAGTAGTAAGTCTAAATGTTAAAAAAATACACCCCTTTTACGATTTTGGGTATTTCTTATAAAAAACACATTTTCGTAATGGGGGGGTGTTTTTTTATTCAATAGTTAATAAATTTTTTGTAAAGTGCTTTTACTTCCTTGCGACCTATAATTCCAGAGTTATACAATTTATCTACAATGTCCCCGACTTCGTTCTTTAGTTGCGAACTCATGTTTCCCGCATGCTGACTGCCTACAAGTGTGTGAAGCCTTTCCACCAATTCGTTTGGATTCAAATATTTTACCCCGCGACCCCTTACCGGTGGCCGTCTTGCTCTTATATCATCACCTCTATCTATTTCTTCTTGCCTTCTTCGGTTTCTTTGTCGTCCTCTGGACACTCTACTACTTATTTCAAAAGCACCGGCACTGCCTTCGCTCACTTCACCGGGTCTTCCCATGCTAATTTTCCTTCTTCTTCCACGTTCTTCCATATTTCCCATTCTACGGTTCTGCCTAACTTTTCCTCTTGCCTCCTTTACTTCTTCTTCTTCTTGTTGTTTTTGTATCTTCCGATTTTTTCGTCTTTCGGATACTATGCCTTGTCGTCTCTTTTGACCTTTTTTACTTCTTTCCAGTCGTTTCTCTTCCCTACGGAATGCGGCGGCACCGCTCCTTTTTTGTTTTAGTGCGGAACGACGCTGTTTTACCCGATTGGCTATACCCGGTTGGCCATCATCACCACCATCACCACCATCATCATCATCATCATCATCATCATCATCATCGTCCTCAGGGTTTTCTATGTCCATGTCATCTCCGTCATCACCCGATTTTGTTTCTTCGTCCGGCTCTTCAACCTTTTGTTCCACATTCTTCGGCGGTTGTCTTTGATATTCCGTCCATTGCCTACCACTGTTTATCCACCAATCCCTATACCATCTTGCTTTACGGTTATTATTGCTTCCTTTTGGAAGTCCTACCAAATCCAAAATTTTAAAATATTTCACCAAGTCAGCATGAGGTATATTTCTCATATCAATGTCCGTAAAAGGTTTAAACACCATTTCGGCCAATCCCGGAGAAAGTTTAAATGTCAATGCCTCGCCAGTATTAATATTATTAACTCTAAACACCTCATCTTGAATGTCGGCTTCATCTACAACCCCATTA
>JACKZZ010019902.1_pt1 | contig 10903 bp, 7 predicted proteins | sample 8027871 | NCBI WGS metagenome assembly JACKZZ01 (sample SAMN15724774, study PRJNA655200) | protist metagenome | isolation source: fluorescence activated cell sorting (FACS) single amplified genomes of... | place: USA: West Boothbay Harbor, Gulf of Maine | collected 2000-07-19
CTTCTTTATTATTATGTGCTTATTTATTATTAATTATTTATTATTTATTATAACAAATAATTATAATAGTATATAGTTGTTATTTAATTGTAGTTAATATTATTAAAGGTAGACGAATGTAAATGCATGTGTAATATCGTTAAATGAGTGCAGTAGGACGAAGCATAAAAGTATATACACACGCATACATATATATACATATACTAATACACATATATACGCGCGTTCATATACAAAATATAACGACACCAACGCAAAGAACGACAGCAGCAACAGTCATAATATCAATCAAAAAGATGTTAAAAACTATAGTGAACCATGTAAAATATAAACAGCGTTTAGTAAATACAAATATAAAAGTGGTGATGAAAAATAGTATGTATGCAGTTGAACAAATAGTAAATAATGTATTAATGAAACCACAGCTGCCAGCATCGGACAACTGCGGTTTACAATTAGCTGGGTTTGATAATTATGACTTGCGTTATCCAAATGATAGGAAATTGCATGATGACAATGACAATATTGATGATCTTTTTTCAAATTTTGGTCCCATGTTGTTTGCAGTACCAAAAAGCAAAATTTCTAAGTCAAAAAAACGTATAAAAAACGCTATGAAGAGAACATTAAAGCCTATGAAACATTTAATAACATGCCGTAATTGTGGTGCTACAAAAGAAAGACATCGGTTGTGTATGGCATGTGAAAATCCAAAACCTAGACGCAAAGTTAGTAAAAGAACTGGGTATAACTGGGGATGGCCGCATTATTCCGCAGACGATTTCGAGGATATAACCGATGATAGTCCAACGAAAATTCCAGACAATTTTTTAGATGATGTGGTTGCCGTTGAGGATGACGACAGTAAGAAGAAGTAAAATTAAAATGGCTGTCGTTCTTGCAAATGGGTATACAATCATGAAGGTACAAAAAAGTACTTTATGTTACATAACATTTTCTACGCTGACCAATTAAATACAGGTAACGTACGATTTGATTTTTATTTTTAAATATTTTTTAAATTAATTACGCTCGTACTTTATTTTTTTTTTACGTACGAGTACTCGTATAAAAAATATATATTGGCGTGCAGTAATACAAGGTGTTATATTAAAAAGTTTTTAAACCTCGTTCTATTCGACACACCCAGTATTGTTTTACCACTCAATGTCACACGATATGTTCTTCCTTCGTGCCATTGCATTTATTGCTTTTTCGCTAATTGCTGTTCTAACGATATTTAAATTCGTTAGAGTTGTATTGAATATCAACCCTTTACCAATTTCATTAATTTTTTGGTGGTGGTGGAAAACTGGTAAAGATGATGATGATGATGATAAATTCTCCCCATGATCCTGTAGAAACTTCATTCCCGTGCTATTTGGTGGAGCTTTTTTCTGGTCATTTATTTGAATATTGTCCCAATCAAATTTATATATTAGATCGTCACTAAGTTGTGTCTATGCAATTTAGTACAATATTTGTACATTGCATGTAAATTTTACATGATAGTATAGACATGAACGACGTGTCAGTAAATATGAAAAAATAATTAATTTTTTGTATATATAGTTCCCCAACAACTTACGCATGCAGTTAAATTTAATGTTGATAATGCCATCATATTTTCACTAAAACAAATTAATCCATTATTTGTTATATTTTTATTGCAACGTATTGACAGCAGTGCTAACGTTTCACGTAACTCACGTGCTAAATGTTTAAGACTTTTATCTGTAACTTTTTGACAGTGATCTACATACAATTCTTTTAAATCGTTTAAATTAATTGCAATTTTGTCAACTAGATTATCGTCTATATTTTCAAGCATTGATATGTTTAATATTTCTATCATTCGGCAATATTGTATTATAGAGTCGATTGCATTTTCGCCCAATTCAAGACAACCTTCCAAGTTTAATTCTGTTAACAAATTAAATTCTGATAGCAATTCAGCGACAGGTTTATCGTGTAAATTAGGTGAAAAGGATATATCCAAGCTAGTTAAATCGGTACATTTGTAAAAGTACAATAATGCCTCATCTACAATTGGTGTATGGGATAATTTTAGGCCACGTAGTTGTTGGAATTTGTTACTGATCCGTCTGCATGTTTGCGCACCTACTACATTATTGATCCATGACAAATCTAGTTCAAACAAATTAATGTGCTCATTTAACGTTAAATATTCTACTGATAATTTAGTTAGTAGTTCACAGCCGGACAATCGTATTTCATTTAAATAAATACATGTTTTTGCTATATTTTCAATAACATAATCCTGTAAATATGTTGCACCTGACAAATTCAACGATTTTAAGTTTTGGCAATAATTTCCAATCTCAAAGCATACTTTATTACTAAATTTGCAGCCACGTATATCAATTGCTTCTAATTTTTCAAATTGCCAAAGAGCTAGCTGAAAACTCACAGGGGTTATATTTGTACACCATCCAATATTTAATTTTTTTACATGCGGTGCATTTATTATAATTTTTTCTAAATCATCATCGTTTATTTCCGTTAACGTAGTAAAATCGATTGTATCAAACCAATGGCTTTTATAAAACGAGAACACCAAAAATTTAGTCTTGTTAGTAAGAGTTACGCAATGTAATGTTCAAGAAAAGCCACATTGGCACACTTACAATCGTTTGTATGCATAGGTAAATGGAATTTTCTTAATAATTGAAGGAGGATAGTTGCACAAGTTTAACATCCGTGGTCCCGCATAATTATACCAAAAATTGTTGGTGGATAATATAGATAACGCAGTTTTATCTTGATATCCACTAATAAAACCAGAGTTCAAAACAATTCTAAATACCTTGGCTTTTTTTTTTCGGAATAAATTTTTGGCTCGGTATGATAATAACCAATTAGAACATGTTGTCTGAATTTCGTGGTTTCGCATCTTCGATATTTGTATTACTTTATTATCACTAAAATAATTTGATTCAATTAGTAAAATCAATATGAATGATTTTGGAGTACCACATAATCGCATATTTTTCGTTGCTTCTACTGCTTTTTTCCATTTCACCGATTTATCTTTCCATATAATAAATTCATCACAAAATTTTCGATGCGCTATTCTAGCTCTGCGTGTAGCACATTTTTTGCCACAACCTTCGCAAGTAAAATAATCTTTCCCATCTATTTTTTTATCTGTTTGGTTCGGTAGTAACAACGACATGGGTTTTAATCCTGGTGGTTCTTCCGGTAATATTGGCCATGCCGATGGCGCGGAACCCATATGTTTACCGTCGCTATAATATGATACTATTTACATTACGAGTGCGTATTTATGCAAACATTTTTAATTTATGTTAATGAACGCATGTCATATTGTTGGACATATATTATTGTAAAACCGATATATGTGTGTGATATTCACATTATATTATTTATTATTATTATATTATTAGAGCTATAGAGCTCTAATATTATTTTTTTTATTATACTTCAGAAGAAAAGTTTTACCTTACGCGTAAAATAACACTGTACACTATGTATTTACCCGAATTTAAAACTATACACTATGTAATTTTATTGTTTTTATAATCATATAGTCTAGTATATATTAATAAATTCCTATTTTCGGTTGGCATTCCATTAATTTAACTCAAATACTCAAATTCCATGATCGAAATGCTTCATAACTAGCTAAATGCAAAGCATGTGAAATGTTGTAGGCACCAGTTTCACTATCAACGCTTGGAACAAACGCTAATGTGTCAAAATGGTTCGCAAAGTTACCAGGTATTCCATTTGCTTCATTTCCACCAATTATCACAACTTTTTTGTTTACATTAAAATCAACACTCCATAAATTTTCCTGTTTTACGATCTTACATTTTTTTCCTTCTTCCACTTCACGTCGTTTCTCCTCATCTAATCCCCACAATGCAACCATTTGGTAATCACAGCCATGAAACACGTTCGAAACTAATTCAATACTTGGTGGCAAACCGATGACAAGCTTTGCGTTCCAATTGTATTTCAAGCATGTAGATTTTCGTATGACACCTTTCAGAAAATTGTTAGTATATATACTGCTATTTGTTTTCGAAGAAAATAATAATATTCTTGTAAAACCACATAAGAAACAATTTCGCAATATTGCACCAATATTACCTTCGTACATTACATCAATTAATAAAATACTTGGGCACGCCATAACATTACTCTCTTTCGCATTTAAATTTTCCTTTACATATTCATCCCAAGACATTACATGATCTTTGATAATTATATTCATTGTACTGCCATTTTTCTGGGAATGAAAAACACCACGCTCTCTCTTTTTTTCAAATTTTTCCATTTTTCTTTTTTTTCTTTCTTGTTTCCTTTTCTTCCGATGTTCCTCCATATTGTTATCTTTTTCTTGTACCAATACACTTCCATCTGGTTTTTTACCACACGACATAATATGGTGACTATCATCCATTATAAATCCCACCTTTTTGTAAAATTTTATGGCATTTGAATTTAACTTTTCAACACGTAAATTGACCGTCTGTATATTTTTTCTTTTACTTAGCTCCAACACAAAATTGAATAATTCTGTTGCAACTCTTTTTCGACGATGAAACGGCTTAACAAAGATACTTATAACCCACCAATATTCTGTACCCCACCAATCAGACCATTCTGGAGATATACCAATAACCCCAACAACCTTTTCTTCGACTATTGCGACAATATAAAATGGATTAAGATCACGCACATTATTATCATTACTACTCCGTGTTCCAAGACATTTTTTTACACCTGTTTTTAACTTAGTTTCGTCCAGTTTCAAACCACTCTCTGTCTCCAGTGCTAATTCCATCTGCAATTCGGCGATGGGCTGCAAGTCGTCTATGGTTCCATATCTTACGTGCATTTTACGTGTTTCTATAGATACTGCATACTCTCTATTTTAATACTTCTCACTATTTTACCTGCGGGGTGCATGTTTCATTGTACAACACACACTTGTATACGTATAACAATTACAATGCAAATGCGCCAACAACAATAATTAATAATATATAATAATAGTAAATAATAATATAAATACTAATAATAAGAAGAAGAAGAAGTGCATAATAATAATAATAAAAAATATATAGATGTATATTAATATATTACCACAACATATTATTATAATAATAATAATAATAATTTCAAATAATACGTATTAGTATAGATTAAGATCGTATTCAGTATTATAATAAATTAAAAAAAGTAGTATTAAGGTATACATGCTATTAAGGTGTAACAGAGTACAGAATCACAGTACGAGATGTTAATAGGGAAATAAAACAACGCCGGGCCAGTAACCAGTGATTCAAAATATAATTAGAGCAGAAAAATTAGAAAATTTCGAAATGTTTCGAGGCAATCCCTTAAAATAATGGGAGAAAAATATTCCCAATAAAAAACATTAATTCATTTTTATTTTCATTGTTATCCATTATGTATGTATTACACCTGTCTTGTCGACACGCGTCGCGACCAACGTAAAACCAACAACACGAAAACACTCATAAAAATTGATTTAAACAAAAAGTTGAAAATCTGAACCGTGAGTCTCTCCGAAATTATATAAAGTCGACGTGTACCAATCGAATCCACGATCGTACGGTGCAGTAAAAAGCCTTTAGCATTTGAACTGCTTTTGAAATGTGACGGGGTGTGTATGTGTGTTCAATTGTTTAGTGGGAATAGAATATATCTAGATAAATATACCTATTAAGTATTGGAAAATCATAAATAATAAATAAGTATGAAATCTTAGTTAGCAGATGAAGTATATGGTTTAAGGGTCCAAATTCGATCAAAACTTCGCTAAAATCCTTAGTATATAAATCTGATAGAACCAAGTACAAATTCTAATTTTTCTGCTCTAATAATATAGTGTTGAATTATTATTTTTTTAATCCTATTATTTATTATTAATTATTATTGTTGTATAAAAACAACATCTTCTATACAATTTAAATTATTTTATTATTTTTTGTATTTTGTGCCAATATAATTTAATTTTTCAAAAATTATATAATAATAATAATAATAATGCAATAAATAATATGATGGACTAAATTTCAAATTTTAATAATAAATAGTATTATAGTAATAATAATAATAATTCATAATAGTGTGCAATAATAATAATAATAATAATAAATAAATAAATAAATAATTGGAAAATAACTACCAGTATATCATGTGCAGCGATTACGTGCATCTGTCGATACGTTATATGTGACTATATCTAATCTCAAAAACATTGTTCGAAGCTTCAGCTTTTTTAGTATAAGCATTATATATAAGAGACGCCTCGTCTTACATAATTCAAAGGATAATAACTTAAGTATGGCAGAAGCACCTCGACGTGGCGCATGGGAAACCTCTGGGAAAATGCAAGGTGGTGGTAATTCTGGAAATATGAATATTTTCACTCCTGGGGACGACGGTCAGGGTTTAACGGATCCCAGCGCGCCGGTACTGATGCAGCCGGAAGCTGAGCGCCTGATTGAAAGCCTTGAACCAATGTCATTAAGAGATGTTGGAACAGAAAAATGGATGAAGCAGCACGAAGTTATTGAAAAGTTAAATCTTCAATCACACCAATCGGCACGTACAAATAGTGAAGACTTTGTGTTGGAAGCTTTGATAACGTTTGAAAAACTACCAGTCTTGGTGCACGAATTAATTGTTATTGAAACGTGGAGGGAATTTGTGTATCCAAAAATATACAAAGATTTAGCAAAGTCTCATAGCATGAGGGCATATTTTGTTCTGTACCACGAAGCTACTCTGGCTAATTTTTTGGAAGTCTTACTATACTATGACTATGCCGTAGAAGCTGCTGAGGATTCCGTAATAGAATTAGTTGACTGGACTATTAGGCGTTTGGTATATTTAAATGCTTTACCAGATGACCATGCTGAAAAATGGGCCCGTTTGCCGAGAGAAAAGCCTGTCCTAACTGGTGATGAGGAAAAAGACAAAGAAATTAAAATCCAGGCAGCTAAAAAAGCTGCAGCTGAACTAAATAGTAAGACTCCAGAAGATGATCTATACTCACATTATTTAACCATACAGTTTCGCGCATGTTGCTCCGCAGCAACGATTGCACGTTACTTGACACAACATACGGAAAAATTATCTTTAAATGTCTTGTCTAGAATGTTGGATACCCACGATATATTAATGTTGTTGTGCCCACTAGTAGAATCGCCACCATGGACATGGAAAAATCGCGAAACTGCACAATGGATGAAATTTGAAAATCAAAAATGGAAAGTTGTGAAACCAATTGATTTGCTAAAATTAACAAAATTAGAAGGGCAAATCTGGCTGTCCATTTACAATATTTTAACCGATAAAACATGTGGGGAACGATATTACTTTAGCTCGCAACGTAAAGATAATTTATTGAGGGCTAGAAAATATTTAAATGATGTGTTGTTGGATCAACTGCCAATGCTAGCAGATATACAGCGATTTATGGATGAAATTACCATTATGAAACCACCGGAAGCAAGTGCGAAGAATATGGGTGGGTTGATTATGGAGCAAGTTCCAGTTATTCGAGATGGTATGGTACAACGTTGCAATTGGGTAGAAGAAGCAAGTTTTGCATTGCAAGAGGTATTTGGAAAAACGGATGATCGATCTGATAAAGGGTTGCAAGCTTTAGCTGATTTATATTCCGGTGATGCGCTTGAAAGTTTAGTAGCAGAGCAAGAAATAACACCCGAGGAGAGGCGAGGACCTTTGATTGACGGAGAAATTAAATTATATGCACCTAGAAAAGAATATGACGATCCTATATTAAACATGAAGTTAAAGATTGTTCCTGGTAAGCCGACACCGCAAAGCACTTCACAGGGTATGTTTGAACGATATAAGTTACAAGTTGTAGGTTCTACATTTGGTCAATATGTACCTTATCTAGGTACCATGAAAGTTACATTATCGTTTCTAGACGGCACTAAAGTTGATGTTGAATCGGAGTTACCAATGGAAATACCGTCGACGGTTGTTAAGAACTACGACATATACAAACCAAATGAAATGATTGATGTGGAAGTGCCGGCTGATGAGAAAAAACTGCCAGCAGCATCATGGCATAAAATAGGGTCATTAGAAGACCGAGCTGTCGTCCAAGTACAATTAAGCCGCTCAAAACATGGAAGAAAGGAAAATGTTACAATCCTGGACGATGGAACAGCACATTTGCACTGTTACAATTTAGGTGTAATTTTTGTCTCTTTGCCTATGATTGGTAGCAGAGCCAGGGAACATTTGGAAAGGCAGTTACAAGGTGAGAATGAAGCTCGATTAATGAAAGAAGAAATGGCCAAGAATCAAGAAAACGCTATAAAGAAGAAGACAAAGAAGCGTAGGGAAGATGATAACACTGTTGAAAAGTTTAGAGATCGAATGAAATGTAACCAAAAGAACAGCAACAATGAGAATAACAGTAGTAATAACAAAATTACAATCGTAAATGAAAAGGAAGAAAATATGAACAAAAGCACCCCAGTAGCAACTACGTCAGAGGCAACAAAGATTGCAGGTGAGAAAACAAGTTCAATGGATGAAATGATTGAGGCAACTGAGTTTGATGAGCTTGATTAAGAAAAGGAAATACATATTCGATTTTGTGTTTCCCGCGATCGTATAATTTTTTTTATAATTTTATATATATGTGTTTGAATTAAATAAAACAATAACAAATTTACGTGTAAAACTTCTATGATATCATACGATAGTATGATATCATAAAATTACTCTCATATGCACACTATCATAGAACACAGACACAGCCCTAAAAACAACATACCACACACCTTAGTATCAATTAAATGGGGGCATATGAGAAAAAACGTGCCCCACAATCTATGGTAATGCTTCAGTTATGATGGCTACCCAGACGATTTGCTTCTTGCCAGTCACATTGCTTCTTTCTTAAACCACTCTGTACATGAATTCCACGATCACTTTTTGCATCAAATCTTAACACTTCGTCCTTTTCAATTGTATAAGCAGGCCATTTAGTTGGTGTAGCATCAATCATAATGCGGTTATTCATAGTATTAATATGTTGTTGATTACCATTTGGATTGCCAGTTTTTGCAAAATTTACCCAATATAATGACATTTCTACTGCTAAATCTTGTTCTTCTCCTTTTTTCAGCAACATTAAATCGTTATAGACGTAAACAATTTCAGTTGCATGTCCAACCGTTGTTGCATTAGGTCCACATCCTGGCAATTTATCTTTAGAACTTTGTGTTGGGTGCGCAAATAAATACGTAAATACATTTGGTGTATTTCCTTGAATTAACTTTTTTGCAACATTTCTTACACCACATGCACCAAGACCGGGTACCTGCGGGGTATAATGTACGAAGAGAAATGAGTTAGAGGAATTATTGAATAATTTTCGGGGAATAGAAAAAGAACTTACAAAATCTGTACCAATACGTGTGGCATACCACCAATATAAACTAAATTTTCCTAATTTTTTTGGATAACTATAGTTTGCTGGAGCATATAAATCTTTTAATTCACGTTGCTGATTTCCAATAATACCTTGTGAATCCAATAGAAGATTAAGCCCGGTTTCGCTTAAAGTATTTTTGACTTGAGAAATTGTGAAAAATGCCATTTCGTCTCTGTTACTACCTATAATAATTGGAACTTTGTTGTTATAATCATGATTTGTAATTAAATTTTCTGGTGTATCTGTTAAAGAAACACCATCTACAACTGGGCCCCATGTTGAATATCCAGCCATGGCCATTGTAGCTGTTACCTCTAACAATTCTTTTGGTGTTTTTTTTATCATACAATATAATGATAGACACGATGACAATTCAATTGCTTTATAATATTGTTTATCCGATTCATTCAGAAAAAAAGCACCGTCATTGTAAACACCAGATTCAATAATGGCTTTGCTATATAATGAAAATGACTCTTTTTGAGTTAAATGATTAAATACACTATTACCTCCAGCACTTTCACCGAAAATTGTAATATCATCCCCATTACCACCAAATGCGCCAATATTATGCTTCACCCAGTCTATTGCCATACGTTGATCTTGTATTCCAAAATTACCAGTGCTACCGTCAGTAGTGCGTTTTTTTATAGCAGTACCAGCTAAAAATCCAAATATATTCAAACGATAATTTAAAGTAACACATATAATTGAATTATTTGAACGGGCAACCATTGTATCTGGTGTATATGTATTTGAACTACCATCAACATATGCACCGCCGTGTATCCATACCATAACAGGTAATAATGTTTTATTTGCTTGTGTAAATGGTATATCATTATCAAGTAAAGGGGATGCAACATTTAAAAATAGACAATTTTCTGATATATTTGGTTTTGTATGGTGAAAATCCAGTTGCATACAAACTTGTCCAAATTTAGTGGCATCCCTATCACCAAATTTGCCATAAGGTTGCGGCGGTTGCCATCTCAAATCACCTATTGGTGGTTTTGCATATGGTATACCATTATATACTGCAACTGTATTTGAAATTGACGACCTTTTACCAGAAACTGTTCCAATATTGGGTATAACAACTTTCGGTTGTTCTAACGTTCCTGTTGATACCTGAATCAATAATATATTTGTCAGAACAATAAAATAATGATTCATACCTTGGAAATAATGTATCTATGTGCTTGCAACGTTACTCAATATGCTTTTGTGTATGGAAATAAAACGACAACAACCTATAACAATAATGTATACATGTTCAAATTTTAAATCACAATTTTTGTTTTTCTTGACTTCTGGACTGATATGAAATGCATGATGATGAGATAATAATATGGCATCATAATACATACATAATAATAAATTAGTATAAGTACTATA
>JACKZZ010005015.1_pt1 | contig 10902 bp, 18 predicted proteins | sample 8027871 | NCBI WGS metagenome assembly JACKZZ01 (sample SAMN15724774, study PRJNA655200) | protist metagenome | isolation source: fluorescence activated cell sorting (FACS) single amplified genomes of... | place: USA: West Boothbay Harbor, Gulf of Maine | collected 2000-07-19
GATTCGGATATAAAAAAGAGTTCAAAGGCAAAGAGCACTTTGTAGAGTCCAGAGAAGATCTTTACAGCGATTTAGCTAACCCCAATAAGGATTATACTGCCAGAAAGTTAGGCGAAATCCAGTTAAAAGATTTCAAAGCTGCAAACTTTACTGATTATTTCCCCAAGCAAGATTTCATGGATGATGCTCTGGAGGAACTCAACTTTGATTATGTGCTGAGTAGCGTAAAACTTCAGCTAGATAGTATTGCTTCACTCAGTTCAAAGGGTATTGTAGATTGGCTAGCTCATGCAGATGACAATTATGTAAGTGCTACCATACACCACATGATTTGTGCCTTTGCATGTCATGAGTTAAACCTAAAGTTTGAGGAATTAGGTTTTGAAGAACGAGCAGAGCTTGGCAACAATCAGTCACACTATGATATCTATATTAAAGATCGCGACGGCAATGAGGTAAGTAGCATTGAAGTTAAGACCACAAATGGGCGATCATACTGGAGCAGTGGTTCAAACAAATCAGGATATAATTTGTTGTTTGCTTACAACAATGAGCGTGACAGATTCTTTGCTGTGAGTGTATATCTGGGCATGGATGATTGGGAAGGCGGTATGGCTGGCAAATTTACCCTGCCATGTAAAACTGTTTATCTCAAGGAAGAAGAAGATACTAATATCTATATTGGTGATATTGAGCTGGATAACGATACATATCGCATACAGAAATATCGCTTTGAGGGACTAAGTGATTGATTTGACTTTGTTTTTTTCTTCAAGAATATCAACAACTTAGAGCTTGACAGATCTGAGATTTGTGCTATCATATATACATAGTTAGGAAATAGTTAAAGGAAACAGATATGGCAGACCGTTTATACATCCCAGAATTCCACTCAGAAGACATCATGGCTGACATCGACTTCCAACGCGCAAGCTTTTACTTCACGCACTGGGGCAATGTTAAGCCTGAGCCCAAAGGCGATTGTATGCTGGACAAGCTCAAGCGTTTCGAGGACTGGTACCACAATCAAATCAGTCACATCAACGGCAACGTTCATCATCGTTATCAAGATGTTGACGAGTTCTACTCTGAGTGGCGTTGGGAGATTTGTTACTTTAACTGCCTGTTTCAGGGTTTTGCAGAACTGTTTGCACCCAAGCCAGAGGTGGCATGACATGATCTGGTTTTTCATAATATTGGGTATATTTCTTGCCATACTCATGGCAATACCAAGCGCCGTACTGGGCGGGGCAATCATGCTAGGACTTTTGGTTTGGATGATCTCAGAGGGCATGATTTTTTGGATCATAGGTTCCATGTGTGCCTTAGTGGTAATTGGAACAATATCTAATAATTAAGGAGCACAAAATGTCAAAGCGTTATTTCAAAATTAACACAGGTGCCTACGGTGGTGAAATAACCTGCGGCGAGGTAACACCAGAGTTTTACGAATACTGGATTGATAGGGACGACTCAGATCTAATTGACGCCATGTTTAGTGATGGCGAAGGTTTTGCTGACTCTCCCAAGCCTTGTGCAGACGACGAAGATTACTGGTCGGCCTGGCATCAGCTGGATAATTTCCATCATGGCAGTGCACCCTATTCTGACAACACCTATCGTGTTACAGAGATTAGTCTGAAATCTGATGTTACCTATGATGCAGAGTATGGTGAGTTTGAAGGCGGGCCAGGTGGTTATGATTACTTCGATGAGCTCACTGACTGGGAGGACCAGGCAAATTTGGACTACATCCAGATTGCAAGTCAGGAACTCTATGGCAATCGTGACAACCTAGGCAAGTCAGGTTGTGTTCCAGTATTGTTTTTTCACAGCGCCGAGAAAGGTAGTTTTGGTGAGGTAGTGGTTGTTACTGATGGCGCAGACTTTAATCCTGCAAAGTTCAGAGTTGACATCATAGAAACTGATGTGGGCGAATTTATCGAAAGTTACTGGTATGATAAAAAGCAATTGCCAGTAAACTATGACTGGTGTGATAGCCGCGGCAAAGGAACATATTGCTATCTGAGTGTTTTGGACACTGCTGATCATGAAAAGTGGTTCAAGCCTCTCAGTGAGGACATGCCTGAATTACAGGAATACTGGGAAGCAGACGAGGATGTGTTATAATTTTACATAATCTATACTAAATAACAGTATGGAAATGTTTGATCCCACACAAAATGTAATCACTTTCACTGACAAAGCTCAGAGTCACTTCAGGTCAGTAGTATCTGATAACTCAGCCATAGGCATCAGACTGCGTCTGGAAGGCGGCGGTTGTGCTGGTTTTGCCTATAAATGGGATTTAATATCAGACATTGGTGATATCAATCTAGCAGACTATACCCAGAAATTTTCGGATTGGCAATTTTGGATGGACGACGTCAGTAAAAAATATCTCATGGGTAGTGTGGTAGACAAGAAGGTAGACATCGCTGGCGAGATCATAGATATCTCATCGCCCTTGGCTGCCTCAAGCTGTGGGTGTGGGGAAAGCGTAAGCTTTAGTGTGTAATGGCTGATTATACCTTTTTGGAATACACATATAATCCTGATTGTGAGACCACCACTACAGATATCATGCATCAAAGATTAAAGTCTCTGGGCTTTAGTTGCAAGGCTATGCATGACAGCAACTTACATGAGTTATGGACTCAGCGTCAAATTATTCTGTGTGTGAGGAAAGCCGATGTATTAATACCCGGTCTGTCTGGCATAGGATTTAATTTCTCCCAATCTGAATTGGACAGTCACTGTTTGGGTATAAATTTTGATCACGAAACAGACATGTACGTGGGATCTGATTCGCAGGGTTTAAGAATTCTGGGCATGCCAGATGAAATTTCTCTGGATGAATATAATTATACTAAACCTGAAGATCTGGAAGATGTGAAACAAAACGGCATGGAAAATGTCACAGGTTTGGTTTATAATACCCACAGTGACATTCAGGAAGAATGGAAAGAAATGGGCTTTAAATTTAATAACTCTGAACGAACTAGCATAATTAGTTCTAACAATAGATTGGGTGTTATGTTTAAAAATAGTATACACGAACAAAGGATTCCCACTTTAGTTGTGGACACCCATGATGTTTTTGATACCACTGTTAATTTACTATGTGCCGGAATAGATACATTAAAAGTTCCCGTTGCGGAAGATTTAAATTTTGGTCAGGAATTAAATTTTAAAATTCGTGCATACAATTGCGTAGCCATAGGAAATGGAAATAGTTATAGCATAGAAAAATATGTTCCTGACGCGCTTCCGGGTCTAAATATCATAGTACGTATGAGAAAGCGTTACATGAACCTGGCAGAATATTCTCTGGATAGATTTTATGCCAATGACACCTAAAGTTAAAAGTAAACACTATTCCCTGATGTTTCCAGATCACATGATGCTGGAACATTTTGGAGAGACTCAGCCATCTGCAACACAAAGAGCAGATAAATTCCAAAAGTTTTGGGATTCCTGGTCAGAAAATCAGATTATATTACCCAAGGAAGTAACAGAATTGCGTGTGCATAAAATTTTGCAACCATACATGAAGTCTTTGTTTGAATGGCAAATCAGAGCTGGAATGACAGAAGCCACTGGTCCTGGGCAAGATATCACAAAACATATATCAATAGATGCCCGTAACCATAAGTATATGAAGAAGGCATTGTTCGTGAGATTTTGTGATCCAGATCTCCATGCCATGGCAAGGATATTGTTAAGCTAATTATGTATGATATTAAATTAGAGTCTATGACGCTCACAGAATTGCATTCAGAATCGGAGCGTCTGCAAAAAATGCTTGTTGATGGCAGGCACAGCGAATCAGTGTCAAAACAAATTTTAGAATTTTTAAATACTGTGGATCAACGTATATCTGAAGTTATGTTTATGGATAGATTTGAAAAATCCCAGGAAGGTAAATCATCAATTATAGAAATAGGGTACACAGAAGAAGTAGTCTACACACCTGACTATTCTAAACAGGAACTCTTGGACGCTTTGGTGTTTGAGTACACTACAGGAGACAGCAATGAAAAAAATACAAATGGAGAAAAAGGTTAGAGTAGGCATACTTCTCTACCAGGGCACACCAACAAAATTACTGGAACCCAAAACCATTGAAATAAGATTTAGTCTGCGTACTGAAAACGATGACATAGAAGATATAATTACTTCGCAAATCAACCACAATATCAGTTATGCTAAAATACGATTGTTCCTGGAATCCGTATTGCCCAACACCATGATATGTAGTTCCAAGGATCTGACAGAAGCATTGGTACTAAGCGCAGAATTAGAAAATAACCTCATGGTTGTGCCCGACTGCGGAGAGAGCATAATTTCGGCCGCACTGCATCATAAACTCAATGCAATATGCAAAGAATACACTTACATGGAAGAACTTGTGTTGTATGAACCAGAACAGGATATAACATACAGATATTTACTCACAGATGACGAATTAGATATTAGCTTGCCCACAGGGTGCTGGTTGGGCGAATTAAGTTTTTGGGACGATCCCTGGTGGGAAAGAGATGATTGTCTGACATTTGACAATATTGCACAAAATAAAACCGAACTTAAAACATTTGCAGAGCAAAAAATGATTCATGAATACAACAGCAGAGATACATTTATTAATTTAGAAAAAGATATAGCCATGATGTTTGAACCAGAGGACAAAGCAGAAATCACTGAACCTGCCAGAGATGCAGATGTAATTCGTGTAGATTTCAACAAAGGTTGACATATGGAATCTTGTGTTGTAGAATTAAGTTATGAAAGTTTATGACACAGATACTGCGATTGAGCTGATCTATCAGAACAGGCACACAGAACTAGATATGTTTGTGTGGGATTGTGTGGATCATTATAATAATCATGCTAGTGAAATGGGCGTCCCCAATTTACCCGAACAAGTGGAACATAACACAGATTTTTGGTTACCAGATTACTACAAAGAACTGGATGTGGAACAATATATCAGGCAATTATGTCCAGATAATCACATTGCCAGAGCCAGGGTAGATGCAGAATTGCAGATGTTTACTGCCAGGAATCTCACAGATATTCTGAGATTACTTATACATATAGTAACAATACTCAGAAAGAATAATATTGTGTGGGGTGTTGGTAGGGGTAGTAGCGTGGCCAGTTATTGCCTATATTTGTTAGGGGTCCACAGAGTGGATAGTATCAAATATGAACTGGATATTAAGGAATTCTTAAAATAGGAACATATATGAAAGGCGGCAAAAGAACAGCAAAAGGCAGATTCATCAATATAGATGATGTTATAGCAAGTGCGCCACATTCCACTGCTGTGGGAAATATGAGAGTCAATGCACAGGGTGACAAACTTGGACCAGGCGGTGAAATCACAGAGACTCGAGAAAAGCGTACCAGAACATATTATAAAAATCATCCACAGAGTAGCAATCAAAAAGTCAGTATCAAAGGGGAAATGCAGGAGGCTTTTGCACAAGGTCATAGTGATTTAGGTGATATGAAGCCTGCCACAAGTGATACACACAGAGAAAATACTCGCACAACTCCAAATAATCAGGCAGATAAGTTTGAAGAGTCAACGTCAGAGTCAGAAGTATTACCTGATCAGTTTGACGACATGGAGATGCCTGACATTGACCAATATCAGTATACGTCAGATCTGGACGAAAAGGAAGATTATAATACAGAGCCAGCTGGATATGAAGAAGTTGAATTAGATAATGGCGACATTGTTATGAAGCCATACTGGCCTATTCGGGACGATCAAGATGACAATGACACATGATTCCATGTGCGATACAGTAACGCTTACATCTCAGTCCAAGGACGACACGATAACTGTTAGCATGGGTGGTCTGGACGATTTGTCTATAGATACCCTCACCACTGTTACTCTAAAGGACAATACATGTGATACATTCACGCTGGATGACATTTATTTGAGTGATTATGGTACAAGTAAAAATGAAATTAAAGTAGGCGATCAAACTGTTACACCTGAGCTTGTGGAAAAGATGCAGGCTTTGTTTGACATCATAGAAAACATGGACGACAACAATCAAATTAAACAATTGTTTAATACACAGATTAGTATGAATAAAATACGAGGTGATCATGGCGATTCTTAAACCAATAAACGATAATATATTAGCAATAAATGGGGACTTTGGTGACATGGAAACTCAAGCTGGGCTAGTAATTAAAAGCACCATAGGAAAATCTGAGGGGATAACACCCAGATGGTTCCAGGTTTCAGCAATTGGTCCAGAACAAAAGCATCTGGAGCCAGGCATGTGGGTTTATGTAGAACATGGTCGTTGGACAGATAGATTTAAATTTGAAGAGGTCACATACTGGCAAATCGATCCACAGGGATGTTTGGCAGCAAGCTGGGACGAACCCCAAAACACCATCAACATTGGTGTCCACGAAGGTGCTTACAAAAAACAACGAGCATGAAACTTTCTGATCGCACTGGCATAACTACCACTGGGGCATATGGCGCTATTATATTGTCTGGTGTAGTTTTTGGGTTTTTGAGTCCCTGGTGGCTAGTTGCAAGTATTTTTTTATGGGCTAGTGCAGTTGGTATTGAACAAGGTCCCAAAAAATGAATCGAGTAATTTTGTGGATTAAAATACAATACAGTAAAATTAAGTTATGGTGGTTCATGAGGTCGGTCAGAGAGGACTTTAAAAGGATTGACAAGGATATCAATGATAAATTATCCAGATAATATCAGAGTATATGATAATTTCCTGCCAGACAACATAGCACAAAAAGCATATTCACAACTAAGTAGTATTCCACAACAATGGTTTAGTTTACGCAGAACCCAGATGGATCACGACCAAAATTCCCCACAAGGCACCAGAACCTGGTGGAGTATTCATGGACACAAAGGAGAAAAATCCGGTCTGGACATCAACGGTAAAACTACATATCAGTTTATGGCCACAGATAACCATCAGATCGGGTGTGATTGTTTGTACTGTGATTTGCTAAAAATTTTTAATACCAATCAACCACCAGAAGTTTCTGATCAACAAATTTCTCAGAGTTTTTTAAGTGTATTCAGACCAGGAGATTTTCTAAGCCAGCACACAGACAGTCAAACAGATTGCTCCTGGGCATTTACCTACACACTCAGTACTGGCTGGAGACCTGAATGGGGAGGTATATTAAATATACAGGATAGTACCCATGGAGACTGGTATGCTTTCCCCCCAGTGTTTAACAGATTAATTATGATGGATATGTCTACACCTATTAAATCTAACCATTTTGTCAGTAAAGTCATAGATGAATGTCCTGTGAATCGAATCACCCTGAGTGGTTGGTATAATAATTAATTGACAAATTCCATTTAATAAAGTATAATAAATTATGGATATCAGAGAGAAGATTAATTTTAGGCTGGATGAATTACAGACCATCATGGAAAACAACTACCACTTGACTAATCCCAAAGAAGCAATTGATTTAACACATCGCATCAGTCCATTTTGGGCTATATTATCAGAGGAGGATCGTGAGTATGTGCAGTGTGCTCAGGATGCCATTGAACATCAATCGGAGTGGAATGTATGAAGGAACTTTGGACGGAACTCTATAGGCCCAACAATGTTGATGACTATGTGTTCAGAGATGACGCACAGAAGCATCAGATTGAAAACTGGGTAGCAGAAGGAGCCTTGCCACACTTACTATTTTCAGGTGCTCCGGGCACAGGCAAGACCACACTTGCCAAGGTCTTGTTAGCAGAGCTGGGTGTCATGGACTTGGATATATTAGAGATCAATGCCAGTAATGAAAATAGTGTGGACGTAATACGATCTAAAATTACCAATTTTTCCAGCAGTTTGCCCTTTGGTGATTTTAAGTATGTGCTGTTGGATGAGGCAGACTATATCACACCAAATGGACAGGCTGCCTTGCGTGGTGTAATGGAAACATACCACATGTCATGTAGGTTTATATTAACCTGTAACTATCCCAACAGAGTTATCCCAGCCCTACACAGCAGATGCCAGGGCTTCCACATCGAGAAGTTAGACATCACAGAGTTTACTGCTCGCATTGCTACCATAGGTATTTCGGAAGGGGTGGAGTTAGATTTAGATACCCTGGACAGTTATGTACAGGCAACATACCCTGACTTACGGAAAGCTATTAATTCAGTACAACAGAATGTCGTGGATGGTGTACTACTGAAGCCACAAGCAGGTGACCAGGCATCATCAGACTGGATGTTACAGGCGGTGGAGATGTTTAAACAAGGGCAATACAAGCCAGCTCGTGAACTTATAGTAAGCCAAGCTCGTCCCGAAGAATATGATGATGTCTACAAGTTTTTGTATCGCAACCTACAACTCTGGGGCGATACTGATGCCAAGCAGGAGCAAGCAATCATCGTTATTCGTGACGGCATGGTCAAACAGCCCATGTGTGCGGATCCCGAAATAAATCTCAGCGCAACACTCATAGAACTTACCCTGATCTAATTTATTAGATAAATACCTGTATGCACAAAAGGGGATTTTTGTGGTAGACGGTATTGACACAACTTCAGTAACAGCAGAAATTGCAGAACGAGCCTGGTATGTCAGAATCTGGCACTGGATTCTGAGCTGGTTTGTCGAAGAGTACGAAGTCACTGTATACTTTGTATCTGAAATAATTACGCATCCAGAAACTGGCGAAAGTAGCTTGAAGCGGGTAAAACGTGTGTTTTTAATGAAAGACATCAGTAAAAAATCTCAAACAGAAATACGCGGCAAGGATCGAAACGGATTCCCCATAGAAATTAAAACTGTGGAACCATTCGATTATACCATTGTAAAAACAAAATAACAGGAGATAAAAAATGCCAATTGAAATTTCAGGTGGAGTCCTACTAAGTGGGCCAGTAATATTAGATCCCACAGGTGGATCATCACCAAGTCCAAGTGGAGGTGGCGCCAGTAACTTTGGATACACAGCTGGTGGATACCCCGGAGGAAGCTTTAGCAATGTAATAGATAAGTTTTCATTTAGCAGTGATGCAAATGCAACTGATGTAGGCGACACAGTGGACGAACCCGTAGCAGAAGCTGGACAATCTAGCTCATCTCACGGATATATTTCAGGTTATGGTGGTCCATCAGGTGCTCAAATACAAAAGTTCCCATTTGCATCAGATGGTAATGCCAGTGATGTAGGTGATCTCACAGTAGCCAGATCTGAAGCAGCTGGCCAAAGTAGCTCCTCTAGTGGATATACAGCAGGTGGTCGAAGCGGAAACAACTTTAATGTTATTGATAAATTCCCATTTGCAAGCGACGACAATGCCACAGATGTGGGTGATTTAACTGCTACTCCTTATATTCTTGTTGGTCAAAATTCGGCAGATAGCGGATATGCATCAGGCGGAAACACTGGTCCTACTGGGTCACCACCATGGACTACAGTAAATACAATCGAAAAGTTCCCATTTGCATCAGATGGTAATGCCACAGATGTAGGTGATCTCACAGTAGCCAGAAGTAACCTAGCTGGTCAAAGTAGCTCCTCTAGTGGATACAGTAGTGGCGGTCAGCCAACTCCAGAAAATATGGCTGGTAACGTTATTGATAAATTCCCATTTGCATCAGACAGTAATGCCACAGATGTGGGCGACGTTACTGTAGCACGAAGAAAGCCGTCGGGGACATCGTCCACTGCCAGTGGCTATTGTGCGGGTGGTGAAGCCGCGGTTTCGCCAGCTCAGCAAAATATTATAGATAAATTTCCGTTTGCCAGCGATGGCAATGCAACAGACGTTGGCGATCTTACTCAGGCTAGATCCATGACTACTGGAGCACAATACTAATTTTTTATAAAAAAGGAATGGGGAGGTTACGCCTCCCCAGTTTCTCCTTATAATTTTAATATTACATAGGCTGATCGTAAAGTTTAAGAACTTCCTCTACTACTGGATGTCGCTCAATGTCTGAATCACCAAACATCACGCATCTGATACGAGTAGCACCTAGTCTGGACAGCCTCTCAGTAAATGTTTTAAGACCATTGCTTTCATAACCTCTGTCATGCTGTGCCAAATCGCCCGTGACTACTAGTTTACTGCCCTCTCCAATGCGGGTAAGTAACATTTTCATCTGGCTATCAGTGGCGTTCTGCATTTCATCTGCTATGATGTAAGAATTCTTAAATGTGCGGCCTCGCATATAGGCCAGAGGTGCTATCTCTATTTTGTTGTCCCCCAACATATATTCTATTTGTTGAGGATTATAATATTCCTCAAAAATATCAAATATGGGTCTGGTCCAGGGCGCCATCTTCTCCTGCAGAGTGCCTGGCAGAAAGCCGTGTTGCTCATCCACGCTAACGGCTGGTCTGGTAACAACAAATTTATCTATGGTGTGGTCTTGCAGGCCGCGTATGCCTGCCAGTGTTGATATCATGGTTTTGCCTGTGCCGGCTGGGCCCACTGCAAACACAATATTAGTTTCAGGATCTTCCAGATGCCCCAGCAAGTCATCCTGACTGAAATTTCTGGGTTTTATTTGTACTTGTTTCTGTCTGATTCTGTGTAAATCATTTCCACTGTGTACTAATCTCAAATATGATTCTCCTTGTTGTTGTTTTTTTCTATACTTGTTACAGTTTTCCTTTCTCTTTTTTCTGGACATAACGGTTGTACTCCTTTTTCCAGTCATAAAAAAACAGGTCATGGGATGCCCCATACCTGATTATCGATACTCGTCTGCGTTTACAACTTTTTAGATGGTTGTTATTCATCAATGTTATTTAGTCCGATAGTGGCGCGAAAAACATCTGTGTTATTGATGACAGATCAGATAAATACCCTTACTAGAGGATAAAATATGCCTATATCAGCACAAGATC
>JACKZZ010011996.1_pt1 | contig 10900 bp, 8 predicted proteins | sample 8027871 | NCBI WGS metagenome assembly JACKZZ01 (sample SAMN15724774, study PRJNA655200) | protist metagenome | isolation source: fluorescence activated cell sorting (FACS) single amplified genomes of... | place: USA: West Boothbay Harbor, Gulf of Maine | collected 2000-07-19
ACCTTGATTCTCTTCAGTATGTTGATCTGAACACATATCCGAACCCTGTTCTGTCCAAAATGAGTGCCAATATGGACGATTACGAGAGGTATATTGTGCAAGATGTGCTGACAGAAGCTGTCTCTGAAGTCCACGAGAGGGGAATGGACTACCCGCTTGATGACCATCATTTCAATGTAACTGCCACGGCTGATGAGACTTTGACCACTGTGGATCCTGCAGCACACTCAGTAATAATGACCGAAGAAGATGCTTTGACGAATCTGGACAGCATAATGAGCATTTTAGAAGCTAACAATGAAGAGTCAATGGAGCATTTCCCCAGGAGTTCCATGGGCAGTGTCAGCTCCTTTTCCAGGAGTCGTCGATCTCTCGACACGACTGAAAAGAGCACTGGAATTAAAGGAGTTCATGGAGTTACAGCGAAATCCAGTTACAATGAAGGCGATGATGATGTTTTGTATTCGGCCTGCCAACTCGAAGATGACGAGGGACAAAGTTGTGAGTTGGTGTCTGTTGTAATTGGAGAGAAGAACAGTCGTCACGATTTAGATGGGGCCAGCGCAACATTGTCACCTCGCAAGTTGACGTATGAGCAAGAACTACAACAGCAACAGCAGCAGGAGATGTTGATTCTGGGGGCTGAAGCGATGCAGGAACAAATGACTCATGCTTACACCACGGCACAAAGACAGCGAGAAGCAGAAATGGACAGATTGATCGCGCAAGAGCAGCAGATAACTGCAGACCATTTGAAATCTCAAGAACTGCGGCAGCCCAGTGCAGAGGGTGAGGAGGAGTTTTCCTGCCAGGAGACCAGCCAAAATGAGTTGGAGTGGTACGAGGTGGAGTTGGAAAGAGTCACCACTGAGCAACAGCGATTGAAGCTTGAGCATGACGAAGCTGAGCGCCGTCATTTAACAGAGCTGCGGGGAGTGCAGGAAGTGTTGGCTGCGACCAAGAGAGCAGCTCCCATCAGTCCTTCCAGAGTGCATGAACCGAGAGTGACTTTTTCTCCCCGCGTGGAAGAAGAAGAGGAGGGAGAAGCGGAAATAGACGTGCTAGGGGTGAGCACCATGCAAGACTTTATGAAGAGGTCAAAGAAGAAAACCACCTTGCAGCCTCTGTCCGAGTCGCAAGCACAAGAGCACGAGCACGAGCAAGAGCAAACCCCTACAAATCAAAAAGAAACGCTTTTTATCCAAGAGGTGGGCAAGACTGAGAGGGAAGAGCCTGAAATGGACATGAGCGAAGTAGCACTTGCCGCGAAACAATTCGTTGGAGGGATTCTGGATAAATGTTTGCACGCTTCAAATGGTAAAGGGAACGAAGATCGAAACGAGAACGTGTCACTTTTGACACCAACCAAAGAAAATTCAACTCAGAGCGCACTCCAAATTAATTTTGACGATGTTTTTCATGAGCACAGTGTTGAAGTGACTCATGTTGAGTCTTCGCCGTCCACACCTACCAAAGACGATAATTCTGTTCGCAAAGCCAATAAAACAACTTCTTTTTATTTAAGTCCTCCACAGAAAGAGAAACGAAAAGAGAAACTTCTTGCTGATGCTGAGAAGATGTTGACCTTGTCACAGTCCAAGAAAGAAAAAGTATCCGATGGCGAGAATGACATGGATGTGGACATCGATATATTACCTGTCTTCTCCGCTTGGTGTGAAAACGTGTTCGACGAGCTCAACTCAAATGACCACAAGTCGCCTGCCTGGAAGCTGAGGCCAATGTCAAGAGAGAACCGCAACTTCACCTCGAGCCCTGTGGATCAGAGTAAGTTGACATGCGACGTGACGTGACGTGACGTGACGTGACGTGACGTGACGTGACGTGACGTGATGTGATGTGACATGACGTGACGTGATGTGATGTGATGTGACATGACGTGAAACAAATGGACGCACAAGCGATTTGTTTCTGTCAACGCTTTTATTGTCCATATACTTGTCTCACTTGTGTACTGTACATTGTTTTCGTGCCAATCCCAATAGATGTCAAGCTGGACGATATTTTTGCAGAGAGTGAGAGCGACACCCCGCCACTCAGCGTTGTGGCCACTCCGGTGCACAGCCCGGCCAAGCTGCAGCACCCGGACTACGATAAAGCATTTGCAGTTCTGAACAACCCCAAGAGTGTCACAGATGATGATATCTTGCAGAGAGTACTTATTTCTCTTGGCGTGTCCGAGGCGGAAGACCTTGCCCACCTAGATGACGATGATCTGCGAATCATTTTCAATCATCTCAAAAAAATTAGTTTAAAAAAATTTAAACGTTTTCTTTGTCGTGCCATGATGTGATGTGACATGATGTGATGTGACATGATGTGATGTGATGTGACATGATGTAATGTGACATGATGTGATGTGATGTGACATGATGTGATGTGAAATGTACATGTACTGTGCTGGAGTCCAGTTTACTCGCAGTACATGTGTGCGAATGAGGGTTTACATACCGGAGGGCCTGCTCAGGTTGAAGCAGAGAACACCTTTCTGGTGTCATCAAAGCATTATTTGTGTATTTGTTTATTTATTATTTATTATTTATAAGTGAACTTGTGTTGTGTTGACGAGTTGGTTCTTTGTATGATAATTTTTGTCTGAAGAGAGTGTAAAGAGTGTGTGTACATAAGCAACTGTAAGTAACAACTTAACAATATTTCATTTTATTATTCAGTATTCATTCACTCTGACGTATTGTAAGAAATAGATTGCATGCATGAGCAGTAATAGCTAATAAAGAATGTTGTGAAATGATGATCATGATGATACGAATAGTTTGGTAATCATTGCTTGTCATTCATGAGTCATGAGTAAGGATGATGATGATAATGATAATGATGATAATGATAATGATGATGATTAGTTACTAGTTGTCATTCATGACAAACATTAGAACAGGTGCAGGGGCAGATTGAAAGGCTAGGATTGTTCACGTGGTTCGATGATGATGGTTCAGGTGCAGCAGATGGCGCTTAGATCGCAGAAACAGAAAATAATTGAGCAAAAAATGCCATTTGCTGTGCTGTCAAACCCGATATCAATGTCAAGAACGTTCAATGAGAGTTACCACGCATTCAGTCGTCGTCCATCTATCTGCCAGTCACATTTGAACTCAATTTATTTCAATAAACAGTGATAACAGTAGACCGTAGGACTAGACTGTGTGATAAACTTTGAGATAAGTTGTTAACTACGCCAACTTTTTTGCAAAAAGTTGTTAACTACGCCGTCCGGCAGTTTGGCGTAGTTAACAACCTTTCATTTTGTTGTGAAGAATTTGTCGACACTCCATGACGGATCAACCTCTTGTTGTGGGCGGGTGACTCTTATGAAAAGGGTTGTGTACAATACACTACAATTGTAACGGGTTTCGCAAAAATATTTTTTGGTTGTTAACTACGCCGTTTTTTGGTGTGGAACGGCTGGCGTAGTTAACAACTTTTTGCAAAAAAGTTGGCGTAGTTAACAACTTATCTCATAAACTTTGTATGTGCAATCTAGCTCTTTCAAGAATAATAATATGACCAATGACCAATTTGACACTGCATGACGGATCAACTTGTGGATTTAGGCGAGTGGGACATATGAAAATGTGCATGTATAATACACTAAAATTGTAACGGGTTTTGCCAAAATACTATCACCTGGATCATGCAGCCAGGCCGGAGGCAACACAGGATCTCTGCCTTTTTCGCACACTTCCTTCTTGGAGAATCTTCTTTCCACATATTCCACGTGAACCGTGCACAGAGCACAGACATCACTTTCATCGTCTCCAGCAGAGCAACACAAACAATTCACCAAGATGCCACGCAAGTCGAAGGACGAAAACCTTGACAGGAAGGGAGGCGGTGTCAGAAATGACTCCAAAGGAGAAATTGTGTTCACAACATGTGATATGCTGGGACACATGACTCCCCAGGTCAGGTGACTGTGACATCTGACTCCCCCAATCCAGCCTGAATGTCATATTCATTCCTACATACGCGCAAGTGCGTACATACATACACTTTGCTTGTCATTGATGAATTTGTCCTCGTTTATCGTCAACATCGTTGCGAGGGTGAAATTCTATGTACTGATTCCTGTTGTCATGGTCACAGATGCCACTCATGGGCGAGTTGCTCAAGCGAGGATACTCAGTGACTGTTTTTTGTCCTACATCTCCGAAATACAAAAATACTCTCCAGCAGAGTGGACTCGATTCTGTGCACTTGGCACATTACGAAATGCCTGCCGAACGAAACCGTTCTTTATACAACACGGTCAGCGATCTCTTCCGCGGTGGCCCACTAGCGAAATTGTCTGAACCAGTCTTTCCGGCCATGGTGGCATACTACAGCAAGAGGCCGCTGCCTCTCGCAATTATTTCGGACTTCTTCACCCCATCCGCCTTGGATGCAGGAGATTTTTTGTCTGTGTCCTCCATTGTATTCTATCCGAACCCCTTGAGTTTCATGACATCTATACTCGCACCTCATCTGCGCACGCCATGGGATTTGCCGCATGTGTGGGCTTTATATCTGGGAGAAGCGATCCTTGCTCGAGTCATGCTTTGGTTTCGTAATCGACAGCGCTCTGTGAGGTCACCGGAGTACAACCTCCCCCACTTGACCGAACAGGATATATACCCCACGCTCAGCATGCAACGTCCCGTCCTGGCGACCACAGCACTGGGGCTCGAATATCCCTTTCCACAGTCCCCACTGCTGCACTTTATGGGAGCCAGCCCGCCTTGCAATGTCCTCACAAGAGACCCCTACAAGACCGACCCTGAGCTCTTTGAATGGTTGGACAAGCAAGAAGCAGTAGTCTATGTTGCCTTCGGGACCGTGCATAACTTCACAGAAGCCTCAGTGAACATACTCTTCGAGCAGCTGAAGCGCATTGCTTCCGCTCCGCACTCTCATCTTCTCCTGGGCCAATCTGTGTCTGTGCTGTGGAGCTTACCAGCCAACCAACAAGCTATGTTACGCTCGGAGACCCCGAAAAACCTTCGTCTTGAAACGTTTGTGCCTCAATGGGATGTACTGGCGTCCCGCCGAGTGCTAGTGTTCGTGTCCCATTGTGGAGCCAACTCCCTGTACGAGTCACTACTCAACGGGACTCCCGTCGTGTGCTGTCCTGGCAAGGCAGACCAACCGGGAAATGCAGCTCGTGTGCACAGCGCTCAAGCGGGGCTGATCTCCCCTCAGGGAGTGCGCAGCGTAGAGGCTTCTTTGCAGCAGATCTTCAATGAAATAAGGTTCTTCACAGAGCACGCTTGCGCTATCCGGGACCTCTTCGTCTGCCAAGGGGGAGCGAGCACCGGGGCTAACGTCGTGGAGCAGATTATTTCCTGCGGCAGTCAGCGCTTGACGCCGCACAAGAGTTGTAATGACCGATACTCTTGGACCGCATGGGCACTGTTCCTGATAGTCACTGCGATTGTGGCGACTGCAGTGTCTTACACCTAGGTGTTTGTCACTTAGCTTCATCAAGTCACAGTAGTCCTCAATGTGATTGCGAGGTGTTTCAATTGATCTTTTGGTTGTGCGCAGCAGGCTCACTGATGTCGTAACAGTTGCAACAATTATAATTTAATTACAATTTATTTGTACAAAACATAATCTAGCGCAAAATGTATGACCGTAGCGTATGGCCACAGTCCCGGAATCTGCTCTCTTCGTGACTGAAAGGTCAAGCAAGCAAGCAAGCAGCGCAGTTGTACTTGTGTAATATGGCGTCACGTTGCATCATCGGGCTCGAGCTGATACGATGTCATTGCACCCAGAGGTGGCTCCAGAAGAATGCCAACACAATACACGAATTTCAACAGCTTGTGCAAAAATACATAAAACACAAACACACGCAAGCTGTAGCCACGTGACAGAGAGCGGCTCTCACCATAAATGTATGCCGTGAATGTCGTCCAACCCACATTCAGCTGACTGGCAGTGGTGGCATGGAGCGCTGCAACTGCCCTCTATACTCTTGAGTTGAATGGAGTACGAAGACGCCCATGCAACAAGCAAGCTCACAAGAGCGATGCACGGTCAAGTGAAATACCGCAGCATCATGAATGTGATACGATATCGCTCACAGGAAACAATGCCATCAACAGAGTAATTCACTGTTTTAATTCCAGTGCGACGTCGTGCCATGCCCAGCCTCTTTTTCTCTATCAAGTGTGCTACGATATGGTTCGAATTCATCCACGATCATTCAGCTACATATGTCTGGGACGGCGGTCACATCGGAACAGCACGCAACTGAAGTGTTGCACAGGAGGAGGAGGAGGGGCACTAAAAGAAGAATATCAAGTGCTGAATATGTCGGGAAGCCATCCTCGGCAGTGGGCAGACCCACATAAGCATTTATGTCTATATCTAACAGGGTTTGCAGGGTGACCGCCAGCAGTTCTGTTGTCAGCTCTATCATGACATGACGGCCCCTTCTGAAGAGGGGAGCCGGTGCCCCTTCTCTCGCCCTCATATCTGCCTTCCCTATCGCAAGCACCCACCGCATTATCCCCGTAATCAAATGTGAGCTGTTCGCCAGCAGCTATAACTCGCAAAGTCGACAGCACAGGGGATCCTAGAAGGCAGTCACCACTCCTCCTTTGCATCAGCACGGCCAAATTGGGAGCACACGAATGGTTGATAAATCTGAAATAAGAACGTAATGGAATGGCGTAAGACTGATTGGTCATATAGCGAGATATGATGGAGAACAACGCGCTGTGATCTTATGTCATCCACCACCTGGCAGCCCCACCCAAATGAGTGGCATCAATATTGGTGCGCAGAGTAAACGCCTCATTGAGTGTCTGTTCTTCTCCACTGCTGCGCTTCCTTTTTCCGCTCCCTTCTACTGTGTCTGTAGTTTCTGTGGGTCTGGAATGCTCTTTGACAGTGAGTATGTAATTCAAACCCTGGACAAAGCGTGGAAAAAGTAAAGAGGAATGGTCACGTCACTGTGGCTGCTGTGTCAGGGAACTGGGACGAAGCGCCTTCACCTTGTGGTCATATATGCGCTGTCTTCTGTCCGTCTCTTCATTGCTGATGAGCTCGCCTGTGTAAGTGATGACTGGGGTATGTGCTGGAATTGTCTTGCGTGCAAACATGCCCCATCCATAAGAAGTGCATGCTATGAAGCAGCTCTCGAGATAGAGGATGGGGTAAATTCCGTCTTCAATGCTCAAGTACTCAGGTTCTGGACATTCGTCATGTGCTGGTTGTTTGCTGCATTGTATTAAGAGACGTTTGGAATATGTGAAGTTATCGGGGAAGTGTGTGCTGGGAGTTGTGGAAATGCAAAGCAGCTCGCCAACACGCCACTGACTGCAGCTCTTGACAAGAGCTCTCAAGGATTGGGATGTAGCATGGAGGCACGACTTCTCTTCTTCCTGAAGGAACTGAAAGATAGAGGAAAAGAAGATGGCAAGGTGCTCATTGGAAGAATGCATTTGAATTGAATAAGAAATGGAAAGCAAGCAAACAGCAAAGAGCAAGTATTCTCATGATGTATATATGTATGTGATTATTGATGCGCCTCAGTTGCATGTTGTGATGTGTGAGGCACGAGGCGTGAATTTCATACACAGTGTCAATCATGCGAGTGTTCTGCAGCAATATGGATGTGTTGACAGCACTCTTGAAAAAGTATATTGTCATTTATCGAACCCTAAAATTCCAATGTGTTGAACAACATCGATAGATACTTAGTTTGAAATATGTGCTTACTTGGCTAGATTTTAGCATACAATGTTTTGACTTAATAAGGCCTAAAGTTTGGAAATAAGAACCCGACACACAACTGCCAACAAATAAGGTCAACAAGTAAGAGTAAAATAACTTACAAATGGGTCTGTTCATTGTGAGATTATTGTCACACATGCTGAAAACACTGGCAAACAACAAAGATCATCTCATCACGTGATTCCATCATCATGGGGCGGATTCGGGGATTCCATGATGGGATTGTGAATTGTGAGACAATTGCTTTTGCTTTCCTTGTTGTTTGATGTTGTCGTGTATTTTCTTGTCTCAACTTTCTTGTGTGGGACACAACTTTTTGACTCACCCCAAATCATGAAGCTTTCACAAATTCAAACACCAGCCGCATTGGTGGACACAGTGGTCATGAACGGGAACATTCAACGAATGCAAACGTATGTTTCTAATTTGTCTGCCAATCTTCGTCCACACGTCAAAACAGCGAAGTCTGTCCCCATCGCCAATGAAATGAACGAAGCTGGTGCTGTTGGAATAGCAGTGTCAACTCTCAAAGAAGCTGAAGAATTCTTCTCTGATGGTGTGTCATCTGATATCATGTATTGCGTTTGTATAGTGCAGAGCAAGCTGAAGTGGGCACACGACCTCATCCAGAAAGGTTGTGACCTGAAGATTGTGTGTGACAGTGTGGTGACCGCCCAACACATTGCAGCCTTTGGTGTGGAGCATGGACACTCCTTCAAAGTATTGATTGAGATCGACACAGATGGTCATCGGTCGGGCTGTCCACCGGACACTTCCCTGCTTTTAGATATTGCCGCTGCTTTGGGTGACGTGCACGGTGTCATGGCTCATGCAGGAGAGTCATACATGCTCTCGTCACCGGAAGCACTGCAAGCTATGGCGGAGCAAGAGCGCTCACTGACTGTCCTGGCTGCTGAGCGACTGCGTGCTGCTGGCTACGCCTGCCCCGTGGTCAGCATTGGCTCCACCCCCACTGCCCTGTCTTATCTGTCGCTTGACAAGGTGACTGAGGTTCGTGCAGGAGTTTACGTATTCTTTGATCTGGTGATGTTCAATATTGGAGTCTGTTCTATGGAAGAGATCGCTCTCAGTGTGCTCACCACTGTTATTGGCCACCAGCCAGAGAAAGGGTGGGTCATCACGGATGCCGGGTGGATGGCCATGTCTCGAGACCTCGGAATCCCTGGACAACCCGATTTCGGTTATGGACAAGTGTGCAGTGCCGCAGGAACTCCTTTGCATGCTGTGACGATGGTGTCAGCCAACCAGGAGCACGGCATCATCACGTGTTCAGATTTAGATGCCCTGAAGGACCACCTGGGGAGTCAGAGGGAGGGTGAAACAGTGTTCTCGTCGGTGGAGCACATGTCCATTGTGGATTTGCTGCCAGTGGGTACGCAGTTAAGAGTGCTGCCCAACCATGCTTGTGCCACGGCGGCACAGTTTCCTTTTTACCACATGGTTAATAGCAGCGGGGAGGTGACTGATAAGTGGGAGCGATTTTATGGGTGGTAGAGATTGCTTGTTGCTTGCAACTATTACTTTATTGTTGTATATAGTATATATTTCTTTCGGTCTCTTGAATATTGCAGTTTGTGTGCATGTCTATGTCGTGGTGGTTGTTATGGTGCTGTGCTGTGCTGTGCTGTTTGTAATTGTGTCTTGATGCGGGTCGTCATTTGTGAAAGATGTAAGAAATATACCGGTATGTCACCCACTCCATCGTATCGCACCAGTGACCAGTGCTCCATGTCCTCACAACAACCAATCATTACTTAGAGCAGCCAGCCACAACAGTATTTTGCAAGCATCACTCACTCACACAGGCAGCGTAATAGTGGCATGCACAAGCCACATACATTGCGATATTGCGCTCCTACACATACACACATTATTACACCACACGCACGCACGCTTGCGACCATCTACACCACGCACACACATATTGCTTCCCTATCACTAACTATATGTACACAAACAGAACACCCACGCACCTCATCACTCATTGATTGCTGGGGTTCTTCATCAGCCTTCTTTCCATAGACAACACAGGACATAGGAGCACACTCACATACATGCAAGAAGAATATTATTATTATTGTCATGTCAATAAGACTGAACGGTTGCGTACAATATTCGCACTCCGTTCACTGGGATTTTATGCAAGTCGGTCTTGACACTGTTTTGCAAGAGTTTCAAAATCACCTCAGCCACTTTGTCACTGTCTTTTATGCGCTCTGCCTCTGCCTTCACCGCCACAGCCCGTCCACTGGCACTGCAACTCAGGCTCATATGCAGTAAAGATTCTTCGTATTCGCGGATAATATTTTTCACATCGTACTGTAAATATGACATGTCAATTATTCTTGTTGCCATGGCTCGATTGCGCTGAAGAATAACAACGATACCATACTCACTGCTCCACTTCTGTGTCGTTGACCTGGACACAAACAGAGCCATTGTTTCGTGTGGAAGGCTGCATAAATTGATGCACTCATAGCATCCAATGTTCGTTCCTTTTCGTTGTTGTTCTGTAATCCATTCTTCTTCTGAACTGAAAATGAATAGCAGCAAGAGAAACAAAACTTCCACTGCCACAACCACCAATGCATAAACAGTTGCGTTATTCAGATACATGTCGACTCTCCTATCTCTTCTTAGCTTGTTCAAGTGACTCAGACAGTGATGTTTGTGATGTGGGTCAAAAATGTTATTGGAGTCCAATACAATGAATTGGACACATGAAAATAATATGGGCAGGCAGACACCTGGCAGCCTGGTAGGAAGATGGTGGTTTGGATAGAAAGCTTCGAATCTTCGAACTCTCGCAACAACACTCAGGACAGAAATGACAACACTTCGAAAATTGACCACCGCCCACCGCCAGCGAGCAGAGTCCGCCAGTTGGCGGTCGCGCTCGTCCGCTCGTCGACTCGTCGATCTCGTCGATCCGCACCAGAAGATTGGAATTGTGCCTGAGATGACGAAAACGTTGTTGTTGTCAATGCTCAGTGCTGAGCATAGTTTTGGCCTTTTTCGCCGTTAACTTTGAAATTTAGGCATGTTTTAAGGAATGTTAACAATTTGACCGTTAGATTCTATGGTTAGCCCGTTCACGATGGGATCCGTTAGTATCCTCGTCACA
>JACKZZ010022296.1_pt1 | contig 10900 bp, 14 predicted proteins | sample 8027871 | NCBI WGS metagenome assembly JACKZZ01 (sample SAMN15724774, study PRJNA655200) | protist metagenome | isolation source: fluorescence activated cell sorting (FACS) single amplified genomes of... | place: USA: West Boothbay Harbor, Gulf of Maine | collected 2000-07-19
ACTATTATTTAAACAGTTCTCTGCAAAAGCAAATATATATAGAGATTGAGGCTATAGTATATATTATATTTGTATGATAAATACGATTTTTACGAAAATCATTTATTGTCGAAAAATTCCTGCACACTATTTACATCCACAACCAAAACAGCATTGGTATTTTTGTAGCTGAAGTGTTTATTTCAATTTCTACCAAACCGCATTATAAAATTTTCTTCGATTCACTACTATTTCTATATAAAACATTGATTCTATCGCTTTCTATAACGAACTCAAAAAAGAACTTCTGTTACTTACCCTAAGCTCTAAGACAAAAAAAGTACCAAAAATATTACTGATACTAAAGCTATCAGAAACAAAAACGCAGCAAAAATGATGAAGAAAATTCTACTCTTTTCCGCCACTGTCTCGTCCACAGTTGTGGTGGTCGAGGCAACTACATCGGATGCAGCGACGACGTCCGGTGGCGAAACTGCGACTACGTCCGGTGGAGAAACTGTGACCACCGGTGGCGGAAGTGCGACTACGTCCGGTGGCGAAACTGCGACCACTGGTGGCGAAACTGCGACCACGTCTGGTGGCGAAATTGCAACTACGTCCGGAGGTGGCGGAATGGCGACTACGTCGTCCGGTGACGAAACTGTCACAACGGTCCCAATGTCGGGAGTTGTCCCTGCTGGCGAGTTTTTCGCAATGGATATGAGTATGTGGGCGGGCACGACAGATTGCAGTGATGCGACTGCCACGGGTAAGTTCTCGGACATGTCCACATACGAGGCAGGATCTTGCATCCCCGTGCCGGACGATACTGAGATGGACAGCACAACTGGCGCTGGAGGTTCGGGCGATACGACTTCTGGCGCTGCTTCCGATTCGACTTCTGGCTCTGCTTCCGGTTCGACGACGGAAGCTGCGACTACTGGCGGAGCTCGTGTGTTATCATCCGATTCGACGACTGAAGCTGCTACGACTGGCGGAACTTCCGATTCGACGACTGAAGCTGCTACGACTGGCGGAACTTCCGGTTCGACGACTGGCGCAGCTACCACTCACCCAACTTCCGGAGAGACTACTGGCGGAACTTCCGGTTCGACGACTGGCGCAGCTTCCAGTCATAATCGGCTGGAACTGTGGATGAAGATGCCAACCGACTATGACTGTCAAGATCCGGCAGGCGTGCTCCAAGCAGTGATGTATACGAGGAGTCTATTTATATAGTTCTCACATCATGTTAGAATTAGAGATTTTATCCTAGAAAAAAGATAAAAGTAAAGTATAACACGTTTCAATCGATTCAGGGAGCAGTTTGAAATGGGTTAGTTTGAGTTGGGGTGCATAGAGCACCCACCAGTTTGAGTTGGGCCCTGCCGATACCATAGACATAGAAAATTCCTCATTGAGAAAAGGGCCTTTTTGGGTTATACGCCCAGTTGTAAGCGCCGCGGCGGCACTTCATATTATACGGGTAGTGTAAAGTATAAATGCCGTTTAAATTGGGGAATTTTGGCCTGTCTGGTTTGAGTTGACCCCCTCCACAGCTAGAAAATGAGGGTCAGCGCTTGTACTCCAGTGCGCGCACGGGGGGCTGTGGGGCCAATCTATCCCTAAAAAACCCAATCCAAAGCGAAAATCCCAACTCAAACTATCCCCCCGATTCAAACTACTCTATTTATTTAAACACGTCTGAGTAGAAAAAGTCTATAATCTTTTTAGAAGTCCCAGTCCGTTCCATTCATTTCAAGGGATTCTATTCTGAGGTGTCCCAGGACACAGCGAGCTTATAAATCAGTCGATTTCGAAAGAGAGAACATAGCGCATATTGTAACAGTTCTTAAAGAGCCTCAAATTACTAGTAACTTTGTTTATCATGATACTATGATCTATCTACTAGTTATATAATAAGCACTATTTCAAATTGGCTGAAAACAGGTACCAAGATTCCACTTGCTCGACCCCGGTTGCTCCCGCCGCATCCCACATGATCTCTGGCTCTACGGGCGCATGTCTGGCGGACTCTGGCAGTAGCATGAAGATGAGCTGCAAGAGGTGTGGAACTGATAGCATGTGCGGCTCTTCGGGTTCAGGAGGATCTATGACGGGTTCTCCAGGAGGCTTTGTTGGAGGACACAGTACAGATTACAATTACATGTCGCCCAAAGTTTTCCATGAGTGCGCAGCGATCGACTTCAAGTTTACCTGCAGCGGCCACTGCGATCTGCTCAAAGTCACATTCTTGCCAAATGCTCAAAACCCGCAGGATGGGATCTGCAAGATGGAGCGTGCGAACTTTACAGATGCAGATGGAGTCACCCACATGAATTATTTCCCGGGCGAGTCGATATCGCTGATGAGCATGGGGGAGTCGGCCTATGTGAAAGGAGAGCTGAAGTATTTCGACGCATGGACTCATCCTCAAGGTTGGGGGGATACGCTCTCCGTCGGGTATATTAAATGTTTTCGATCAAAGGGTCGATCTTCTGGACTCCTATAAGATAATTAGAATTGCTCCGCTGTGGCTTTCGGCCAAATCTTCTAGATTGGTTTAGGGTTCTGCCACGAAAATTTGGCTTTACTGGAGCTGAAACACACGACCCCGGCGTCAGAAAATGATCCCGAGCTCATCTCGCCCCCCATCCCGAAGGCGGCGCCTGCGATGTGTCAAACCCCACCTGGGGCTGACGCGGTGGACCCGCGGGTTTTCTGCAAGGACATCAGAATACTATTCTGCCGCAAAGGGTGCCCTGGCGTTGCGTCTGCACACTTTTTGCCCTGAACAGCAGTCTGTTGTGTGCTCAACGCGACCTGTTCACGTTGGGCGCGCGCAATTTTTTGCGCATCACGACTATCTTCTGCGCCATACAACAGCGCTAGTGAAAAGTGGGTCAATCACGAACTGTGCGCTCTGGACGCGGCTTCCAATTTTTCGCTCGCCACGATAAGATTAAGTTCTGTCTCCCGCGTGAACAACAGTCATCCAGCGCGTTTCCGTGCCCAGAATCGTCTGTTTCCGCTGCGGCGGTAAAAAGGATCGCTACGGCAGCCGGTCGGCAGCTGGGCAGCCGAATCGGCCACGACGGCAATCGACGCCGTCGAGGCGGCTCCAGATCCCTGCTGCGACGCCGCAATCGGCTGTTTCAGCTGCAGCTCATGCGGTGGCGGTGGCCCCCCCGAAGGTTCCATGGCAGTTCCGCAGCCGGGTCCGCGGGAGCGAGGTCGACCAGCTCTGGGGCAGTCAATTGGTGGTTCCAGCTGCGGTGGCTGCGTTGCAGAGGGCGAGGGCCGCAGCAGAGCGATGGCAAGAGAGGGTGAATCAGCGACAGCAAAACAAATCGCAGGTTTCCGGTGCGGCGGGACAGGTTGAGATGCCCTTGATTGGAAGGAGCAAGGCGGATCGAGACCCCTTGTCGCGAGAGATCAATCTCCAGGAGGTCGCGCCCAGTCCACAGCGGAGCAAATTTTCTCATGCAGGTTCTGTCTGGGTGGATGAGACACAGACAGCACGCTCCAATGAGACATCCATGTCGTTTTCCATTCATCTACAACGAACTATTCGTCTTCAGACAACTACCCCCACACAAAAAAAAAAGCAGCAGACGGCTGCTGTGGCACTTTAAGTTTAATCAGTGGGGTCCACTATAAAAATGTCCATACTCATTTCAAATTTTGACATTCAGGTGGGACTTACTTGTGGGTGGATACTACACTGCCGGCGACCTTGGGTGGAGCACCGCAGCTCTCGTGCAGCCTGTCGTCGGCCCTGGCAACCCCCTTGTCTGGTGGAGTCCCCAGGGTGGAACGTATCCCACGATGGATGCCACGAAGGCCGGCAAAGGATGGGTGGTAGATATTAATCTTGAGAGGTTAGGAATTGACAAAATTTGTTCCTCTTCCTCTAAAGTTTTTCTCTCTGAAAGATTGTCCCTACTTAAAAAAAAATCCGAATACAGGTCGAGTTCAAGTACACGGAACTGACTGCGACCCCCACAACGACGCCGCCTCCGCCGCCGGTGACGGACATCACAGCGTGCACTGATTTGGCGGCGACGTAATTATATGCACATTGACATTGCACATTGTGATTTTGATCTCTAGTGACGTCAGACAAAAATTTATGAATGTCTACAGAATATTGATAAAGCCATTTTAACAACATAAAAACTACCCACTTTAAATCCATTTTGGCCCAATGTCATGATAAAGTGAATTCAATATTCGCCGTGTCAACTATGTCAAAAAAAACTCTCATCGAGGTTAAAATGTGCAGGAGCTGCATGCGATCAGCTGACTTTTACGACGGATGCTTCTGGATTCTGTATTGTGAATCGGAATGGTGCATGTGGGGGGTCCTATAGTAATAATGAAGACATCGAGCTCTACTCTCCTGACCAATACTTGAAGGCCGAAGTTATGTACCTCAAAATTGAACAAAACTATGATATGTTGTATGTTGGCAGCAATACGCATACCGGTTCGTACAGCTCCTATAGTGAGTGGGATATTGTCCCCCCTAAAGTCAGTGCTGATCAGACGATGAATGTAATTCGTTTCACATCGGACTGGACTGTTACGGATGTTGGTTGGACCATCAAATTGACTCTCTCCGATCAGACCGCGTAGATCTATAATACCTTTTCGACATTTCTCTCTTCAAAATAGTGTCAAATTTTCAACATCTATTTAGTGTTAAATTGGTCAAAAGTCTGCTGGTTCTTTTACAAGGGTCTTAAATATTAGGAGTGAATTTGTCGAGAGTAAATAAAATTTGTACGATAACCAGACTCTCGATAATAGTACAGAGACGTAATTTAATAGTAACATCCTAAAAAATAAAGTCACATCACTCAACAATTCATCTTGCAACTCAGGTACGATGCAGACCCTACTTCTGGTGGAGGTTCCATTGGTGGCGGGGGGTTCTGGTTTTGGCGGTTCATCTGGTGGCGGGTGTTTTAGTTCTTGGTGCATGATCACGACCGCCACTATGACTACCACTGAGTACACAACGTGTGCCACTGACGTGCTTATCCCCAAAATCGACTGTGAGGGACATTGTGAATTGCTAACAGTGGCCGTCGTGGACGACGGCAATGGAGGTATTGTATAATTCTGTCGACATCTACATATTGAATCAGCCACTTTCTCCTAATATTATGGCGCAGGTGCGACCACTTGCAAGTCCTCCACTCTGCACTTACCTCGAGACATTAATGTCGATTCCACACTAATCTACACCGTGCTACTCGTCTACACCGACAACTACCATCACACAAAGAAAACCGTGCTACTCGTCTACAACAGCTACCCGCACACTAGATGCGTTTTGAATATTTTTTTACATTTTTAGAGCAAACTGCCTGTGCCACATCGAATTTTTCAAAATAGCTGAAGGACAATTTTTCACACTACCTCCATATCTTACTGAACAGGTAAGGTATGTGAGATCAAGAGGTTGCAAGACAATACAGCGGCCACGCAAGAGCCGTCTTCTACGGCCACGCCCGAAACCACCACGGCCACGCCCGTAGACACCAGCATGTGCAGCAGCACTCTACTACGCAAATTGGACCACACTAAGTATGTCCGCATCAAACACAGACACAGGCCTGTACGCTCAGTACGCAAACAACGAAACCATTCCCGGCGTAAACGTTTTAGCGGAAGTCAAATATCTCGACGTGGAAGACGGTTGGGATCACTTGACCATCGGACAAAAAGCTTTCACGGGACAAATGTCTGGAGCAATGATGTCCACTACAACTGCTCCCGGTTCTTCTGGGGGAGATGAAACGTCCTCCACTACAACTCCTCCATCACAACGACGAGGACTGCAAGCAACAACGACCACTGGGGATGATGCTTACAAGAGTTTCGTATTACCAACAGGGGACAGCAATACGATTACGTGGACGTCGGATGACATAATCGTACGGCTCGGTTGGAAAATTTGGCTGTCCATAGGCGATGCCAGTGAAGCGGCAAAGTACTATCTGAGAGGCCCTAGATCGCAAATGTGCATTTTTTCGACGGAATGGAAAATAGACCGAAATTCCTTGAAAATAAGTCGCCTTACTAAGTAATCGGTTTTTACTAAAAAATTTTCGTAAATCTCAGGTACACAACGACAACCACGACGCCTCCACCAATGGAAACGGATCAGCTACTCACAGACTGCGCGGATGTGACTCAAATCACCTGTGACGGAATGTGCTCGCTATTGACGGTTGCATTCATTGCTGCTGACGACGCCGATGATGGTCGCGCCGCTTGTCGAATCTCGCGGAGAAACCCGGTCGATTCCGGAGGCTACTTGGATAACGAAGACATCTCTCTTAAAATGGGTCCAGACAACTATGCGCGCGTCGACGTCGAATTCCTCGAAACCGAGAGAAATTACGATCGGCTCCTAGTGGGCCCCTCTATGGAGTATCATGGTATAATTTTTCGATGAAATTGTTTTTGTTGGACCTCTCATTCTTTTGTTCTATTGAAGAAGTCTGGATCATTGTCTTGTATATCGGCGTCATATATAAAAAGTTTTTAGTGCAAGAGCGATACCCATTGTGGGCCCCTCCTCGTTGCACTATAAACTTAGTTGCACTATACGTAGTTGCATTATACGTAGTTGCACTATACTTCGTTAGTTATAATCTGCACATTACTACGTGGTAAATCCGAAACTGCTGCATTGATACGAAAAACCTGATCTAGCCCACTTTCGTGGGACGATAGAAGTACTAGCCAGGGCACCTAAACTACTGTGACGTGAGGGTGGCATAAACTGAGAAGGGAAAGACCAAGAGAAACTAGGGCAAGGGGGCCCGGAAGGCGGGGAGAGGGTTGGGCGGAGCGAGGGCGGTATATCGCCTGGTCTGTATTATCACATTTCTATATTATCAATGCTGATAAAGGTGACCTTGATACCGAGTTTGAGTATTCCACACCGGAGTCCAAGACAGTGGTGTTATTTCCCTCTACCATCACAACTGAATCTATAATGTCGAACAAAATTCGTTGGACGAGCGATGCGATCGTGTCGGAATACGAAGGTTGGCAGATTCTCATCAAAAAGGCAATCCAAGCGGAACTACCAACACCACCAACCACAACAACAACGCCGCCACCAACAGGATTTCAAGAGTGTATCTATGTTATCAGTTTTTTTGAGATCAGTTTGGAACAAGAATCGATCAGCTATATTGGAATTGATTATTTTTTTACCTGAACAGTGGGGCAGATGAACACAGAGGCATGTGCCATCATAATTGACATGAAGTGAAAAACATAAATCGAGCGGTCTGGTATTTTTAGCTCTCGATCGACGACTCCAATGGTATCTCACTCGTCCACACAAAACGTCCGTCGTTTATTTTCCACACTAGAAGGACGCAAAAAAACAGTCCGTTATAAGTTATCGAACTCTCTGTAAGATATCTACTACCCGTTCGTAGTAGACCTTTACATATAGAGGCATCTCATTGGAGAGCTCTACGAGCCACCTCCAATGGTATCTCATACGTTTGTCCACAACTACTGTCGTTGCCCACATTACACGGACACAAAAAAAGGGAAAGAAGAATTGATGACGTTCTTACCCATAATTGCATAATTGAATTTTTGCAGGTAAGGGCGTGGACGGCGGAACCTTTACGGTCGAATGCGATGGCAATTTTTGTGATAATGTCGAGGTCACCTATCTTGCGGACCAGCAAACTTGCCGGATCAGTCGGATTGGGCTGGATAAGGATCATTCCGACAAGGTAATGATCTGAGTGGCACTTTGCCCTAGATCGCAAATGTGCATTTTATTTCCTTAAAAATAGACCATCTTGAACTAGTCGTAGTCGATTTTGCCTTCTGAGAAGTCTAGCGTTTTTACCGTGTCAGCAGTAGACTATCTGAGCTTGATCATTCTAGGTCCGTTCTTCATGAGAGGTATAGCATTTTCTAGTGCAATAATCCCATTTGAAACTCTGCCACTTCTCAGGTATACTACGCTGCCAACGAGTTGGGTTTCCTCTATATGCATCCGCCGACCCTGAATGTGTCCATCGGCGTTCAGTACCTGTTTGGCTCTTTGCTTGTGATTTTGTGACTATGCTTGGTAAAAATGAGTCATTCTGCACTAGTCGATTTTTCATTTCCAGAGTAGTGTTTTCACAAGACCAGGAGCCAATCTGATAGAGATTTGTAGGTCGGTTCCCGAGAGAGACCATTTTAAGAAGATCTATGTGACAAAATCACCCACCAAAGCACCACACAGGTACATGCAAGTGGAGACCAAGTGGGATGCACTCGATTTGGTCGGCGGGTCCAGAGATCCAGGTGCCGATGCCAAAGATACGCAGTTCGAGGAGCTCTCGAAAAACCATGCGGCGAACTGCGGCACGAACATGATTATTGCGCAATCGCAAGCGTGTAATTCCCCGACCTCGATCACGACCGGTGCCTACAGCGAGCCGGACGTGGATTTCTATCGTGTGGACGGTCCCGCGGAGGTCAACTGGGCTTCTGACTCTGCGATTGCAGGGAAAGGCTGGATCCTGTTGGTCCAAACCACGACGCCTCCACCAAAACAGCAGGTAAAAATGAATAAATTTTATAAAAATACCGAAAAAAATAGAGTGCTTTATTTATGTCAGATAAGATCATAGCTACGAATTGCGCGGCTCATTGCAAACCTACGGCTCTTTTAGCATTCGCCCCCAGGCTCAGTTCTTCTCGGCTTTCACGGCTCTATTCCGTGCTCTAGAACGCTATCGTAATTGTGGATATTGTAATCTTGCGATAGATACCCTATGTCTGAATGCATGAACACAGCCACAGGGTAGTAACAGGCTAGCGCCATAGCATTAGCGATCGATAGATTTGCAGATTGGATATATGAAACATGTATTGGAGTACGCAACGTAGCCATCATAGGCACAAGACAAGTACGCATATTCGCATTTACTAACAATTTACAAGCACTCTATGCGTCCTCTGATAAAATTTGTTAGTACTGGAAAAGCTACACACCAGCTTTTTCCATTTTTTCTAAAATTTTTGCAGCCATTTTTTCCCAAAAACTCAAAAAAAGGTCGGTGATGAGACGACGACTCCGCCACCTGTGCTGGAGACCATCGTTACTTTAGATATTACGATTCCCACGTCGGTGCCTCTTCAGGTGACTCCGAACCAAGCTACAGCCCTGGCCGGCAGCACGTAATATTCTAAATTTTAAGATTTATATCTTTGCTCTCGATCACTGTATACTATATAATTTATTAACGCACGTTTTTTGTGACGATGTTAGGCCCCAGTAGACCCACTGAAGTCATTTCGGCCATACAACTAAAAAAACCAGAGTTTCTAGACCCACTGAAAAAAAAAAATCATTTCTTTTTCTAATATTAGATTATCATAGTCTAGTCCAAGTTGTCCGCATTTTTTGTCGACCATCCAGGTATACCAAGGAAGCACTGAGTGCTGCATGTTTGGAACGATACCAGGGGCTAGACCCACTGATAACGGGCTGCACGGTCGACACGATTACCTTCGTGGACGCTCCTACGTCGAGCGGTTCCCAGACAGGAGGTAGACACACAGCTGTTTGTTAATGATAATAGTTTATATGTCTATATTAAGCTCTGAAGTAGAGATATTATTAAAGACGGAGGTGTCATGATCAAACAAAAAAAAAAATATTTTAGACGGTCTCCTCAAACAATATTTGGAAATCGACTGACTAACTAAAATAGGTTCTGGAGCCAGACGTCTGACAAACGCTGAAAAATCGCGTGCCCAAACCGCTGAGATTCTCCTCGAGCAAGAAGCGGCAAAGTTGAAGACGATTTTGGAGAGGAAAAGAATGTTGAAGATGAACAAGAACAATAAGAATTTGTCTAATCATGAAGAACGCGCTGTGCGATCGGTTACACACATGAAGCAGAAACTCCGCTTTCTTAAAGATGCCTCTATTAAGATCATGAAGTACGACTCGAAGGTCACGGCTGTGATGGAGAAATCCGTGGCGGCAACGAAGAAAGCGAAGATCCAATCGAAGGTATAATTAATTCATGAATTAATAGGAAACATCAAAATATTTATAAATGTATATTTGTATTTTGTCTTCGTCGTTTGGTCTTAATAACCGATACTTCCAACTACCTCCCCAACACAAAAAAAAATCTTGAGACGTTCTCTAGAAGTTGTGTAGTAGTCCTGTGGTAGAGGTAAAATAATAAACAGGTCTAGTACCTCTAACATGAAAAAATGTTGAATTACTATACAGTCAATTATACAGACAATGACGACATATCGTTAGCTATAAGAATATATCAAATTCGAATCAAAGGTTGTCGCAGAAGCGCTGGAAAGCGACCAGACTAAATTAGATGCTGTGAGGGCAGACGTCATGGTCAAGCTGGCGGATGCAACGCAGGCGGCAGCAGCGAGTAGCATTTTCTCCATTTTTCGGATTTGTTAATTATCAGGTCCATTAATTTTTAGTACCAAAACAGACGTAAAACTATGAGTTATTTGCTGACGACTCTCCAAACAATCGATTTAATTTGTCCATCTATAAATTCAGGCAAATCTGCCGACCCGCTTGCAAACCTCCCTGCTGACGAACGATGGGCCGACAAAGCTGCGTTTTCTTCCAAAGTGCAGGCATTCACTGCCTCTGTCGTGGTCCCTGGCAAGAACGCCATCGAGACCGCGACCAAGACTGTCACCAATACTGTGCCGCCGAAAGCCACGACTGCTGCAGCCACAACTGCGGCTGGTGCAACTACTGCTGCAGGTTCCGGTGCAACTACTGCTGCAGGTTCCGGTGCAACTACTGCTGCAGGTTCCGGTGCAACTACTGCAGGTTCTGGTGGAAATTCCGGTGCAACTACTGCTGGCAATTCTGGTGCAA
>JACKZZ010000045.1_pt1 | contig 10897 bp, 5 predicted proteins | sample 8027871 | NCBI WGS metagenome assembly JACKZZ01 (sample SAMN15724774, study PRJNA655200) | protist metagenome | isolation source: fluorescence activated cell sorting (FACS) single amplified genomes of... | place: USA: West Boothbay Harbor, Gulf of Maine | collected 2000-07-19
TCAGCCCAAAAACCCAATCTCATCAGCAGGTGTAGTCAAAACAAGAACAATTTCTCGGAATGTTCCTTTGATGTTTGTTCGTCTTTGCATATGCTTTGTGCTATCTTTCTGTGTGTATCTGTGTGGGTGTGGGTATGTGTGTGTGTGTGTGTGTGTGTGTGTTTGTGTGTATTTTCTTGTCTGCTCGCATGGTTGAGTGATCACAATTTTCTTTTCGAGATTTGATGAACGACCTTAATAATAATGAGCTCGATAATGGCGGTTTCCTGGTGGATCGAACAAGAACAATTCCTAGATTTGATTTCACGGATCAAGTTGAAAGGGAACAAGGCAAAAAGTATTTGGAAGAGAACGGTTATGTGGTCATCAAGCAAGTTCTAAGCCAAGAAGAAGTAGAGCAGGCCAAAGATTTGTTCTGGTGCTTTGTGCATGAAATTCCTGATCGGTTGGACAAAATATATCCTGGGGTCAAGAAAGAAGGGTGCGAACCCACATGATTTTACCTTGCTTTTGACACATTCCGACATGCTTTTTCTTGGCAACAATGCTTTTTATCACAAAAGTGACGAAAATGGAGGTTGGCCCAAAAGGGGGGATCCGTCAACATGGTCCAAGGTAATTTGATGGTGCTGCCACCAGTAATTCATCATCTCACTTCCGTTTTTCGCTGCAGAATTGGGTTGGAGCCAAAAACAATGGCATTGTAGGTGCATATGGAATTGGCCAGTCTCCCTTTTGTTGGTTTATTCGAAGCCGATCAAAAGTTAGAGATGCGTTCCAAGCCATATGGGAGACAGAGGATCTTTTGACTTCTTTCGATGGCGCGAATGCTTTTCGGCCATGGTCGCTCAAAAGTGATTGGAAAACCCAGGGTGGGTGGTATCATGTGGACCAGAATTGGCTAACTAAGCCAAACAAAGTTTGCATCCAGGTTGTTAACTTAATTTGGGCATTTGTTTGTTTTGGGTAATATTTCCTGTTGCATCATGATGCTCAAAGTGTGTGTGTGTGTGTGTTGTGTGTGTGTGTGTGTGTGTGAGTGTGTGTGTGTGTGTGTAGGGACTTGTCAATATGTATGACACCACGAAGGAATCAGGAGGTTCCAATGCTCCTTATCCATTCGTGATGCAATGTGCAGTTGTTTTCATATGACTTGCTGTGCAGGCCTAACTGTAGTTCCTAAAAGCAACAAAAAATTTGCCGAATTTGGTGAGCGTCACGCGAAAATGAGCAACAACTACAAAGGAGACTTTGTCATGATTGACAGCAACGATCCAATTCTTGATGTAAGTTTCATTTCAGCTGTCTTGATTAGTCATGTTGCGCTTTGTTCTTATCTTTTGCTTGCTTCCTCAGTCTGAGGGTGTTCTTGTGACGGCCCGAGCTGGTGACCTCTGTCTCTGGGATAGCCGCACCGTGCATTGTAATTCGCCCGGCATCGCTGCCGAGACCAAGAGCTCTCTGGGCTCGAAACAAACATTGTCTTCTTCTTCGTCTTCTTCTTCGTCTGCTCTTCCGCCGAAGGCCCACGTTCAACGCTTTGCAGCTCCAGGGAGGCTCAAAATGCCTAGCTTGCCTGGCCTAGCTGAGTCGATGACGAAGCGATCAGCTCGACTTGTCATTGAGTCTCAGTCTGATGGGATTGTGAGAGTTGTTACACAGCACCTTGATGAGCACAAAGAAACGATGGAAAGTGAAAGTCTCCGCACACACTTTGCAGTAGGAAAATATGGGGGCATGGTCCATGTGCGAAACTGCCAAAATAGCGAGGTCACTTTTGAGGGCACATTTTCGAAAATTCTGATAGAAGGCTGCAGTAACTGCTGTTTCACTGTAAGAGGTCCAAAACGTTGTTTACCAAGTTTGCATAAAAGAAATACCTGAAAATGCGTATGCCTCTAGGGAAGCTTCTGGCATCCACGATGGAGCTTTTCCGTTCCAGGGATTGCACGCTCCAATTGCATAACCGAGTGGAAACAATCACTTTTGAAAACTGCTCTAAGCCCACTCTTTTATCGCCCAAGACCCTCTTGGGAAATATATATTTAACTTCCATGATCCAGCTTCGATACAACTTTACAGATGTATGCAGCAATGGTGCTGAGCAGTCATTGCTTATTGAAAATATGACTGAACCTCAAAAGGCATCTGTGGTGGAAAATTTACTGGTGATTAGTACCCCGCAACCGTCGGGAAACAGCGTCCTGCTTGGTATGCAGAGCAAAAGAGTTGCTAGGAAGTCCGAACAATCCGAGGATTCTGTGGCTTCAGGCAATAATGTTCCTCTGCTACGACTCGTGTGCTACGTCTGCATGACACCTACTTCCTTTGCATCCGGAGAGGTTATTCAGAAAAGGTTCGCATGTTGATGCTTTACATTAGAATTTGCCTGCCCCGTTTCATTTCAGTTGTTTTTATGGTATGATTTACATGCAATCAGGATTGATGCCGTTGAAAACAGGCAAACGACAAGCCACTGGCCCCACTTGTTTGTCAGAAACGGAGCCTCCAACAATCCACCTTTCGAAGGAGGAAATCCTTACATCGTACCGTCTCTTGTATCTGGGAAAGCCCGCGCGAGTGCTGGCCCGATTCGAAGAACGCTATCTGTTGACTGCACACTTTCTTGAGGCCGCAGTGCTGTAGTGTAATATGCTGGCGATCTGGCGGCCATTCAGGAGGCCACAAACAGCAGCAAGGAAGAAATGTGTGGATGGACACGCCACAGGCCGAGAGGGCCGACTGCATTCGGCTCAGGGAGTGTGTCCAATTATTTGTCCAATGTGTATGTATGCTGATTGCTTGCTATGGGGTACAGCATGCTAGCTATGTCATGATCGGCCTAGGAGCAGTGCCAGCAAGCGGGCCAGCATACAGTCACATGCTGCTGTGACTAAGCAATCTTGCTGACTATCGGCCCGCTAGTCCCAAGCGCCAGTCAGTCACTTAGCAGGCGCCTACATGTAGCACTGCTAATGCTTTTCCGCCTGCCTGCCTGCCTGCCGGCCGGCACGCCCTACAGTAGTTGCTGAGTCATTGCTAGCACGCGCGCACATGTAGGCGTGACGGCCTGGCCGGCCGATGGCCGCGTGACTGACTGGCCAGCCGGCCTAGCATATGGCGTGCTGCGCTGCTGTGGGTGGGTGGGCCGTGTGGGCCGCGGGCCCCGGCCGCGCGGCCTGCTGCGCTTGCTAATGCAATGCGGCTTGAGCGCCAGCAGCAGATTATGCTTTTAGGCCGCAGCAGGCAGGGCCGGCCGGCCGGCCGGGCGATTTCACTGGCCGACACAGAAGCGACCAGCAGGCTAGGTGCGGCCGGTGCGGTACTGCGTTTATAAGGAAGAAAAAAGCAATTTTAATAATAATAATATTAAAGAGCACATTAGACATTAGCGAGCAAGGCATGATCGCGATAAACAAAAGCCTATCGCGCGCATGTGGCCTGCCGGCACTTTACAATTCATCATGATCATCGAGATCATCATCGCCGAAATCCTCACCATCACCACCGCCAGCCTCCTGGTAGAGCTTGGTGACAATGGGGTTGCAAATCTCCTCGAGTTCTTGCTGCTTCTCCTGGTACTCTTCGGCATCGGCGTCGGGGTTTTCGTCCAGCCAGTCAATGGTTGCAGTGACCGCCTCCTCGATGGTTTCCTTGTCTTCTTCGTCGATCTTGTCTCCAAGCTTGTCCGAGTCATTGATGGTGTTGCGCATGGAGTACGCGTATCCCTCGAGGCCATTGCGTGCATCGATCTTGGCCTTGGCTGCCTTGTCTTCCTCGGCGAACTCCTCGGCCTCGCGGACCATGCGCTCGATCTCGTCTTCACTGAGACGGCCCTTGTCGGCGGTGATGGTGATCTTCTCACTCTTGCCAGTGCCCTTGTCTTCGGCACCAACGTTGACGATGCCGTTGGCGTCGATCTCGAAGGTAACCTCGATCTGGGGGACACCGCGAGGGGCAGGCGGAAGTCCAGTCAGCTCGAACTTGCCGAGGAGGACGTTGTCTTTGGTCATGGAACGCTCTCCCTGGAACACCTGGATGAGCACAGCGGGCTGATTGTCCTGGTAGGTAGAGAAGGTCTGCGATTTCTTGGTGGGAATGACGGAGTTGCGCTCGATCAGCTTGGTCATGACGCCTCCAACGGTCTCAATACCCATGGACAGGGGAGTCACATCGAGAAGAAGCAAGTCCTTGGTTTCGTCACCGCCTTCACCGCTGAGGATTCCTCCTTGGACAGCGGCGCCGAACGCAACGCACTCATCCGGGTTGATGCCGCGGTTGGGCTCCTTGCCGTTGAAGAAGTCCTTGACGATCTGCTGAATCTTAGGAATGCGAGTAGAGCCTCCGACGAGGACAATTTCGTTGACTTCCGTCTTCTTGAGGCCCGAGTCCTTGAGGACCTGGGTGAGAGGCTTGAGGGTCTTCTGGAAGAGATCAGTGTTGAGTTCCTCGAATTTGGCCCGGGTAAGAGTCTCAGCGAAGTCCTCGCCGTCGATGAGAGATTCAATCTCAACCTTAGTCTGGTGAACGCTGGAAAGAGCACGCTTGGCCTTCTCAACCTCACGGCGCACCTTGGCAAGAGCACGGAGATCCTTAGAGAGGTCGACGCCGTGCTTCTTCTTGATGAGCTTGATGAAGTGTTGCATAACGCGCTGGTCGAAGTCCTCGCCTCCGAGGTGAGTGTCTCCGTTGGTAGCCAGCACCTCGAAGACGCCTTCGTCGATGGTCAGGATGGAAACATCGAAAGTGCCTCCGCCCAAGTCGTAGATGAGGATGTTCTGTTCCTTGGCCTTCTTGTCGAGGCCGTAGGCGATGGCGGCGGCAGTGGGCTCGTTGATGATGCGCATGACATTGAGGCCGGCAATAGTTCCGGCATCTTTGGTGGCCTGGCGCTGAGCGTCGTTGAAGTAGGCGGGGACGGTGACGACAGCGTTCTGGACCTTCTTTCCGAGGAAAGCTTCTGCCACATCGCGCATGTAGCCGAGGACCATGGCACTAATTTCTTCGGGTGCGTACTGCTTGTTGGCCCCCTTGACGTTGACCTCGACCATGGGCTTACCTTTCTTGTTCTTGAGGTTGAAGGGGAGCAGCTTCATGTCGCGCTGGACGTCAGAGTCGGTGAATTTGCGACCGATGAGGCGTTTGATATCGAACAGCGTGTTCTTGGGGTTCAGAGAGGCCTGGTTCTTGGCAGCATCTCCGATCAGGCGCTCCTCGTCATTGAAGGCAACCCAGGATGGGGTGATGCGGTTACCTTGGTCGTTCGGGATGATTTGGACGCGGCCGTCCTTGTAAACTCCTACGCAAGAGTAGGTGGTTCCCAGGTCGATACCGATGACGGTTCCGACTTCGTCTTCGGCATCCTCATCGGGAGAGGCGTACACACCGGCAGCTACAGCCAACAGGCCAACGATCGTGCGCATAAACTTCATTCCGTTCTGTTCTGATTTGCAGGAACACAAAGAAAACTCTGTGAGGTGTGATGTGGAAGGTTTGCGCAAAAATCTTGTGTCATTGTCCTTAAAAATCTCTTCTCCATCCCAACCCTCACACAACACAACAACAATAAAATGAACAAACTCCTCTACAAGAAAATTGTTGCGTGAGATATTTTTCTGTTTTGACCACGTCAGCGTCCGCAACTTTTTGTCTTTCAGGCCCCCCCCCGTCGCCCCACTCAGGCCAAAAAACACATGATATGCAAAAAAAAAAAATTTGTAGCTAAAGCAGGTTGTGGAACCGGACTTTCTTATCCCCAAAGTGGGTAGGGGTAGGGTGGCCTATTTCCCCCAAGCCGTTTTTTGCGGGCATTTCTAGCTTGTTTGGCAGTTTGGCAGTGTGGTAGTACAGACGCCTTGTGGTACTTGTTTGTCTGTGCCGTTATATGTTGAGCAAAACTGTGAGATTACCCCCTAAGCGTCGTCGTTGCTACTGGTGGTGGATGTCCTGGTACAGGACTCATGTTATGTTGCTTATTTGCTTTGTTTTTGTTTGTCAGAGAAAGGTGGAGTGAAATTGTAATTGGCGGAGGAGATCGTGGAGCGTGCGTACAAGCGCGAAAGAAAACGAAGGTATGCCTTTTGACCCTAAAGGCCTAGAGCATTTACTCAGCGCTAGCAAGCCCGCTATCATTGATGGGATCTTTGTCGATTCGTTTCGCTATCGACAAGATGGCGTCTCAGATAAGGTAGATGTCGCTCTTCTCAGTTTCTAACACCTTATTGTGTTTCCGGTGCAGTTATCCATCCTTCCTTTTTCAGAAAAAATCCCAGTGGGCAGAGCAACTTGGTGGACTCTCGGCTGAGCAAATCCACGCCATGTATACATCGGTAGACCAGCTCATTAGAGAAGTTTTATACAGCGGCCTGCAAGGATCCGCGATCGGAACCGTTTTCCCGAGCGGCTTTCATCAAGATCTCAAAGGATTGCTAACTAAACTACTCGGTGCTCGTGTTGCTGAATGGAGAGAAAAGTGCATATCGAGCCAAGTATCTCCTCCTAAACTGGTCGATTTCGACTGGCGTGTTGATCAAAAGAGATCATCAAACCATCTGGCCAGCATGTCTGTGCCAAGCGTTATGGTGGAGATGAAGGTGTGGGCCATGTCCACTTATCAACCATATTACAATCACAATTTTGCCAACTTGACTTGTATTTTTCAGATCCAAAACAACCCGTCTGCGCAGGGAATTATGCCAGGAGTGGACACGTTGCAGTTTGAAATGTCTCGTGAAGCTTTGTCTACCATGCTTGACGGCCTTACAAAGATAAGAGATCAGCTGGGTTCCATCAAGCAGTAATGGTAATGGTAATATAAGGTGGCACGTCGTATACATCCGGTGCTGAAGCCAAGGCTGGTGTGTCCATTTTATTTAGCAAAGTCTTACATCTTATTCAGTTGCTATTCTGCTATTTTCTGCGTTGGCTGGCATGGGAGGCCAGCCGGCATGATTCAACTCGCCGGCAGCCTCTGTTGAGCGAGCATAAAAACAAAAAACATACATACTAGTACTGGCCGCTACCTGCTGCTGGCGAGTGCACTAACTGCTCAGCGGCCGCCGGCAGCACAGCAGGCGCACAGCGCTGTGCTAGCCTATTGACCGACTGACGGACAGGCGTGTCGGCCAGTCAGCAGCAGGCGTGCGCATGCTGCATGCATGCAGAACATGCATGCTTATGGCGCATGCAGCAGCTGGCGCAGCCATGCAGCAAAGAAGCAGCCATGGCGCATGCTGCGGCCTGGGGTGGGGCTGGCTGGGGCGGCCGGCCCGGCCGGCCCGGCTGCTTGCTGTGTATGCTACATTGTAGCAGCATTTTCGGCGGCCCGCCCTACTGCTGGCGCTTGAGGCCGCACTGCCGGCGGCGCTGAATGTTAAATGCAGGCTTTAGTCAATCATCAAAGCATGCTAGCAGCTGCTAGGCTGCATCGCCAGCTATAACATTTTATAATTTATGAGCATGTGCTTATGAGGCGGTAAAGCTCAGACAGACAAAAGCAATAATTTACGACCTTCAAGGCGCCTCAAGCGACGGCAACCACAGCGACGGCCGGCCAGCAGGCTGGCCGCTGCGGCCTCAAGCAACGCCTGCCTGCTGAGGCCTGCTAGCAACTCATTGGTCTACAATTCGTCATGATCATCGAGATCATCATCGCCGAAATCCTCACCATCACCACCGCCAGCCTCCTGGTAGAGCTTGGTGACAATGGGGTTGCAAATCTCCTCGAGTTCTTGCTGCTTCTCCTGGTACTCTTCGGCATCGGCGTCGGGGTTTTCGTCCAGCCAGTCAATGGTTGCAGTGACCGCCTCCTCGATGGTTTCCTTGTCTTCTTCGTCGATCTTGTCTCCAAGCTTGTCCGAGTCATTGATGGTGTTGCGCATGGAGTACGCGTATCCCTCGAGGCCATTGCGAGCATCGATCTTGGCCTTGGCTGCCTTGTCTTCCTCGGCGAACTCCTCGGCCTCGCGGACCATGCGCTCGATCTCGTCTTCACTGAGACGGCCCTTGTCGGCGGTGATGGTGATCTTCTCACTCTTGCCAGTGCCCTTGTCTTCGGCACCAACGTTGACGATGCCGTTGGCGTCGATCTCGAAGGTAACCTCGATCTGGGGGACACCGCGAGGGGCAGGCGGAAGTCCAGTCAGCTCGAACTTGCCGAGGAGGACGTTGTCTTTGGTCATGGAACGCTCTCCCTGGAACACCTGGATGAGCACAGCGGGCTGATTGTCCTGGTAGGTAGAGAAGGTCTGCGATTTCTTGGTGGGAATGACGGAGTTGCGCTCGATCAGCTTGGTCATGACGCCTCCAACGGTCTCAATACCCATGGACAGGGGAGTCACATCGAGAAGAAGCAAGTCCTTGGTTTCGTCACCGCCTTCACCGCTGAGGATTCCTCCTTGGACAGCGGCGCCGAACGCAACGCACTCATCCGGGTTGATGCCGCGGTTGGGCTCCTTGCCGTTGAAGAAGTCCTTGACGATCTGCTGAATCTTAGGAATGCGAGTAGAGCCTCCGACGAGGACAATTTCGTTGACTTCCGTCTTCTTGAGGCCCGAGTCCTTGAGGACCTGGGTGAGAGGCTTGAGGGTCTTCTGGAAGAGATCAGTGTTGAGTTCCTCGAATTTGGCCCGGGTAAGAGTCTCAGCGAAGTCCTCGCCGTCGATGAGAGATTCAATCTCAACCTTAGTCTGGTGAACGCTGGAAAGAGCACGCTTGGCCTTCTCAACCTCACGGCGCACCTTGGCAAGAGCACGGAGATCCTTAGAGAGGTCGACGCCGTGCTTCTTCTTGATGAGCTTGATGAAGTGTTGCATAACGCGCTGGTCGAAGTCCTCGCCTCCGAGGTGAGTGTCTCCGTTGGTAGCCAGCACCTCGAAGACGCCTTCGTCGATGGTCAGGATGGAAACATCGAAAGTGCCTCCGCCCAAGTCGTAGATGAGGATGTTCTGTTCCTTGGCCTTCTTGTCGAGGCCGTAGGCGATGGCGGCGGCAGTGGGCTCGTTGATGATGCGCATGACATTGAGGCCGGCAATAGTTCCGGCATCTTTGGTGGCCTGGCGCTGAGCGTCGTTGAAGTAGGCGGGGACGGTGACGACAGCGTTCTGGACCTTCTTTCCGAGGAAAGCTTCTGCCACATCGCGCATGTAGCCGAGGACCATGGCACTAATTTCTTCGGGTGCGTACTGCTTGTTGGCCCCCTTGACGTTGACCTCGACCATGGGCTTACCTTTCTTGTTCTTGAGGTTGAAGGGGAGCAGCTTCATGTCGCGCTGGACGTCAGAGTCGGTGAATTTGCGACCGATGAGGCGTTTGATATCGAACAGCGTGTTCTTGGGGTTCAGAGAGGCCTGGTTCTTGGCAGCATCTCCGATCAGGCGCTCCTCGTCATTGAAGGCAACCCAGGATGGGGTGATGCGGTTACCTTGGTCGTTCGGGATGATTTGGACGCGGCCGTCCTTGTAAACTCCTACGCAAGAGTAGGTGGTTCCCAGGTCGATACCGATGACGGTTCCGACTTCGTCTTCGGCATCCTCATCGGGAGAGGCATAGGCGGCGGCACTGATCGCCAGAAAACATACCAGACCTCGCAGCAAACTTTTTCTTGCAAGCATTTTTTTTCTTATCTGCAACCGAAAGGGCAAGAGTAAGGACAAAAGGATGAGAGGGAACTTGTTTAGTTTGGTTTCTGTTAAAGTTTTTGTTTTTGTTTGGTCAGAGTTTGTGGTGACGTAAGCAAGGAAATGTATTTGGTGTGACGTGGCGGTGACGTGGCGGTGACGTGGCTATCCCAGATATCAGCGAAATAGCAAATCTTAGAGAAAAACTCAGTCGAAATTTCAGTGATGAGCCCCACATGGATGACATTGTCTAAAAAGAATTACACTTGTGAAGATTCTCGCGGCTTCCTCTTAAAAAACCCCAAAAAAGTGTAATTCTTTTTGACACTGTCATTCTTTTTGACACCGGTGGAGCCAGGAGTCCCACCACCAGGAATGACCTGAAAAGAAAAACCTTTTCGAGGAGCGAATTTGCAAAGTATGCGATGACAATTGCAAGCACTGCCTCCAGGCAAGGGGCGTTTTCCTCGCTTGATATTAGGTTGAATGGCGACTCTCCACAGGATGCCGACGTTGTCCCGTTGGACTTTGAATCCATTGAAAAAATCTTGCTTGAGCCGAAAAAAAGAGACTGTGCGGGGTTTTGGTTAATCTGGAACAGCGTCGCAGGGGCCATGATTCTAGCAGCAGTCGCATCGGCTGTCTACGCCAGCCCAGAAACAGGTGCCTTTTCCATTCTCGGTGGGCTGGCGGCATTCGTGCTGGTCGCCAATGTCAGCGCAATGTCGCATTCCCCGGCAGGAGTCTGCCGCACAGAGGGCCGCGGCAGGCAACCTCGGGGCCGATTTGGGGCCAGGGTGTCTGGGCAAGGGGGGCAACCGCCACGCAGGTCAGCCGAGGCGGTGGCCGAGGCGTCCAGCCTGTCGACTCTTCCCTTGGAAGTCCTTCGTGTGGCAATGGCGGAGGCCTTTTTGCTGCCGGATCCCGCAGGGCGCGCTTGCTTCAGCGCCGTTTGCCGAGAGTGGAGGCAGTGGTGCCGCAGCTGGGAGGCAAAGCAGGCTTTAGAGGCATGCGAAGCAGCAAACCAAGCTATTAGCACGTTGACTCACAGCCGCCGCTGTCGCGTTTCGCCATGTGAGACTGATGTTTGCCTTGTGCCTTTCTCTTCTTTATTTTCTTTTCGTTTTTGCGCAGACGAATGCTACCGGCTGCCGCAAAACCTGCAGCGGCGCGAAATGTCCTCGATCCGGCGCGCAATGCAGGGGCGCATCGGGGCGGCGGTAGAGATACAACGCGCCGTGGCCACGCTTCGCCCTCTCTTCCGCTCCTTGCTTTGCTGG
>JACKZZ010005300.1_pt1 | contig 10897 bp, 7 predicted proteins | sample 8027871 | NCBI WGS metagenome assembly JACKZZ01 (sample SAMN15724774, study PRJNA655200) | protist metagenome | isolation source: fluorescence activated cell sorting (FACS) single amplified genomes of... | place: USA: West Boothbay Harbor, Gulf of Maine | collected 2000-07-19
CATCTGACCGTAATGCTAAGAATAATAATTTAGACTAATTCTGAGCCTACCGTTCTAGCTACAGTCCTAGTACGCCTGGCAACACTGTGTCTGTTGATTAAATTATTTATTATTAATCAACGCATGCTGCAATACTGGCCGCCGGTGACGTACTACATGTAGGACCAGGACTACAAAAAAGTATAGCAAGCAGAACGGTAGGCGGCTCAAAAGACCGGCAGGCCGGCAGAGCATTCTGGGCTGGGCATTGCACGGGAGGCAGAGAGGGGCCGTTGTCCGCCACCATAGCATGCTATGGTCGCCGGCCGTCGACATGAGACGGCCAAGAGGCCGCAGCTACATATCGTTTGGAAGGCCAGGAAATGACATCGGCATCCTTGAACCCACAACAAAACTACCGTCTACTCTTTGCTCTCTCTGGAAGGCCATGCCACTACGACACGTATCGTCAGTGTAGAAGCAAGCTCTAGCTAGCTAGGGCGCCAGCAGTGCTCAGCGTGTGCGTAATATAATAAATAACATTTTTTTAATCGACGCATACATGTAAACAAACGCACGTAGTGACGTACTAGGACTATAGGCTAGAACTCGCGATTCAAGTAATCTGTTTTTAACATTTTAAGCATATTAAAACTGACCTACATGTATTTCTTAATGACTAAAAGAAAAACATGCTACTCGTTAAAAAAAATCCAATTCCAGTAAATTGTGAGCAGGCTCCGAACAAGCAGGCATGAGCGTGGCAGGCTGCAGATACCACTGTCACTGCGCGTGCTTGTGTTGGTGATGGCGTTGCACCTGGCCCATCCTCCTCCTGCTCAAAAAACTGGTCGAGAATCTGGCCGACAGTTATTTGAGCCGATCCACCATCCTCGGCACCATTGTCGGGGGCTAACCACGTGGCAGCACGAGTTGCCTTTCCTGGAAGATCAGCAAGAGCGTTGACTGCAGCATTCTCGACCTCAGTAGCTGTTAATGGCGCTGAGGAGAAGTCGTCACCCCCATCCTCGGGGAGAGAAGAGTCATACGTCGTCAGAAGCATGGTGGTGTCGCCACTTACGGGGCTGTGTCGCGAAAGGAAAAAAAGAAGTGACCAAGTTGAAAAACAATAATGAGCAAGCTTGGAGGGGCGGGTCATACTCAGGGTAAATAGAGGCCATGTCGGCGGTAAGGTGCGGAACATAATCAGAGAGCACTTGCCTGAATTCCGCAAGCCAGCTATGGGCATCACTGGCAGGGTCAAACACGGGAAGGTGATTCAAAAACAAAAGAAAAAAAGTCTCAAAACGCGAATCAGTCAACACACCGATGTGTAAAATGCTCGTAAGCCTCCCCTTCAAGAACAATTTCCTGGGAAAAAGCAAAACCTACAGGGGCCGCGGAATTCCCAGCTCCTCCTAACCCGCACACGCTTGGCGTGCAAATGGCATCCATCCACTCGCTGTGCAAAAACCAAATGCACAATAATCAAGGATATCATACAGATTTCAAATTTGGAAAAAACAAAATCGAGGAGAACAACACGCTTGAAACATGTACCTGCTTGGTGAAAAGAAGTTCTGGTCTTGGAAATTCATCCAATGCGCAGGGTCGTAGGGAACTGCACTGGCTGAAGTTGAATCTTGCTGCATCAACCATTGTAGATCAGCACCACAGTAAGCAGGAATAGACGTATTGTCCAATGGAAACCACTCTCCCCCCTCGGTAGCTCCGCAGAAACAGCGCTTGCGCTAACCGAGAACCAACAACAAGCACGACCAGGGAAAACAAAACAAGTTAGAAAATGACCGAGAACTCTTGCCCAGGTGATGGATCATAAAAGGGTGGGCAAAGTCTGAGCAGCTCTTACAGAGAAGCCATTCAGAACTTCCTCCATGCCGGGAAAGACACACATACTGTCGGTGTCTAACTCATTCAACTTGAAATCAAAAAAGCCACAAGAAGCCAAACGAAAATGAGGGCGGAGAAAAATATGAGAAAGACAAAATAATACAGCTATTTCGAACAACCTCCCACTCAGTCGCAGCTGCTTGGGCGATTAAGGCTTCGAAGTGTGCCAGCGCGTTTCCTGTCATCTCGATGGTTTGATTGACATTGGAAACGACAATCGTTGGAAGAGTAGGCGTGATCGGCGGGATTGTTGAGATAGCATCATCGGATGTCGCCAATCTCCGCCCACCAAGTCCAGTCAAGTCCAGAGCGCACTCAATCGATTCCATCCACTTATTAAAAAACTCTTCCGCCTCTTTCATTTTTGCATCGATTTTATCTTGCGCATTCAGCGCCTCGCTGACAATATCATCGATCAGCAGCACCGCGCCTACCACAGGGAGCATTCGGAGCCCTATCTTAAGCGCTCCTTTCAAACCCTTGTACTTGAGTTTCACGGACACTTCAAACACAAAAGCGGGTGGTTTAAGACCCAACAGCTCCTTCATTTCTCCATCGCAATACTTGCAAAAAAATTTTAGTTCGGGCATTGTAACCTACCGCAAGACCAAGGAGGCTGAGATTCATGACCCAATCGAGAAACTATAAACCAAACCTTGAATTGTAAGGTTTGCTTTACCCATACTCCCGTGGGAATTCCCACGAACGTTGTTACTCCTCCTTCTGTGTCTCCAAGTTTCGCCGTCACTTCAGGCTTTATAGTCCCAGAGCCGGTCTGCAAAATATCATCATTCGAGTTGTCACCGAGCATGCTTGCGTTTTTCTTCTACGCTTTGGTGTGGTGGGCAGGTTTATACAGCGTGCATACTCCCAAAATCAGACGTGCGTGAAAATGATTCGACTCATACACATACGTTAGAAACCAGTTTGGGCCAATGAGGTTTAAGGTTAACACAGCCGGTTGGCATTGGGACTGTAGGATATTCTGTTGGAGTCTAGAAAGCGATACAACGGTGTCATTAAAGGGGACGAGAAAGGCGCGCAAGGACAAAAATTTGACCTTAGTCGTCGGCGGGGTCGGTTTTGGCGAAGGTTTGCCATAGCTTGGACGCCCGGTTGGGTTCATTGTGATGGGTGGAATTTCAGTTGGGGAGGTTGTTATTCCAGTGATGGGTCCCTGTTTACTCGTCGGAGGCGTAGGTGCTTCCGTTGGTAGCGGAGTCGGCCCTCCCGGGGTGGGAAATTTTCCTGCTGGCGTTGGAGAGGTAGGAGAGCCACCAGGACCAGAAGCGGGGCCACCAGAAGGGGACCCTGCTAAAGTGGGGGCCCCAGGGCCCGAGTACCCTATGGTAGGGTTCAAGGTAGGGTTCAAGGTAGGGTTCAAGGTAAGGTTCAAGGTAGGGTTCAAGGTAGGGTTCAAGGTAGGGTTCCACTTTGTAGGGGAATTCGTAGCTTGCGGAATGTCGTTCGCGCAACATACCGAGACAATCAAGCCCAAGTACACCTTGACACTAAGACGCATGATGGTGCTCGCTGTCATAACAACAATAATATTTTTAAGTGCATCGGTCGCATCGGTTATTAGAGAAGAGGCGTGCCAATATAAATGATGAAAGTTTGTTCCGCTCGTTTTCGCCCCATTGGGCCAGCCTGTGTGTGTTGGGGTGGTGAGGCTGAACGGCTGAACGGTGAAGAAAGAAGAATTGAAAGTTAGTTGGTGAGAAATGTAATGTTTATAGAAGTGGAGGATGAGTAGTATTTGATAAGTAGTCTCAAATGGTTCTGGGGAGATGGAATAGTATAAGGTGACTATTGGGCTCCGGCGGCCCTGGAGGGGGTACTGACCGCTTTAGCCTTACACCTATTAAGTATGGTCCAAGCACCACAAGTATGGTCTCTTTGTGCTAATAATCTGTGTGCTTTCTTACTGCCGGGGGCGTCTGCGACGGCCCCCCCACCATCTGCTTCAGCCTTACTAGCAAACGACATGTCGGAAAAGGAGCAAACGACACCCAGGAGGTGGCGTTCCAGGAGGTGGCGTTTGCTCGAGGTGAAGATGGTGGATGCGCAGTACTCATACGAACAAAATGGTGCAATTTTTATCGAAATCGTGTGGTTCAATTAAGAAAGTTTGTTCTTTTTTTTTTTGCACAGAATGACTACTGACTGACTGACTGACTGACTGACAGACTGACTGACTGACTGACTGACAGTACTTTAGTGTGTAAGGCTGAAGCAGATGATGTGTGTGTGTGTGTGTGTGTGTGCGTAATTGGGTGCTTTATCAGTCAGGCAGTCATCAGGCACCTGCCTGCTATTATATGGATATCTTCTTCGTGAGCTGGGATCTCTCCTTCGTAGCAGTGTTGGGTGTGTTCCTTTGCACGGGAAGGTTGGGAAGACTGACGAACTTGTTTCCTTCCTTTATTGTTGGGCGATACTCCTTATTTTTCTTAGGCGGGTCTTGCCACAAAAAACTGCCTAAAACTGCCCAAAAATTCTGAACCTTTCGTTACCTGTGCCACAGTTTTTATGTTTCATGGACATCCCTTTCCAGCATGTGAATCCCCGTCATCCATCCATCAATTCACTGGCAAAACTTAAAATAGCCACACAGAAGATAGTACTTTTTATCCCGCAAATGTATCCCGTACGACAACACACTTAAACCTCATTCTGACTCGTTCTTCCCACACGGCCCAGCCGGTTTTTATCGTACAGTCAAATATCTCACGCGTCGACTGGGTACTTTTTTCAACAGGCTCCACACTTTGCGGTGTAAGGTTTGGAAAAAAACACGAACATGTTTCAGACATAGTGGACTCGGGTTGATCACTCTGCGCTGTGTGCAAAATTCGGAATATTAATTCAGATATGAACAACGATCCGGGAAGCTGCGAAACTTGCGGTTCCAACAGCTTGGAAGAAGCTGACGATGGTTTCTTTTATTGCACTGCCTGCGGAACTGAATCGAGAAAATTCATCGCGACAGAGGTGGAAGTTGACCGTGAATTAATTGGCGGCTTTGGTCTTCGAAAACTTAGCAAACTTTCATCAAAAGTCGCAGTTGACCCTGTCGACGTTTCGTTTCAACGCGCTCGTTTCATTTTGAGTGCTTTTCAGCGGGTTCTAAAAACCCAGGCTCGGGTGCTTGTCGATCACTGCGGGTGTCATAAATCTCTTATTTCTGTGGTTGGAAGGCTATGGTTCAAGCTGCTGAATTCCTGGAGATTGGAAGGTTGGGGCTCAAGCAAAGCGACATTTCACGTGGACTTGGTACTCGGCTTTAACCTAGCAAGAAGTCGAAACAAAACTGTGGGCGAAACCCGTCCAAAACTTTCGACTGGAAAACTGTCCATGCCGCTTTCTTTGGCATTCTGTTACCTTGCATGCCAACTCCAGCAAGAACCTTTCACTTTGAGAGACCTCATTAATTTGGCTCGCTCGGGGGTGATTGCATATTTTTCCGTCTTGTGCCGCTCGGATTATTGCACGAAAGCGATTTCTGAATCCCGTTACCTTGGATCCATCAAAACCTTTTTTATGCCAAGTGCTTGTCCTTCAAACTCTATGCTTGAAACCTTGAGCACAGTACTTGCCAGTCGGCTCTCTCTTGCCTCCCATGCCTTTCGTTTCCACAAAGAGCATTTCAATGTTCCACCCAACTTTCAAGCGAAGTTGAATGCTCCGCTTATTGCCTGCCGTCTACTTCTAGACTTACAACTCCCTGTCCAGCTGTGTCCACCCGTACTCCGTCTCTTGTCCTTGGCAATTTCACCAGAAAAGCAAAACAATTCCATGTTTATCATGGCTTGTATCGTAATAGTCGTCAAACTATTTTTCGGTCTCTCTTCGGATCCGCAAGAGCAGGTACGCAGGCATTCCCGAAGCCCGCAATCCGAACAAGTGGCCTCTCAAGCCACAAAATTACTTGCCGATGCACTGCCTCCTTGGCACACTATTTCGGGGCTGCAGCAGGAAACATCAAAACGGTGTGCTCACCTTCCAACTTCACCACTTGATGCCCTGACGATATCCTCCTCTGCCTCGTTCCTGGACTTTTGTCGCACTGTTTTGTTTTCAAGATGTGAATCTCAGATTCAGTTTCCACAATTTTACTTCGAAAGGTCACAAGATCAAGCAACTTTATCAAGTCGTGCACAGCCTGCGACGCAGAAGTCAGAAAATCTGTACAATCCGGAAGCGAGAAATATGCATCCCTGGCAGCACTTCATTCATTACAACAAAGATTCAAAAATAGAAACCTGGTCTCCTTCCTATTTCAGCTTCATTTATTTGTGCGCGCATACATTGGACAAAACCCAAATTCCAAATCTATCAGACATCTCGTCTGACTCACACCTCGAAAGCATATTGTCATCATCACCCTTACTCCCAAAACTTCAGTGGACCGTCAAATCTATATATTCAGAGCTGCTCAAAATTGCTTCTCTGTCCGTTGCCGGGAAGTCAACAGCGCAGACAGCAGAGGCCCCCGACTTGGGCCTGCAAAACGACCCGGCATTTCCCTTCTCGATTGGCCGCCCCGTTCCTCCAGCAGTTAGCAACTACATGTAGCTTGCCGGCCAGTCAACCGCTGACGGCGTGCCAAAACAAAAACTTCTGCCAAACCCAAATAACCTTCTGTCTCATCGTCCTGGCCGGCCGGGCATTCTACATCGTCCTAGCCGCCAGCCGGGCCTACTCAGTTATCAAGGCCAGAGGGTGTGGACCCCGGTTGGCCTCTGTGCGGCGGCCCGGCCACTGCTCGGCCGCCGGCCGGCTGCCGGCTGGGCGGGAAAGCCGGTGGAAAAGGCTCCAAAGGCCGCCAAGCGGCCCCAACCGGCCGGCCCGGCCCGGCCTGTTGTAGCGGTCAATAGTTTTGAGTACTGTTTAGCAATTGGGTAGACCTGAATAGGAATTGACCAGCCAATGACGTACATGCTGCAATGCTGTAAAAGCACAGGCCGGCCAGCTGAGTCAGTAATCATCAAAATCATGGCCGCAGTATGATTATGGGCACAATGGGCTAAGAGTCTACATGTAAATGATCAGTTAGCCAGTGATTTGTGACCATATTATTCAGTCAGCAGTCACAGAGTAGGCTGGAAGTTAATGACTCAAAATAATCGTTGAGATTGCACACCCTTAAATTTGAAATAACGTGAAGGCCCGTCTCTGTATTAAACGTACGAAGGATACGACTACATGTAAGTACGACAATGACTTGCACTGACTGCTCTGCTAGACAAAATATGGCCTAATCGTTAGCAGCATCCGGCCTTGCATCCTGGTCCCTACGTATTCCTTCCTGCCTATCTTATTCTACGGCCGGCACGACCGGCTGGCCGCGGGCCGCCGTGGCAGGCGGCAGGCCCGGTAGCAATTGCAGGTAATGCTCGTGTGAAGTGTGACGTGACTGACTGGCTATTTGGCTCAGCCAGTGATTGTGGATTTATATTAAAAATGTATGATAATAATATCTAATCATATAAAATAAAATACATGTACTAATTATTACGTCTATGAGTCTCAGGCTCTTCACGGTGCGTGCGAAGTCACAGACAGAACGAATGGGCTTTTTGCGTTGACTGATGTTTTCTCATTACTCATCGCCAAAGTCGCAAAAGGGAATCAACGTCATCTTTTGAAGAATACATCACATCTAATGTAGTTGTAATTGAATTACGATTTTGCAAACTCCAGCCATAAAGCAAAAGGAAAAAAGTCATCAACAAGCAAAAAGTAACCTGCGAACTGCTGCATTGTGAAGTACTCCCTTCCAACCAGAGTTCAAAGGGAATCACAAAATGAAACAAATTGATGGCAAAACGAACGAGAAACAACAAGACAAACAAAGGACAAAGATGGCAGTGATTACGTGCTATTGTTTGCCTCCGCCCAAGTCGATCGTACCATTTCTTCGATAATATCATGTCTAAAATTGCATTTGTTTGAAACAAAATGTTGTGCTCTACTCAGTTGAGATGATCTTACACAGTCGCATTCGCAATGAGATTTTTTCTCAGGTGAACAGGCTTCTTTCTCTCAGCCATATCGTCTTTGATCTATTCGGTGAATAATGAAACTTTTTAAGACGCGGCACAACAGACAAAAAAGACGCAGAAACAACATACAAACCTTCAATTCTGCCATTTGCTTCTCATAGTCTTCATGCTCATCCTAAATCAATGGCCGGGTGTAAAAGACATGAAAAGAACCAGAAAAGAAAGCAAATCTTCAATTACATGACTCCTTGGTATTAGCTTACCAAACCATCGGAAACAACCGCCTATGCCTTTGAAGAATGCCAATAAACCTTCCCCAGCGACAACAAAGGAAATCTTCAAGTATTCTCCACTGTCCTTACAGCATATAGACACCATGCCTCCTTCCCGTTTCTGACATCATATCGATCTTAATGAAATAAAAGAGATCAATATCGGCGTCCGATTTCAGACATACCTTTGTTTTCCTTGAATGCCCAGTGAGGCGTGTGATCTCCTCTCTAGAACAGTGTTGGGACTCAAAAGAATACAATGCAGAGCATCAACACTCCAATGTTTACCCAGGGTTTCGAGCCCCAAAAACGAGAGCAAACATTTTTCTCAAATCATCTTTTGAAAGCTTGCCGTCATCATCCATATCATACATCTCGAAAGTAAATCTGGCACAGGATTGCGTTTAGAAAAGAACCTCATAAATCCCAGAAGGCTAGACCTAATTTTGTCGGTGATACTCGCGTGCGGAGTAAAGACGTTGAGCACTGATATGAACTCCAGAAAATTGATTTGTGATTTTCCTTGGAGTTTGCGTTTGAACACAGTGACAATCCTATGACCCATTTGAATATCAAAACGACAGGAAGCCAAAAGAAACCATTTATTGGAAGTTTTTGTCCTTACCGAGCTCTAAGAGGGTTGAACTGGAGTCGGGGTAGCTGAAGAAGCCTGCAAGACAAAAAAATAAGAAAGAGGATCCATTGTTTTGTTTGGAAGGATTCATGCTACTTATCGGTGGCCACGATTCCATCTCTGTTTGTATCGAGTCGACTGAACATCCGTACAAACTTATCTATCTCCTATTTTGAAGAAGTCGAGAATCACAAAATAGAATCACAAAATTCGCGAGGAATGATCACAGAAGAGTATGGCTCGCGCATTACAAAAGGTTATACCGAGTGTTCAAAGTTGCCAATCATATACACGGCCTCCCGATCTTCCCGCGAAAGGCCAATGTCGCTCAGCTTGAACTTTTTTCTGAAGCAGAGAGTTCCTACAGGAAGACATCTAACTTAGCGAAGAAGATGGATACCCCCCAAACTGGCGTACCTTTATCCACGAGCTCTCCGTACATCCGCCTTCCAAACTGTGGTGATTTGGTGATGAGGGAAATGCAGGCAAACAAATAAATCAAGTCATAAAATAGAACCTTGGCTTCCCTCCGTTTTCCTTGGGATCCAACCCAGCCTGACTTAGCTTTGGGTGACGGCGATCCTTTCTTATCATCACCAACAGGCTTTGCCATATTGAGCTCGTAATTTACTATGCTGGGTGACGATTGAAGGCAAACTACTCTCGACTAGGCTCAAATGGTCTCGAATTGTATTTCAGCCAGCTGTTGAAACCTGCAGGTAGTCTCTTTTAATGGTTCGCAAGTCTGGGTGTGTCTGTATCACCGTGGAAACTGCCTTGCCTGATGTTTGACTGGTATCGTACACCCTTGGCTCCTGCACGCTCGAAGAGTCTGCGCGTGTGTGTGCTTAGTGTGTGCTTAATGTGCTTAGTGTGCTTAGTGTGCTTAGTGTGCTTAGTGTGCTTGGTGTGCTTAGTGTGTGCTTAGTGTGCTTAGTGTGTGTGCGTGCTCAGATCTACTGCTTTTGCTGAAACGTGATAACTCAGTCAGTTTTGGTCCGTTTTGGCTGTCCTTTGGACACAAGACAGCTCTAGCAACGTGCGTCACAATCGCATCATTACAATGGTGACAACTTGAATACATTTAAGTCTTTTTTAATGATTCTCCATCTTTTTTTTTGGGGGGTATTTTTTGGTGCAACAACTTCAAAACGGCCTATTAATATCTTGGTCAATTCTGGACCGTTTTGTTAAAAAATGGTGATTGTTTTCCTTATTTCAACTAGTTTCAGGGTTATTTTTTATATGTCGGACCATACTTGGGGTGTAAGGCTAAAGCGGTCAGTATACGCTCCGGCTGGCCGGCTCGCAGTCAATGGCCCGCCCACCAGACTCATAGCTCCACACAGTCGAGATCGTCGTCAAAGTCATCCACAGCGGGCGGTTTGGCCGCCTTGACTGGCTCGCGCTTCTTCTCTGACTCGGGCGGCGTGGCAGGAGGCTCCTCTTTCTTTTCCTTTTCTTGCTTCTTGGGCTTACTGACTTCCTTCTTTTTTTCGGGAAACAGAGGCTTCGGTTTCTTCTTGTTGCAGCTCTCACAACGCTGGTCAGCTGCCGCGTTCTTAAGGCCGCAGCTGCATTTCCAAGGCTTCTGATCCGCCTTTGCCTGTGCCTTCTCGCCCCCAAACAGAGGCTTGGGTCTTCTCTTGTTGCAGCTCTCACACCGCTCATCAGCCTCCGAATTCTTGAGGCCACAGCTACACTTCCACTGCTAAACACACAGAAACGGCAGAACGCACGAATCAGAAAAACTCCCATGCACGAACAACAAAAATAAAAACGACAGCATCTGCTAAGCACGCACATCGTTTTTCTTTGCTTCCTTTGTCTCGGGTTCCTCTTCTGCTTTCTTTCCTTCCTTCTTCGCAGCATCCATCTGTTTGGAAACATCTTTTTTGTCGTCTTTCTTCTCATCCTGTTTGGAAACATCTTTTTTGTCGTCTTTCTTCTCATCCTTCTTTTTATCTTTCATTTTTCGTTGGCTCGGTTCCTCGTCCCCAGACGCGGAAGCGAATGGGTCAAAATCGTCATCATCTTTATCCTTCTTCTCCTTCTTCTCGTTCTCTTTATCCTTCTCCTTCTCTTTTCCCTTG
>JACKZZ010014916.1_pt1 | contig 10895 bp, 5 predicted proteins | sample 8027871 | NCBI WGS metagenome assembly JACKZZ01 (sample SAMN15724774, study PRJNA655200) | protist metagenome | isolation source: fluorescence activated cell sorting (FACS) single amplified genomes of... | place: USA: West Boothbay Harbor, Gulf of Maine | collected 2000-07-19
CTCGAAGTATGTGTCTACTATTTTAGTTCAACAACCTTACAGTCTCTAATCCTTTCGCAAAAGCCATCAAGAATATTCATTAGATCTCTCTGTCGGCTGCGTCTTCAATGCGTCCCAGAGACTTGGAAACACTAGAGCTACCTTCTCTTCTTACTTTATTTTGTATTTTTTCATTAGCAAGTTGTTCAGCAGCTCTTTTTCTGCTACTTTTCCCTTTACTTTCTCTATGAGGGTATGTATGCTGAGGTGGGTAATCAGGCAAATGATCAGGTACTTGAGGACCCCTTTTAGGTTTATCGTCCAGAGCAGCTGATGCTGCAGCTGCTGTATCAGCTGCACCATCTGATTTTGCAGTTTGTCTTACTGGAAAATATGGCACAGCATAAGGAAATGGTTGCCGCCAAGCACGACTAGAACTTGATGTAGCTGCCACTGGTTCAACAGTAGTATCGTCACCAACTTCACTCCCATCAGCTAGACTATCTCTATCACTGTTGTCTTCATCATCATTATCAGCAGTGGGGATATTCATTGCAATAGAATTTGCAATTTGTTCAGTAGACATCGCTGCTAAATCTGGGAATGCAAAATCACGTAAATCTGTCCAACTACTTTTTAATGGACGTAATGATTCTAATGATTGCAATGTGTCTTGTATACCTGGTTGAGCACGTCCATGTAATTCTGCATTGTGTAATGATTCACGACTCAACTTTTCTATGAAATGAGCTAATACATCAGAAAGACTTTCCAATACATCTGGATTTGCATTCTTAAAACCTAGAGCCAATGAAGCTCGAGCTATAGCTTGCTTTGATATTGTTCTACTATACTCTTCAGACATATCTTGTATAATCACACGTAATATATATATATAAATGAATTGTAATCGATTCGATATACGATTTCTACACAGTCTCACTACGGTGGAGAGTGTTCCGTCAAAATGTTATTGTTGTCGAGTTTTGACGTTCTCTCTCGTTTCTCTCATTAATTACTGGACTTGCACCGTGAAATGCATGTACTTACACCATACAACTTCACTCACTTAATCTGAGTAGTTTCAAAGCGCTTGGCTTTCTCTATTACTGACTTACTTGCAACGAAGTAATCAAGTCGTATCCATATCCGGATTCATGAGTGTATTTGAGGCACAGAAACTTGATAGTAGAAGTATAATGAGTGTAGAAGGACAAAAATATACTACATTGCACTCAATACATAAATCGTTACCATTGAGTGTGGTATTTGGTGAAGTTAGACTACGTTGTATGGACAATGACAATGCCACAGAAGTGCTGGAAGCTATAGAGCATTTACTTGGAGCAGCTGTGGAAGCACCATTAACAGAACTCACTGCAGATACAATTGATACATCTACTGGAAGTATACAAACTAACAGTAGCAGTAGCAGTGGTACCAACAGAGGACAGCACAGCTTATCAGACGAAATTGCCATGTTTTTGAGACACTGTGGCGCATTACACTTGAACGTCAGACATGCACTACTTCTACATCTCACACAACTGATGGATCCATTGCCATTTCTCAATGTGATTCCTGCTATGTACAGTGTTGCTGCATCACCATCAGTTATTGATGAACTAGTAGATGTTCTACACACCTTGTTGGACTCAGATATTGCGACTTCTGTAGCTGCAGTTGGTCATGTAGACTCTAACAAGTTGCTATTAGCAGTTATAACTTGTATGACAGAATTGACTTTATCATCTCAGAATTATGACCGCCTGACCGTGCTACTAACTTCAGCAATGCAGGTCACAGGGGAAGAGGAATTACCACATCTCTATCGTCTTGTTTTAAGAGCTTTGAATCAGTACTACTGTGCAACGAGTAGCAGTGGAAAAAATAAAGCATTAGCTAATACTTCTGCAAATAGTGGAGCATCTGCTGATTTACATGTGAAGCCAAAAAGAGGAAGACCACGTACCGTGCCACTGCCTGCTGCTGCTGGAGCTACTCATAGCAGTACTAGTGCACAACATTCAAGTTCTAAACAAGTAGTTTTGACATATGTTCTAACAGAATTGCGAAATGTGAGTTTGTCTGTATGTGGTCATTTACTTGAAGTATTATGGGAGGAGTTACCTGCAAACAGAGAAGCTGCGACGCTACTCCTACGATATCTTACAGATTCCTGTTGTGCTACGACTAAGACTATGTCGAAAAGTGCCTTAACAGGTAGCTATATAGAACCACAACTTTCTGATATCTGTGTATCTATAATAGCATATACTCAAGCAGGTGGTGATTTATTCAATGGTGCAGCAGCATCAACTTCCTCGAGAGGATTATACAGTAAATGGCTGCATCACCGATGTTTTCCATTCCATGTACTTGAGACCATGGTGAGTCTTTCTGATCAATATGGTGGTGTATGGACAAGAATAGTAAGAAGTATGTGGCAGGTATGTACATGGCTTATACGAACTCTTGGTCGTAACCAGTATAGTTTACAAAGTCGATTACATCTATTGATTCGAACACTATACGTACATCAGCCATCACTTAGAGAAAATATACTAATGGCCTTATTACGGGACGCTATGATGATTTCGAAAAAGACTAATATATCATTACTATCACGTGCCGATAGCAATGGCAACAAAGGAGTACTTATGAATCTAGGTCATGCTGCAGCTGCTGCGGGAATGGTACACAAGGGCAATCCTGCTCCTCGTATGGACACCAATGCCACGAGACAAGGTTACAATGACTTGGCTATAGATCTAGTTAATGCATCATCTTCTAGTACTCTTCCTCGAAAGCGAGGTAGAGGACGCCCACCATCGAAAAATCGCACTTCAACACAACAAACTGGTTCACGTACATCAGGTACGAGTTTAGACAGCGGTAGTGACTTGGAAGGGTCATCTATGGCTTTACTATCTGCACAAATGTTGTTAAGCCTTGCTGAAGCACACGCAGAAGTAGGACAATGTGTTTTATCTTCTCTTACTGCCCATTTACATGCTCAACCAATGATTGTTATTGGTGGTAGCTGTAGTACGTATCCATTACAGCTACCTGTACCGGCTGTATTACACTGTCTGTGTGCATGTGTAGCAAAGGCCACTATGTTATCACAACAGGTAGAATCCAGTGTTTTGATTCTCATTCAGAAACTACTCGCTCAACCTTCAAGCGATGACACTATGCTTATGATGGCACTAGGTTCATACACAACAAGGCAACATCAAAGTCAGATATCTGCAGCTACCAGTGCATCTCAGCACCGCCACAATGCAAACATGCACGTAAGTCCTGGATACTATTGCTCAACATCTTTGGGAATATTATTAGCTGCACATTATTTGAGCCGCAACAGTGTATTAAACACTAGTTTTTGCAACGAAAGTGGTAGCAGTAGTCACTCTTCACAGCCCTCAACGCATACTACGGCTCCTACTTGTCATACGTACAGTGCTGACGAGAGAGCGGTCGCAACATGGGTTATGAGGGCACTGCCACACTTAACACATGATAGTATTGTGACTGCAGTAGATATTCTTGCCCTTATTGTTGCAGAAGCAACAGATACTAATGGCATGAGTAAGAACTCTCAACTTGCAGCACAATGCCGAAATGCACTATGTATAGTCTTCAAGAAACATCCTCACTTGTCTCCTAAGACAACTACAGTGACAAGTACAACTAAAGATATTGTATTATCATTATGGAAAGTATCGAGCCTTGCCAAAAGTTTACAAAGTAGCTTGTGGGACACGGTAACCACCTGTGCATCGCCTTCCACTGCATCATTCGATATGGGCTCCGGTGCTATTTCGAGTGTTGCGGCGTGTAGGGTAGGCACTGCAATATCATGCTTATTACATACATACTCTGTTATTTCTACAGATAATGAAGAACAATTGATAGGTTTGAGAAAAGATTCAAATAGTCCGACTGTACGAGGCTTTGAACTCAGTGCGCTAGATCAGAAGGAAGTGAGTGTACCATCTCAAAGCCAGGATAAGGAGATACTACACACATGGTCCCAATGGTCGTGCATTCCTTCTGATTCTTTCTTATTAGACACTGGAGTTTCAATAGCATATGCAACGTTAACTCCCATACAAGCAATATCACTATCTTGGGAGAAGCTCTTCATAGTGTCAGCGCTATGTGGGCAAGTCAGATCATCCTACTCAGAGCGAATATGTGTAGGTGAACATGGTAAAAAGCACGTATCTACTTTTACATTAGATATACTCAACAAAATTTTATGTCAAGCTGCAGTATGCAGAGCCTACCTCAGAGTATCTGGCTCATTCAACCATATAACAGGCTCCAATACAAGTACCAACACTATGATGGCAAGCAAGAGTGATGTCGCTCTTCAGTCTTGTATGGTGCAGGCATCTTGTGTTCAGCGTGTGCTAGGGCGCATCCTTGCTTCATTACCACACAACGTAGTTACAGCTGCTTTACTACATGTACTAGATAGTTCTCCTATGAGTACCATGGAAGAAAATGGTGATTTAAGTGAAAAAGTCATAGACACCTTACCAACCGCAATGCTTACCCATGGTGGTTCAGCTACAGTGCTACATGCCGTATTATGCTACTTGGAAAAGCTTGAAAGACATAGTAGTAGTAGTGAACAATACTTAGAACATCACCTGTTACTAACCGAAGTGCTTCGTAAGGACCATCATCTCGATGCTATTGAAAAGGATAAGCAAATACTACATACTGATGAAGTATCTGCACTAACACGACTTTTGTCGTTTATTCCCATACTAGGAGCATATTCTGAGAAACAGAGACAACAACGCAATGAATCTATACAAGAAATAGACACTACCACAACGAACGACAAACAGCTATCATCTGAAAGACGCGATACAGTGTTATTGTTATTAGCTCTGATGTGCCTATTAGAAGCAAATTTGCAATCGAGTAACGAAAAACATGTAGTTGAAGTTGCACAGGAGCTAGCAGTACTTATAGCACCAGATAACACCTCTGCTACGAATGACCTCAGAGAGGTAATCCATGATGAGGACGAAAGTGCTGATATTTTGGGACTTGGATTTGGTGCTGACTCTCATAATACGACTCCACATAACGAGAAGAAGTATCATCAATGTCTTTGTACTCTTTATTCCGTTATAGAGACATCTGTATTTCATCTACAAGATGGTACTGTTGCTATTGCTGGTATGAAGATTCTTAGTGCATTAGCAGAAAAATGTTCATTACTTCGACGAAGAGTGAGTCATACATCGTGGCAGTTACTAGTGTCACTGTACACGTTACATACGGACTTGTCTCACACTGTAAAGAATGGTAGTGATACTGGTAGCACTGTGGCATTTGAATCAGGAACACCAGCAGGAATCGATGAATTATGGCCTATTTTATCGTCTTTTGTGGCCACATCCGAGCATGTGTCATCTATACTGACAGAAGTGAGCCAATATTATGATCTTGGTAGTAGTAGCAATGGTGGTGCCGGCAGTACTAGCAGATGCACTGCTCTCAAGAATGCATGTCATTCAATATTAAAGTCTGTACTACATGGCAGCAGTAGTAGCGCATGTGGAACAGACGGCCTAGCACCACACGATCCAGGTTTACTCCCACCCCGACTCCTTTTCGCGTCTTGGTGGGTACATACACAATCACATACACAAAGACAAGCAGGTCTGTCTACGATAGCAATTCATAGTTTGCCGTATGCATTAGGAGCAGTATTGATGGATAGCAGTCATGAACATATAGACAGAAGTGAGAGAGATATGGATATTCCGATCTCAGCTGTTTCATCATCTATGCCCCAGCAGTTCGCAGCTTTGGCACTAGCTTTCTTGCCACTAAGCTTGCTTCACGCTACCCCTTCTATGACCACGACTGCTAGAAGTACATCTGAAAGTAGTAGTAACAATAAATCGACTATATCAGTAGTTGCTGCACCTTATTTACAACATATTACCGCAGTAAAACAATTTGTTTGGTGTGTTCGTGAGATTGGTACTTTGATGCCTGACGCTGATGTGCGAGAATGTGGCAAACTAGTACTATATGCATTACGTGTATGTAGAGCACAATTGCTTGTTTGTGAAGAAATTGCCGAAAGTTGTACCCAATGGAGAACATCAGCTGCACCGAAACAATCAGGAAACCAATTTACTAATGGTAGTGGTAGTGATGCAGGCCACGTCAGTCATTTGCATAATGTATTATGCTGGTTTTTAGCGGTACCACACTGGTGTCAAAGATTAGCTCAAGCATTGCAAGCACGGTTTTTAGTAACAACTAGTGCGAGTGGGAGAGCAAAGAGAACTACAGTTGATTCTGCATCACGAAGCAATAGTCACAGCAGCAACAATGTACTTAAAGGCCTGACGCGTAGTCTCCCATTATTAACATTACATTCAGAACGTACTGCAACGCGTTTGCATCGCTTAGGTCGATCAATAGGTGTAAGTTTAGAAGAACCAGATGTGCTTCGAGATCCATACAGCCAATGGGAGGGCTCACTTCATAAATCACAGCTAAACTTTAGAAGAGACCAGAAGGCGTGTATGGCTACTACGGTCAAAGATTGCTATGACAAAGAAGTTATTGCAGTTGCTTTAGATAATGTAGATGTCAATAGTACAGATCAATTGACATCATATCATAATGATGAACAAAAAGTGAAAGAATCACAACTAGCTCCTGTTGATTCTGGTGGCTTCGCATTTTTCGCAACAGGCTTTGGTGCATCAGGGCAAGACCAGGGCACAACTGACACTGCTACTATTACAGCAAATACTACGAGTTCGTATGGTAGCAGTGGTAAAGGTTGGGGTGTGTATGAACCTGTCTCTTCATTGAGTAGTAGTACCATTGGACAGCATAGTAAAAGTAGTCATGCAGCTGATGAAATAAATCAAGTTTATGTTGATGATGAGGAAGGGAGCGTGGAGTTGGATGACTATGATAGTGAAGACTATGACTCGCAATCAAATGATGAAGGTGATAGCATTAGTGAAGAAGATATCACTACAAAAAGAACCAAACATACATGGTAAGGAGAGACTTGCTGAAAATGTGCCTATGTGTCTATCTATACTGTCAAAGTGTACAATAACTACATCATAATAGGTATCTTTATATCTCATTCATCTACTTCTATCATCTACAAACTACACAGCAGTATTCTTTGCTATCTATGGCCATACTGGATTTTTCAGATATCCTTGATTCTTGTGGGATTTAACACAGATTTTCTATTCGAAATGGAGCTTCCTCCAGACCTTTGTAATAATAAGTATGTTTTCGATATATATTCATGAGTTTTTCAAAGTTATGTATTGATTTATGAATATAATTCCTTCACCGAATTTATTATGAGGATAAGGAGTACCAGTGATTGGTTGTGTAAGAGCGGGTTCTCCCTTATCTCTGTTTGTCTCCTTTCATAGGTGTGCAGATTGATAAATTTGGAGGTCTGTCTTAGCTAGTTCTACAAAACATAGTCTAAAATGGACAGTGAAGCAATTGGTTGGTGTGAATGAAAAAATATGTTAAATGGAAGTGTATGTATGTGTTTAAACAAATAGCGCATGGGTTTAGTACTGGCAGTCCGCCACATGGTGTACGTACACCCAAGAGCAGACTGACTGGTACGGCTCGTTTTACGATTCACTTAATATTACAAAGGGTTAATACGCCATAAACATATATTTACTGAACATCATACATTAACTGCAATCTGTATTCTACTTTCTGTTTCTACTACTTATTTGGCGGCCAAGCGGGATCCTTCATAAATTTCTGGTCTTTGTACATCTGCGCTTTCGGTACTCCACCTCTGCGGTCTTCAAAGTAGTATGTATGTGGCCTATATAAATTCATCAATTCTTCAAAGTTAGGTATTGATTTATGAATATAAATCACTTCACCAAACACGTGTTTATATGATTTTTCATAGTTTCTTTCTGTGATTGGCTCCTGATGCCATTTCTTACCAGACTTTGTTGGTCGACCACCACGAAATGGCAGCGAAGTCATGAACCAATATCCGTTTTTTCCCATCATTTCATGCACTTCTGGTGTTGGTCTTTCCAGCGAGACTACTTTGAACTTGTATTTTTCCATGTTCAAACCTTGTAACACGTGTCCTTCACCCCCTTCTACATCTAAGCTGAAGTACTCCATCAATGGAGGGGCATGCATGAAATCGAGCACATCAGTGAGGGTAACAGTATTTAGAAATAAATCTTTTTCTGATTCTTTAGTGTTGTCTTGATCTTTACCCACAATACCAGACAGATAGTGCTCTAAATGGAACCGAACACTATCACCAGTACTCGAGTAGATAGGATTCGCAACCAGATCACAGCGTCTGTAAGACACAATATTGGCATGGTAACGTGGATGTGGCTCAATGCAGATACCTGTCCAGTTCCAATAGCGCTCCAGCGCTAGCGTATTAGAAAGATGAGCATAATCATTGGTAGCAAGGTCTACAAAGAAGCCATTGCTTGGGTAGTCTAGGATGTCCAAGAGGATTTCGTCCTGTCCAACCTGAGACATATACAACAACTGGGAGCTCACACCTTTATAACTTATCTTGTCGTGTTTACTAGCAGTATTGGCTTTGGCCTTTGTGTCCCATCGATCTGGCCACATTAACTCGGGCAGTGCTGCTTTACCCTTGCCCGCTTGTGGCCACATCTCTTCTTCAGAACTCCATTTGGGCGAGGTCGTATCATACCCTTGTGTGCGTACAGCTGTTGGAGCCAATGGGCCATTGTCATCCTTCTTCTCCCAAAGCCAGTGTTGGCCTTTTTTTAGAATTGGTTTGTGTGCATCATTCGCAAGCACCGCTGATATCAGCGTCAATAAGACCAAACATGGAGCAATAATATGGTTAATCATAAATTTACAGAAAACACTAACCAGCTAATACCACAAATGTTTTCTTTATTCACGTCTGTTATCTATGCTTTCAAGAGTGCCAGGGGTGGGAAAAAGTCCCGCCGGGTCCGAGGGACACAAGTGAGTGAAAGGTCATCTTAACGAGCACAAAGACACTCCGAGTACAACTATTACAAGCTCTCGAAGTTTGCCTATATATTGGTTTTCACAGAGTTGTCTTTGTGTTGCATTTGTGATATAAAGTTCTGAAATCGTGATCGCAGGGTAGATCTATCATCAGTCGATCCAGAAGAGGTTGGTTTAGTGGTACAGACAAATAATCATCATGTTTGACATCACTACGGCGGAAGTTCTTGTAGTAGTTACTGGTGCAGGGCTTCTCTTAGGCCGCAGAGAGATAACTAGAGGTGCTCGAGTAGTAGGATGGAGTGTGGGTAAGCTTGTAGGATCTTTACAAGGTATTCGTATGAAATATGAAGAAAAGACACATGGTACACAGCTTTACAAGCTACACAAGCATGTTAAAGATGGGTTAGCTGACATGGGAACCATAGGTACGGATTTAAATGCACTTAGTGGAAGAGGTGGATCTATGACAAATATTGTATCGCGTCAGCAAAAGCATCATCAACAGGTACTTCAGACAGAAGCAGCAGCTGTAGACAAACCGCAACATCAAGCACCAGTATTAGGTGCGTATACTAACACTACTAATGCACCACAAACTTCCAATATAAAGCCTAAGAGAGGAATCCTTGGAAGTAACAGTATATCGACTGAACAGCCACCAGTTGCACGAAGTTCACCACCGATTTATGATTCAAACTCAATAAAAAGTACTAACCAGAAACTAGCACAATTAATATTAGCAGAAAATATATTATTGAAAGAACGCGGACCAGCGAGTACTGGTGATCCCGCTGGTCGTATGCTCGGCGGACTCCACGTTGATGAGCAATATACCAGTACAGAGCTAGATCCCACGATAATGACGGGCAGTGACTTAGTGGAGATGTCTTTGTGTGAGAGTATAGTCCAGGAGTCTTACATTTCCTCACAAAATATGCGATAAAACAACATACCGTACGTATGTATCCCAAGAGGATCTTACAGTACAGTTCAATACTACCACGGAGAGCAGAGCAAATTCTTTCTTGCCTGTATCTTCTTAAAAGATTGTCAAAAAGTCGATCCGCTGTGATGAGTGGAAACTTTTTTCAATGATTTTCCAAGATTTCCTTGCTGCGTTGTCTTACAAGACAAGGACAACTTTGCGAGGAGCAACTTTATCGTTGTATATGAATGAACTATAATTTCTAAGGTGATTTCAGTTTATTTATATGTCATTGGGTGGCTTTTGGAACAGTTTTGGCACGATTCATACGTTGAGGGATTCTGATGCTGAGATCACCCCACCCCAGGAAGAAGCGTAGAATGCGCAGTACGTACAATGAGAAAAGAATGGAGTCTACTACTACCACTTTGATATACTTGATTGTGTGGATTCTTTTTGTTTCCTTGATTTGGTATGTATGTATTTAATTTGTATATATATTTGTAGATTAAATTATAACCCAATACATTCACTATTCAGTCGCTACTACGGTATTGATCTGTGCCACTACTAAAAATATACTTAAGTATTTTCTACGAAACTAACAATTTTATCAATGACAGTCTGATATTCTGAACAAACCCCTGGATTAACCAAATCATGACCACATTGGTTTGATCTATAGTAGTGAAATTCTTTGACGTATTTTGCAGTTTCATCCCTAAAATGATCATCACATTTGTCAGCGTAATGACTCACACCGCAAACATACATGATTGGAAATTCAGACACATTACCAACTTTTCTTGTCTGTGGTTGTCCTTCTAGAGAATAAAGTGAACATCATTACGATCACCACAATATATGAGTCACATTACGTCAAATATACACTTCTGATTTCCTTTGTGCTTGCTTGCAGAGTGGGGTCATCTTGAGCACGAATACA
>JACKZZ010001871.1_pt1 | contig 10893 bp, 6 predicted proteins | sample 8027871 | NCBI WGS metagenome assembly JACKZZ01 (sample SAMN15724774, study PRJNA655200) | protist metagenome | isolation source: fluorescence activated cell sorting (FACS) single amplified genomes of... | place: USA: West Boothbay Harbor, Gulf of Maine | collected 2000-07-19
GAGTGTACATGAAGTGGTAATTACGACGAGAGTTGTTTTCTGCTGGGTTGCTCATCTTGAGGCCGCAATGTTCATCGGCCACCGTGTCCGCAGTCCATAAAGGAGGAGGCGCAGAAAGTCGTTTTCATCGTCCAGTGAGCGTGGATCAAAGGCTAAGCTGTATTTTGAAGCTGATTGATTAGCGGCAATTTATTTCTGTGGCGATGTGGTTAGGTGCAGGCTTGTTGTAGCAAAAATCTCTACGGTCCGGTAGTGATAGTTGATAAATAATCGGATCGTGACATGATACCTTATCAGTTTCCGTCAAGTAGAGCATCAGAAACCGTGTTGCGTACATACGTGAGCTCACGAGTGAGATTGTGAGCCGTTCTGAGCCGGAGTGCGAGTAGTAAGTCCGAGTTGCCTTGGTCCCGAAAGCGGGATCGGTTGTGTAGCATTTCGTATTTACCAGGTCTGATGTGTCGAGGATGGCATCTGGCAGGTCAAGTTTTTTCAATCCCATACGTATTGATTTCATAATGCGTGCAATCGACACTGTTAGATTTCGAGTGAAAACGAATTTGTCCAAGCTCTCTGCCACTCGCTCCCCGATTGGGTGAGCGGGGGACGTGATTGTGCGAGTATTTAATTCTCGCCCGAGTAGTTGTCTGGAAACAGATGTGATAGTTGATTATCAAGTCCTGTTACTAGTAAGGTCAATATTTCATGAGTTTGTAAATTCGTCGTCAATTCCAATCAAACGATGCCTTCCGATCGTCCGAACTGATTGCTTTTCTTGAACGCCGGTCATCAGCGCAAATATCGCGAAGTTGAGTGGGGGTGCAATCCCAGAAGCGTAGCACAATGGTGAATGCACAAACCCAGGCCTTCACGGCTAAACCACGTGCGGTGGAGCACGGCAAGTACCGCGACGAGGAGGACGATGTTTATTATGCGAACATCCATTTCGATAAGCGGGTACACAGAGGCAGCAATTATTCCAGACCAGAGGTGGCAGCAGCTGGCGCATCTCCCCCAGAACGGCGTACCCGACCGAAGGTTCTTTTAATTCATGTATTCGTAGCTGTGCATCTAGATGAGAGGAATGATATTAAGCCTCTCTGAAGTCCCGTCGTTGATGTTTTATCAAGCATTGAGCTCCAGGTGCTAGTGATTTGAATTAGTAGATAGCCAGGAACAGGATTTAATTTCAGATGTTATTGTCCAGACCACGAAGACATTTCCGTGCTTGGATCTCTTCGCAATTCGATTCATTATCAGCGAAGGGTGAAGAAAGAGCCAGCTGCGAACCCGTTCTCAATAGATTTGCCCAAGCCAGAGCGTCTTCCAGTGGATCTTTTTAGGTACCTGACTTTTTCTGTGTGCGTGAACGACTTGATGGTCGCAATATTCTTTTGTTATTCCAAATGCTTTTACGTAATTAGATCGCATTTCTAATTTCTGATGTGATCCAACTGATCGGTAAAAAATGTTTCAGTCATCTTGTCGAGCGTCCTCAGGAAAAGATATATGGCTCAGAGGGCTCGCAGACAGCTGCATTTAAGCAAAGACCGCCGAGTCCACCTTTCATACCGAAGAAGACGGGCGTTGACGTCTCGACGCACATAGAAGAGGGGGAACTCTTCAATTTTGACGTCGAAGTCACGCCCCTGCTCGATGTATCAACTTTTCTCTATAGTAGGTTTAACGTCCCATGAAAATCGAGAAGACACAATGCAGCGCCATTTAAGGGAACACGCATTACAGCTGTGAATGACATGCATGTTTAGAGTCCCAGACAATCTCGTCAGAAGATTCCTCGTGTCGTTGTATGCTTTTCCGCAGCCTCAGTCTAAATGTCAATCATCGACAGGTCCTGGTTACAAAAACTTTGGAGCAGGCCACCTTGGAGGTGGAAGAAGAGGCAGAAATAGTTGCTATGAAAGAATACAAGGAGAGCTGGATCAAAGACAGAATCGGCGAGCGCAAAGTCGAAGAAGAGGCCGTCGAAGAAGAGCGACAGAGGTATAATTGTTCAGAGAAGCCAGTAGCCAAATTGTTACAGGGAATTGTTGAAGCATTGTTACACGGAAAATGAAATCAGATTTTTGGGGATGCTTGCTTTCGCTCTTCACGTGCGTCTGAATTTCAATATAATCTCAGGCATGCGGCGACTCAGAAGATAAAGAAACAGCGCCTAGACTTGAGGGAGGACAACATAAGGCGAAAGACAATGTGCCAATACGCATCGCGTCATTTCCTCAAGGATTTAACCGCCAACGCCATATACAGTCTGCAGCACGATCACGGGTTGCTGCGTAACAAGGAGAAGAAAGAAATTGTCTGCGATTTCATGCCTTCGGTACTTGTCTGTTTCTTAATTTATGCCCAGTGAATTATGGGCCAACATGTCTTGCGCCGATAGATGGATTGGTAGAATGCGATATTGATATTGCGCCAGTCCTATCATAACAAGTGCGAGAGATAAAGTATCATTTTTACCGTGATCAACGAGTACGATGTACGTCTCAAATATTATCCGTCTTCAGCTCTTTGAGAACGTGCTGAAGAACTTAGAAAAGAAGTCAAGGGATGAGCAAGTGGTCCAGTATCTTATCAAGACGCATGTAACAGAGCGGTTCGCGACTCGAAAAAGAACATTAGCAACCTTGGACGAAAAGGCGCGTCAGTGGGAAGAGGCTGAAAAAGAACGGCGAAAGGCTGAAAAAGAACCGCCAAAACCGCCGACACCACCTCCCGAGGAAAATGAGGAAGCTGCAGACGGCGAAGGAGGGGAAGCAGAAGAAGGCGCTGGCGAGGAGGAAGCCGGCTAAAGGAATATCACAATACTGTTCTGAGTGACACCGACAAAAAAGTTATTGCCTAGTTACGTCTTTCGATTTCACATCAGTTCTGCAGAATTTCTTCCTAAAAGGAAAATCAGTATAGGTCCTAAGTATTCGTTTCGACCAATGGACATCCTCAACATTCCAATTCCAAAAAGTCTATTATCGGCTCGCAGTACGGTGTTTCACATGGTCATATATAACGGCAGGATGGATCTGCGAACCTCAGCTGCATTCCCGCCGTTCTTCCCTCGCTTTCCCATATTACGACTACGAATGCGGAATATGAATGTTTATCTATGGTACATGACTGGTCGCGCACACTCATAAAGATGGATAAAAGGTTGATGCCGGCCATCTGCGGAGTCTGCAAGAAGAAGTCGAGAGGTCATTGCGAAAGAAAGAGAGACTGCGGAAAGTCTTGTTCCTTAGTCTGGCGTCGGTTGTCTGTTGATGTATTGTAGTTTGATGTTCGTCGAGAGCATCCCGAGTTAGTCGAAGAGTATCTGTAGCGTATTGAGCGGAGCATGTCTGAGGTTCCCAAGCACGACTGAGGGAAGTCACATACTCTGAACGTGTCCATGAACAGAACGTGGGAATTTCCTCGTAAGAAATGAGGCGTATGGTTTGTCTGTTATGCTCTCTGTAGGCGGATGAACGGCTGAACGGTTGCACTAGCGAGGTTTTTCACGCTGGCACGAGAGCAGGCGGCTAACACATAGCGCACGAGAGCATGTCTGATTTGTTATCCTATGGAGGAGCCTTGGTTATTGGTATGACATTAAGCAAGCATATGTATGTAGTTGATCGCAAGTGCCAGAACGTAGTCTCAGGGGACAGATAGTCATGATCTGTAATTATGACAGGAAGGAAGGAGAACAGGCTGAATTTTGAGGTGTGCAGATTACAATGAGCTCAAGAATGAAGGCACAGGTCGAGAGGAGAGTGTTGTGGACCCATATTAGGCCGTATAATCATGCATCGAGATCTTCGATACAGCTCAGGTTGTGCGATATCCGGTAGTGACACGAGACCCACGTGGATCGATTTCGAGCCGAATTTTTCGGAGAATAATTATGATAAGGGCTAAGTAGTGTAAGAGTAAACGAGAAAGAATGGATAGTGAGAAAAAAGAAAAAGTGGAGGAAGCGGCACTTCAAATTTACGCAAGATGAAGACTACGTGTTTCAGCATGAATTGGAGCAATTCAAGTTCGCCATTGTCCGATTGATGCATTTAAGGCGACGTTCCCGTTCGATTTGCAAATACCGTTTTGGCGCGCCTCCAAATAACGCAGCTTGGTGAGGTTGCACACTACCAAACAAAAGATGTTTGGCACCCCCCAGATCGGTTTAGGCGCGTTCAGTACGCATCTTCGAGTCTAGAATATGTTTGTGAAAAGCGGTCGTCCATATGACAAATCAAATCGTTCTTGTCTCCGCAAAGAGAAGATTTTGAGAAGATTTTTACGTATTTCAAATACCAAGCGGAGGTAGAATGCAGTGCGGAATTTTCGAAACAATAGTCATAGACACAACTCGTTAGAAGTCGGAGATCGTTTCAAAACAACTCGCAGATTTGAACGCCGGGCTGAATGTGAATTTCGCATCCTATGGCAGCGTCAACCCGGCGGGTCTGGCAGTCGGAAACAGGAATGGCGTGGCACAATCGACCAACAGTTATGCCACTGTAAATTGATATTGTCAATACCGATATCCTGATTGTAGAGTTTTGAACAACAACCATTCCACAATAGATTATTAATGTCGATACTGAGTAACGCTCATTGTCCATTACTTGATCGTTACAAAAAAGCTTTCGAATGCAAAAAAATCGATATCTGCAGAATGGCGGTTTAACGATCCCGCAAGGAGCAGCGCAGGATGTCGATCCGCAGTCCACCTTCGCCGGTAGATTCTCTTTCACTCGGTTTTTATGTGTAAATGACATTGAACAGATGTGCCCTCAGATCAGAATTTCTTCGGATGAATGCGAGTCAAGCGTGGAGAAGCGACGCATATATTTTGAATTTTATGTACCATTTTTTTCCAGATGATTCCGTTTCGTCGCAAGGTGTGCACAGAAATGTGGTGCCAACTCCGATGCCAGGTCCGGATCCAGGTCTACTTATGAACTGCTTTGTCTTTTACTGTACACTTACGAATGTTGAGAAAAGTATTCTGAGAGGAGTCGCACGATATAATAAATTATTATGTTTTCTTGTGGAATTGGAATTGCCAGATTGAGGGTGTTGATTTTAGCATTTCACTCTTTTTTTCCCTTGTCAAAATATGATACGTCCTGTCAAGCTGTGAACGTAATGTATACTCAGATGCGGCCCAGCATCCGAAACAGTCCAATTTACCGCAACCCACGCCTGTCAACTGTCTCAAGTCTGGCGGGGCTGATGGAGCGAGCAAGGGCGCTGGAAAGAGATCCACAAGTACTCAGCGTGCGCCTCGTCCCAACGCGTCGATGGATCTTGAAAAACACATGGAAGGTGTCCACACGGCAGTAACGACAAATCGCGTTCCACACCCTTTCATTGCTTGCAAGATACACGGGATGACTGCGCCAAAGTTGTATCCTGATACTTTCTTGCCTCTCATAGGAGTTGCCAATCCAGTTTGCATTCTCAACATTGTTATCATGCGGTCTACGACTACTAGCCCCTGTCGTGTGGTTTTTAAGAATATGTTCAGTTGACAACGAGGCTGTTTTGCTTCTTAAAATGGAGGATGATGCCCATCCGGGCACTACATACATCCTGTGGACCCAAAATCCCAAAATGTTGCATGGCGCTAAGTAGTGCGCGGTTGCTGCACAGGAATCCCCTAGCACACCACGATCTCGCACCGTGCCTGCCAAATCCTTGAGGGTTTTCCAAACTGCTTCATTTCCGCGCGTGGCAGCCAAGATTCCAAAATCCAATGAAAACCTACTGTGTTCATCGGAATACAGAGCCACGAAATCCGCCTCCCCAATCAGGCTATCGATTGCGTTCTGTCCGTACAGCATAACATCCGAATCGATGGACACACCACCATGCACGTAGAGAAAGAACAACACACAGAAATCTCCTCTGTGTGCACCGCGAGTAAAACCTTGCAGAAAAATTTCCTCTGCATTTGGCAGATTGATACGTAGATTCTCCAGAATTTCGAAATCTTCCAGGGCATTGGTAGCGTGCGAATCTGATGTCGCTGTGTTGATCTCTGACCGAAGATGACCTCGGACAGAAGAGGATACAGCCTGCTGCATGGATGCCGCAATAAATTCGTGACAATCATCGTTTGAGAATTGGCGGAATTCCCAATCCAGCGGCAAATTCGCACGAATCACGCGAGCCGTTCGGAAGGACTCTGCTAGGGGACCGACCTGTATCAAGACTTTGGGTATTTTCATTTGCATTCTGTGAGAGTCGGCTTCTTCGCGTTTCGAAAGCCGGTTTTGCACAGACGATTTTGTAACTTGCGGCGCCCGAGTAGCATTGGCAATCCGCGGGCTGTTGCAGACTTGCAAGGGTGCCAATGCCAGCTCTAATTCGCTGTCATCAATCGAGCCTTTTCCAACAAAATGCTTCAACAATATCGACCCCAATTTGCGTTGATTCCCAGCAGAATTGTTTGACGAGCCCCCTGACGCATCGTTAAAATCATAAACGGCTAAATAAGCTGGTGTCGGAGAACTCTCCAGAGAACTTTTTCGGGAACCTTGTCCGCTCAAGTGAAGAATTCTTGGAAAGAAAATATCCCATCTTGCTTGACGATTGGAAAGACCTGCATCCACGGCAAACCGGTTCCTTGCGATACTGGCCTCGTCCTCCGCTTTCTTGTCGATGATCTCCACACGCCGGTATCCAGTCTCGATTTTTGACGGCGTATTTCGATCATTTCTGTTGATGGCAGGCTTCCTGCAGTGCGGTCGATGTTGACGCTCTTCCCTGGGACTAGCTGACTCTACGTAATTCCTCTCCTGGTATACGAAACTAAGTTCTCCATGGATTCTTTTATGTGCGTGTACAGCGTATGAGGTATCAGATCGCAGAGCAATGTACATCCTGACCATGGCCGGCACAGCAGAACCACTCAGCAAGCCATCTCGTGATTGCGTCGAATTGAAGCCGAGGTCTGCACTTGGGTCCAAATCCCCAATAATTTCTAAGCCATTCGAGAAAACAGCTAGCTCGTGCAAGTCTTCGTTGAACCACGGCAATCCGTCTCCACGCTTCGGTCTGAAATCCGAATTGTATCTCGACATACTGCGTGTCAGATTGTACTGTGTGAGAGAAAGATGCGACATTGGTATGTGAGTCTCAGGTGCTACTTCCAACGAAGCACAGGTGTTCCGATTTCTCTCCGAGACCGAGCCTACGGCGAGAAATTTTTGCCACAGTAGGCGGTGGTGCCGAGTCTGCGACTCAGATGATTCTTGAGTGTCGCATACGAAATTTTCATCCGTCAAACATTGCAAGAACGTTTGCTTCCGAAAAACGTTCGGATGACAGGACTCCGTAATACTAGGGCTCTGCTGCTGTGCAACTCGGCGAATGGCACCATCCAAGACACTCTGCCATGCCTCTCGTAAGTTTTTGTCATCCACCTCTCGGAATGCGTTTTCAGAGACTGTTCCTGCCTTTTTGAACGCACGCTCGAATGAAAGCTCAATTTCGTGGAGGAGCACAAGATACAATCGAAATGATTCGTCAATCAATCCGAGGATTGTAGCCTCAATATCAAAAACGCCCAACCGTTGTCGCCAAGTTTGGAAGTCCGGATACCAACGCCGGTTCTCCACAACCTGTAGATTGAAATCTGCCACCACCTCGCGAACGGCTCGCCAAAAGATCCCTAGAGGTGGGTCCTGTTCGCAAGTAGGACTGCACTGCTTGACGATTTCCCGTCTTGTGCCACGGTCCTTTGCCAATGCTTGCTGCTGAGCGGCTGGATCCTGCTCACGTGCACGACATGACAGAAATCGCGAATTCAAAAAGTCTCTTTGCTTCCGCTCCACGTTTAAGATATCGAGGACGGCAAATATTCCGGTCATACGAGGAAATACCAACTGGTGTTGCACCGTGTTTGCAACCTCAACAGTTCGCCGCAACACGTTCCTGAACTGTGCGAGAAGTGATTCTGCGGGCAACGAGTCTCCTTCCGAGACGATGCTCGTCCTGGTCTCCTCAATACTGGAGATTGCCTTCTCCAAGAATGCAACAGCTGCGCTGGTCCTGCGGCTAGTATTCCGAGAATGATATGCTATGGGCAACGGCACTCTCGTTTCCGATGAGCTAGAAGGATGCATCTGGAGGACATTAATTTCTCTTGAGATATTGGATACGTTCTGCATCGTCCCATCACCTTTCGAGCTGCATGGTTGTTCCGAAACGTGACGATATTCCATGGTCTCCACCGCGACCAAGCTTTGCATTCGTGACTCGATGTACTCACGCGCCATTGCATCCACGCTGTGCACCTTCTCCACGTACTTTTTTTCCACGTCGAGTAACTCCCCGATCATTTTCTTCAGGCCCAATCCTGCAAAAACCGTTTTGTCCCAAACCGTCCAGAAAGTTTGAACATGCGGTATCACGTCTTCCGCTTGCAGATTTTCTTCTTTGAAAAGATTTCCTGCTCGATCTTCCTCCAGGGCAAAGGTACTTAGATCGATCGTGCTCGGCGAGACATCTCTGTTCTGTACGTGCTGATCGGCAGAAGACAAAATTTCAATGAGTTTGCAAAATTTTCTGGACCCTAGAAAAAAGAAATCACTCCCTGCAGAAGGAGGAGATTTTTCAAGGCCTTGCTCATAAGTGTCCCCCTGCTTTCGTGACTCTGACTTGTTACGAAGAAGAATGCCTGCAACCTTCAGATACCAGTCTTTCAGACGTTGCATATGCTGACCTTCCCGGTGCAGTTCAGAATTCGCGTGACCTCGCCCTCGAATGGCAACAATTTCTTCGCCGGCTTGCTCGCACCACTCTAGGGGTTGCAGACGGGGATACAGCACCAATGCAATCAGTTCAAGATACTTTGAACATGAAAACTCGTCAGGGTCACTTACACCCCTGTCATCCAACCCAAATTTCAATGACGACCAACCCTGCAGTAATCGTCTCAAACCCGCGACGAAAAATTCTCGTACGTCTTCCAGCCATACTTGTTTCAGGGCTGACAGGCTTACCTTGTCGTGATCTTTAGCCAACGTGGCCCACGGAAAAGTCATGTATTCCCGTGGATTCGCTAATATCCCAGGCCAGGTCCCTGGACGTGCTGAGCTCCACAAACCAGCGTTGATCAGTTCCGTGAAGAGGACGCACTTTCGAAGATCGTGCGTGTTGATAGAGACCCGTTGATCTTCTGCTTTCGCGATTTGGCAAATTTGTGTCCTCGGATGGAAATTACGATCGACACTCTCTTGTCTTTCCGATCCAAGATCAGCGCGACAAAACTTGAACCATGCATCCGCTGCGGTGGCAAGGAACTTCTGATCAGTGGCAACAAGCGAGTGCTCGATCCGAGTTGGAATCTCGTTTTTGGCAACAAATTGAATCGCGTCCTGATCGCGTATATCCATTTCGCTTCTTGGACTAACATCCGCTCCAACGTCCCTATCGTCGCTTCCAACCATCATTCCATACAAGATGCGCTTCGCATCCTCTTCTTGCGTGTGATCCAGCTGACGCTCGAAAACTCGCAACAAACCCGCTTCGCAAACTGCTGCATTGCTGAAACTCCGTTCATTCTCACAACGCGCGAAATGTTCACTGTTAATCTTCGGATCCGCATCGATTCCGATGACACCGCATGATAGGAAACGCCACAACAATTCGACAAACACCACAGGATCCAATAGAATCCGTCGGAGCGCACCCATTCTCTTCGATGAATGCATCGTACAAAATCGCACAAAACAATCGAAAATATTTCAGCGCTCTCTCCAATGCAGACTTGCAGATACTCTCGTCCTTGCACACCTCGTGCTCGCTCCGGATTACTGCCAAATGTTATTTTACCAAGACGTGCTTGGAAATCGAAAATGCTAATGTGATACTGACTACCCTTAAAGTCCGTCACGAACAAACACTCAACTAAAATGCTGAAATACCGCTCATCATTAGGACAAAATTAATATGATATTAAACTTTGCTTGCTCAAACAGAATAGAAACACCGACCATAAAGTCGACGCGTTAAGGCTGAAAGGAGGAAATTGAGTTCTCGGAAACACGGGACTTTTCCGGTAAGATAAAGGGTGTTGGCATGTTTTGAGGATAGTCACGCGGACTTGACCTTTACTCACTTACTGCCACGTCCGATATACTGGACGTGATAGTGACAGACGAAATCGTCAAGCTCATCACTAATACAAACCACTCGAATATCAATCACCTACTGACCAGTTGACACCGATTCTATCTAAAGACGAAACTTCCCTCACGAGAAAACGAATCATTTAGCGCTCTCCTACTGAGTTATTTCATGCCCATACCCGTGGCATAATATTACCGGCAATAAATTAATAGTACAGTACGGTTCGAAGTCACAAGAGTGATAAAGACACCGTTTTCCCAGTCGAAAAATGCTCAATCGGATGACTATTCACGCGTACGAGAACGAAGGCCTCAATATTAACCTGACAGGAGCTGACAGATCCTGTCCACCCTTATACGTTCTCCCTGATGTGTGAATGTGCATGCAACGTGGAATTCTAGGGAAAATCATTTAACCTTCTCTTGCGTAAATTAATCACTACTCCTTAATTAATGTGCGTCAGAAGTGGGAGGTTTGTATTTCAACTGCTACAAATCGTCAAGGAACGAGAACAGAGAGATTCATCAGCCTGCGTCATTCGAAAAAGGTCCTGACTGCCACAGAAGCAACATCCATGCCAGGCTGGCGAGTTGATGCGAACAAAACAACGTTGCGCATCGTGCCAGAATTACCATTCGCCCGGTTGCGGTGCGGCAATCCACGCGAAAGAGATGTCGATAATCTGATCGGGCGATTCTTGACACAAACACATACCCGAAGCCATCCTGACCCAAATCTTGCAATAAGAGCAGGAGA
>JACKZZ010022828.1_pt1 | contig 10890 bp, 17 predicted proteins | sample 8027871 | NCBI WGS metagenome assembly JACKZZ01 (sample SAMN15724774, study PRJNA655200) | protist metagenome | isolation source: fluorescence activated cell sorting (FACS) single amplified genomes of... | place: USA: West Boothbay Harbor, Gulf of Maine | collected 2000-07-19
TGTATGCCAGGTCCACACTGATTTTTATTCAAGAGAGGAGGAGTGCGTAGCAGCCAGACCAATGAAATTTGTTACAAAGCCGGCCTCAACGATTTGAATAGAAGCACCAGGTAAAGTAGGAATCACTTGCCCCCATCATGAGAAGGAATAACCGATCACACGCCAAGACTATTTCAATGTATCATAAAGAACATTCCATTGAATTGCTAGTCTTCAGGTAGATACGAGTACGTTATAAATTCGGTGGCGTGTAAAGCCACTACAACCATCAGCGTCAACTTGATCGTCATCATGACATGATTCACACACTTTTGTCCACGCAAGCAGAAACCCACACACCAGGCAGCCCCAGATCAGGATTCCAGTGGGTTGGCAAGGGATGGTTGTTCGCGGTGCTCCTTTTAATGGTTATTGTTTAGATTTTGCAGTTTATAGTGTATACTAGAGAGCAGATCTATGAAAACAATGACCCTTTGACGTAGCTGGAGAGAGGATTGGGTCCATTTAATCGTCGAGTAGCGAGAAATAGATAGTGTAAATGAAAATAGTCCTCAGAATCAAGAGCGCTCCTGGAGCTGCCCGGAGCACTGCTCTGTGTCGAACGGCATATGAGAGCTGAAATTTCCGCCTGGTTGACGTGTGTGTGACGTTTTCGCTATGCCTGTGGTAAATGCTTGCGCAAGGCGCAGCAAAAGCAAGTACTAGTGCCGCTCGCTCTTGGTGAGAGAGCGAGACTGTTAGAACAGTCGGTCTGAGCAGGATAGAAATGAGAGGATATTTTATATACGAAGCCAGCGCATGAAGCCAGCGCCGATACCATCGCGAGGTGGACCAATTCCTTTTGCTAGTTATACCCGAGGCTACTAGAACACGCTAAAAGACTAACACTCTATCTCTGCTACTTGCTACTATACTACCAGAGATAAATATCTGCAGTGGAGAGGGAGAGAAAGTTTCTTAATGCAGAGATAGTCTAATACTAGTCTGCTACGAGTAGCTAGCTAGGCACTTTCCTCTAGTACATGGCGCCGTCCTTCAAGGACTGTTGGTGCGTGGCTCTGGTGATCAATCGTGGCTGAAGCTGCCGGTTTTACTGCTATCATGAATGTTAGTATGCCTGCACAAAAGAAGATATTTTAGAACATATGAAAAGACGTGTGCTATGATCAGGAGTGAGGACCACACAACAAGAGCATATGAATCAACTATTGAACCCAGTGTTTGTGTGATCTGTAGTAAATACTTCTGCTCTTGTCGGCACAGTACTGTAGTAGCTCGCTCCTCATTCCCGAAACGCATGTCAAATAAAAAAATATTATTACTTCAAACTGCCTCTGTGGGCTCCGATTTTCCACGTCGTTTTTGTACCAAACAACCAAACAAGACTTAGCAAGAAAATTGATGTAAGACTTGCAAAAGGGTGGATCAGCTTTAACGAGGAGTGATGTAAGTCCCTGGAATGGTGTAGAGCAGCGGCCCTCGGCGCTTTGAGAGGTTTTGTGGCCTTCGAGGATGAAGAAGAACCCGAGGTGTTTGTGATTTGAGATGAATGAAAGTTACAGTAACAGGCTCTACTTAGGGTTCTCAACGGGGAGCGGTCCCAAGTAACGCCCAGATGATCGTCTTTATTGACCAATTGCAGTGGAAGCAATGCCCCCGTTGGCCTAGTAGTAGTGGCATCCAGTCAAACGCAGAGAGCTTGGGCAGTCCGTCGTAGCACCCGAATGAACGCGCCGACTGTGGTTTCCATTGAAGTCAGGAGTACCAGTGTGCGATGGCGACAAATGAATGCTTGATTTGCTGACGGGGATTTAAAGGAATGGGGGACGGTAACGGTGGGAAGAATGCTGGTACTCGTAGAGGACCCGAGTCAGAAGAGGGTGATTTCTTTCTGAAGAGACTGCTGAGGATTTGCTTGCTTGTTTATCATGGAAGACTAGTGCTTTAAGATTATGAATTAGTTTGGGGGACGATTGTGTGAGGTAGAGTACGCGAAGCTACAATTGCGTGGACAGCTTTGCGCATTATATTTTTAAAAGACAGGCAGCAGTTCCGTTCTTGACAGAATACAGAGTTGAGAGAGTTTATTGATATCTTGACCTTCTCCGCGCTGGACGGCCAATTGCTTGCATTAATAGCAACGTTGTAGTTGACTTCAGGAATATACATGACCTTGAGGCACAACACTATTTGATCAGATGCTGTCGATACAGCCACAATTCATTTCTTCAGCTTGAAGGACAACGAGAGGTGTTAGCAATGAAACTGATGCATTTTAGACCTCTTACTACAGTATCTGGACAAAATGCAACATGCGAAGAAACAAGAAAACAAATAGTCTGTAAAGCTTACATATATATATATATGTATTTTTGTTGTCTCAGTATTGTCTCAGTGTCCCAGTGTCCCAATATATATTGATATTGTGTACATACAATTCTTCAGTCAACCCTTTGCTTTTGACATGCACACACACACACATACATACATACACACACATACATACACACACACACACACAGACACAAATACGTATCAGTGAAGATAGCAAGAAGGCAAAAGACAACAAACTTTAGTGCGCATTGAGAAAACTATGTCGAACGAATCTAATCGATCGGTGACCCTTACCTTGCATCGTCTTCTGCTTTCAACCGGGCATTTTCTTCGTCAGAGATCCGCTGTTGCTCCGCCATGAAAGCTTCATAATCTTCCTTGGCTCTTCGTTCTTCTTCGGCAATTTTCAATTCCGTGAACATCATCTCTTGACGCATATCCATGTTCTTTGCGTTCCGGTTTCGTTCTATAGTAGAATAAAGAAACGTACAGAAAAAGGGAGTGCCAGCACATCATAAGACAAACCATGGCTTCTTCTCTGAAACGACTAAACTCTTCAACGTCATTTATCTCATTGTAAGCTCAGTATAAAGACGTACCATCTACAATATTGCGGACATTTGTTGCCCACGTAAAATACCACATGCTCATGACGCTATTCCGCCACATCCTCATCGCGTTCTTCATACCCTTCTGCAGCTTCGCATTCTCCCTCCATATTGCAATGTAGTTTTGTAGAGTAATCGTACGGAATAATAGAGTTGCTTTGTGCAGAGCTAACGCTTGTACCGCCATGTCAAGCTCGTGTCCCCGCTTCCAGATGGTCAGCGCCTGGATCTTGTATCTTCGCTTCCACCAGTCGTCAGCGATGGACAGCTGGTGCTTCCACGCCCGCTTCGCCTGCATGTGAGCGTAGAGCGTTCGCACGGCGGCATGAAGTTTCTTTTGACGAAAGTAATTATGTCCCCGATGTTCACACCGCCGGAGGTAAACAAAGTACTGCCATCGTTTCCATCGGTTCCCGAGCTCCCGAGGGATCCACCACTTCCTTGCCTTTTCAAGGGCCTGGTTATGTCCAAACACAAGTCCAGATCAGTTAAAGGGAAGAAGTAAAGGAATGAACAAGTGAAATTTATAGAGTACCTCGTTTCCTTGCTTCCGTGCCAACCGTGCTTGCAATACAGGCAGCATATTTCTGTAGACGCTGGCGTGGATGTACACAGGAAGTCGATCCCAGAATATCTGAACCGAAACATGCAAAAGTAGTCATCAAAAGTGTTAACAAAGAAGGATACGTATTCGTGCATGCGAGGTTTCATACGCACCTTTTCATAAATTTTGCATACTTGAGGTCGCACGAAGAGAATTCCGTTGAACATTTCTCGACTTGAGCAGCAAGAGAGCAGAGAAGGTGGATGATAAGTTAGTTACGTCTCGGACATTTCCCCATGAGCCACGCTATACTACCTTATCCTCCCCTTGCGAAACAACCCCGCTGGAAATTGCTTGGACACCACGTTCTTGATGAGGTCTTTCGCCTCTTTGGCCGTGTCGCACGTCAAGGTCATCATCTTATACAGATCCTTCTTGGACAAGCTGTTGTCTCCGTCGCTGTCGTATACGTCGAAGAAATGTTCCAGCTGGCGAATTGTGGATTTTGTCGGATGAGACAACAGGCGGATGCCACATACGATTTCGCGGTAGTCGACGTGTCCGGTGCCGTCTCGGTCAAATCTGGTGAAGAAGGCGTTGATTTCTAAATCGAGGTAGCCCGTTGTGCAGCCGTACTGAAAGAGATGTCAAAAAAATAGGTGTTCGCAAGATGCAAAAAGGCGAGAGGATGGCAGAAAAATACGTGTAAATCGAGTACATAGACGAGTGAGTCATCACAACAATAGAAGGTGTATCACAACAACGATAGAAGGTAACGAACCTGATTGCTGATGATGCTGATGAAGTGAGCCCGTCGCACAAGGTTGTTAGGAGCCTGAGAGCTAAACACATTCAGCAAAGATTTTGCGACCTTTGGTTCGGCGACCGTGATGATCTCATAGAAGTCAAGAAGGTACTTCCACCGGTGCTCGTACTCGAACTGCAATCGCTTGTCTCGTTTCTTCATATTCCGCTCAATTTCTTTCTGCATCCTCGATCGTTTTTCTTCTTCATAACGCTGATGTAGCCTTGTACTTGTGGAAGATATTGAAGGCTGGGCAAGATCATTGGTCATGAGCATCGAGGGTTCAGTCGGCAAGCCGGCAAAAGTTGACGCCAGGTTTTCACTCGGTTTGTATTTCTCCATCGTCGATTCCAGGAGCGAAGAAGCCCCTAAATGGGTATCATTGAGACGAGCAGCGGCTGACTTGGTGTCTCGTTTCCGGGGTCTCCTCTTCTTCTTCGCTGAAGAGATGGTCGACCTCATTGAATGAGGAGTATCCGCTCCTTGAATTTCTGGCAGATGGAGATCATCCTTTGTCTCACTTCCGTGTGTATTACGCAGTGATGTATCATTAAGGGCAGTTGACCACTCTGAACGGTGGGTGCGACCCAGTTTGTTCCCCATTTCTTCTCGCGACGTAACCGAAGGCGTGCTAGTTATAGTAGTAATAACAATTAATTACGCTGTGGGATTCGTGGGTACTCTCGGGAAAATTGTCCCCTAGCTGGTTCATAACCTATATTTCTTTGAAATAACATGTCGAGCGAATATAAACGTGAAGGAAATACCATCGCGCATTGTCTGAACAGAGCTCTGATCCTCAATGGGACGAAACCGTTCATCGGCCAACGAGTTGGCGAAGAATTTATTTACGAGTCTTTTGCACAGGTCAGAACAGAAGCTCTCTCCCTCGCAACCGGACTTAATTTAGAACTGAAGATTAAGAGACGAAGTGTCGTTGGAATTCTTGGTTCAAACTCCAAACAGTGGATCCTGAGTAAGTTTACGTGTCCCATCTCATACGTGACGCGTTTCTAACCTATTTACCACCTTTCTTTTTCCAAGCTGACTTTGCCTGCTGCTTTAACGACTACTTAAGCGTCGGTCTACATACCTCATGGCCTTCTGAGGAGGTTGAATCTATCATGGAGAGAACGAAAATGACGGCGCTGGTAGCCTCATTGGCAGAGGCCCAGAAGCTGGTGAGACGGAGAAAGCTTCCGGCCTTTCTCCGAGTGATTATCCTTATGGACCAAGAAGACGACGAAGCATGTACATCGCTAAGACTTGCTTTCGGTGGAAAAGGACGTGCGGTTGTAACCATTGTGTCGTTGATGGCAGCCGCAGCGAGGCGCGGGAATTCTTTTGCTTCCCTTACTGGTGCAGGCTCTGAAATCCCTGCTGACTTTGGTCTGGGCATGACGATCACCGAGAAAATAGAAGACGAAGCAGCTGATGAAGACGTCTTTACTCTGAGTAAGCTTTTTGTTTCGCAGAGTTTGACCAAGCAAGCACAGGATACCCTTCTTAATTCTCATTGAGAATTTCCTTTTTTTCCTTCTCTTAGTGTTTACATCCGGCACCAGTGGTACACCTAAAGGTGTCCCTGTGTCAAAAAAACGGTGGAAACAGGATGTCCTAGCCGGAGGATTTGCAGGCCAACCGAAGCCTACCGCCTGCTCTCATATGGCCCTTGGTGAGCTTGGTTATCTTCCCGTCCTTCTTCCTCTTGCTCTAGTTATCCATCTCCTCTTTCGTGCTGACGTGTTCATATTATTTTTGTACTGACTTGTTTACTATAGCCCATGGCGGTGACCGCGGTGTGGTGTGGCAGGCAGCCTTCGCAGGCGCCCGGCTAGGCCTAGCGAACGATGAGTCACGCAGTCGCCTGCTTGACGACCTTCGCTTGATTCAACCCACTTTCTTCCTGGCCATGAGTCACTTCTGGGCAGAGTTGTACCATGACTTCCTCAAAGATCTCGAGTTACAGGTGCGGCTCTCTCTCTCCTGAACATGAACATATACAAACCGTATCGCACAGATAAAATTAGTTCTTGATCGCGTGGTAAAAACATCTTTCCTTTCTTCCTCATCAGGTGGTATCCAGGGTTGGCGTCTCTCTCATCCACGGTCTCCGCACTACTTTCGACGCCTCCACATCCAACAACGCATACGAAACTGCGAAGAACCTACCTGAATGGAACCAATTTCTTAATGTTGTAGGAGACCTTCTAGGTATGGGAGCAGTTGCCTCTGCTTCATTATGTCATACTTGTTACCTGAAACGCGCCAAGAGCAAACTGTATTTGCACAGTTGTCATTTTGCGTCTCCGGACCGAACCTTTACACAGATAGTATCCGCTTTCGCTTGCCCTTCATCCCATCTGTATTTTTCATCTATTTATCTCGCTATTTATTCTTAGGTTGTCGTCAAGACTTGCTACAGGAGTACAACGCGAAGTTAGGAGGAGAAATCTTCTTTCCCGTCACCGGCGGAGGTCACACCTCTGATGAAGTCATGGATTGGATGACGGAGGTGTTCTGCCCCCCTACTTCTACTGGTATGACAGGGTGACATTGTTGCTGTTCAAATATGATGCATACTCAGCCTTATTACTGTGTCATTTTCCTCTGTGTCTAATTACACTGCTCGAAGTCTCCTGGATTTTTCTTTTTCGCAGCTTTCACCTTCGCATCTACACCGTCAACTATTTGCTCACTCATTTACGTAGGAATGGAGCAGAGCAGCCGTGTGAAGAATTCCTATGGTAGCACGGAATTTCCAGGCATCTCCACGAACGGAGAAATCAACAGGTATCAGCGGGGCTCATTGCTTTATCTATCACGCTCTCACGGTTGTTGACGCCCTCACTACAATACTACACACAGCGGGATCGAGTTGAAGTTAGTTGATCTGCCGCATGTCGGCTACACGCAGACCGATAAGCCCTATCCACGCGGAGAAATATGTGTGCGGCAGAAAGAGAAAGGGATAATGAGAATGGAGTATTGGAAGAATGAAAAAGCTACCGCAGGAGCATTCAAAGATGGGTAATGGATGGCTGTCTCCCGCTCTCTATTCTCTATTCTCCATTCCGAATCAGTTCTTTTCTCACTATGTTATGCATTTGTGTACGTCTATACATGCGGGGATACTTAATTTCTTCTCCATCATACATCTTGCTGTCTTCCCACCAGTTGGTACCACACCGGAGATGTAGGCATGCTGGAGAGCGATGCCTATGATTTGTCGTCTGATCCCCGTCTTCACATTATTGACCGAGTCAAGAACATTACTGAACTGTACATCGATGGCAGGAGTGTGTGGATCGAGCAGTCGAAGCTTGAGGTAAGGTGATAAGTAGTCCTTTCACCCAATCAGGTCATCGTCGTCATTTGATCAGACGTGGTTTGTTTCTCTTGCCTTCAGTCACCCTAATCTCCATCTCTCTATTAATTCGTCAAAATTTCTCTCTTTTTTATCTGTACGTGGATACAATCATCGCCACCTTTCTAGACAAACGTGTACGAAGCATGCGCTGTCGTTTCTACGATCAGCCTTCAAGCAGATAGGAATAGTGGTTCTATGGTGGCAGTGGTCATCCCCTCCCCTTCTTTCATACAGACCTGGGCCAACACCCTAGGACTCAAGCAAGACATTGATGGGGATCTTCAGACGCTCTGCGCCCATCGCCAACCACGCCAAGCGATGCTGAGCCATGTACGTCAGCGAAGTGTATTACTGTTAAGATTTCTGTTCATTCCTGCTTCATTCCTGCTTCATTCTTTTCGTTTTCCATCTTTCTCTCTCTTCTTGATGCGTGACCGCTCTTCTACTGACCACAATATAGCTTGCTGCAGCTGGTAGCGCGTTAGCTTCGTACGAAATTCCTGCTGGTTCGTGCTGCCTCTTCGTTTCCTTATCTCCCGCCCTCTGATTGTTTCCTCGCCTATTTTTACCCCTTCTCTTCATGAAACCGACAGGAGTGATTCTCACTCCAGGTCCGTGGACAAAAGAGAATGGAATGCTGTCTGCTGTTGGAAAAGTGAGCCGAGGGGCGGTAAGAAAAGCTTACCAGATGGATATCGAAGCAGTCTACGCGGCGTTGATGGGTAAGAAATGCGCCACTAGCTTGTCTGGGGCCGTCGAACTCCTTTGTAGCTCTGAATATTTTTCTACTGCCGTTAATGCAGAATCAAATGAAGCCAAAGAGATGGTCTCCAAGGGAGGAACGAAGGAAGAGAAAGGCGACGATAACGTGGCCGTAGCCGTGAAGGTCACACGCAGTGAAATCAAGCTGCCTGGAAGTAACCAGCTGGTGTCATGGCCATTGTTCATGGTGGACATCATCAATGAATCTATCCCTCCCTCAATTCCATGGCTCATGCCAGAGGATGCAGGTTGGATATTGCTTTGTCCATCGTTCCTCTCTTTCGACTCGCTCTTCTCACAATGTCCTCTCCTTTGGTCACCTTTTAATCTCGTTGACTATTTATTGCAGACCTTCCGCTGTACCCAGAGCCTAACGAACAGAAGTTGAAAGACTATATTCACTTCCGTTTCACTGGTCATTCTGATGAAGAAACGAAGGCAATGAACGAAGTGCTAGATCGATTGAAGGAGGGGTGCTTACGTTTTAGGAACGAAACACCTGCCTGGGTGGAGGAGGTGAACAAGATATCCATGCTATGCTTTATATCCATGTAGAAAACTTACTCTCCATCACTCTTCTACGTACCGGAGAGTTTCAACTATGCTCCGTTCATTTCCTTTTTATTCAGCCGTTTTAATCATTTACTCTTACGTACAAAATCATATAAAATCATCTAGTTGAAACAACGGAAACAAAATGCAACTGCAGAACTCGAAACCGCGAAGGTCAAAGCTGAGGAGGAGATGCAAGAAGCAATGGGTGTCTTCTTCTCCGCTATGTCCTCCCTCTCTCCTTCCCCAGCAGCTACGGAGATCCATAGCCTCCTAGTTTCTCTGCTTGAGGCGTTTTCTAACCGTCGAATTACACTCCTCCAAGCGTATGGAAAGTATGATTTGGTGACCGGGCGAGACCATGAAGAGCAGGCACTAGTGAAACGTACTTATCAGCAAGATATCGACGTGCTTCGACGTCTTTCCGAACAGTATAGAGGTATATATGCCATGAAGTTACAAATCGTGCTCCTCGTTTTCTACTTTCTTCTGTTGTCACGACATCATGTAGATCGAGTCCGAAACTCAAATATCATCCGTTGTTCTACTTCTACGAACCACTGTCCAACCCAATTTTAAAATGTATCTATTCGGCATACTCCAGTGAAAATTCCTTATCAAGTTGACTATGGACAGTGGTGGAATGTGCCAAAAGAAGTAGCGGAGGGAGGACCCAGCGATGACGAGGACGACGGACAGATCGGACAAGCGGTAAGAGAGAGCGGCCAAGCGAACGCAGGACTTGCACAGAGCCTTGGAGATGCAAAGGTTTGTGGAGGCCAATAATGTGCTGTCTGTCATTCTATTATTATCACCATCAATGAATCATTTCAACTACCACAACCAACTTCTGCTCGTTCCGTCTTGCCAAAATTGCTGTGAACCTTGTAGTCTCCATCTAATCACCGCCCCAAATTATGTATGGATTATTTGTAGGTTTGGTGTTGTATTTCTGGGGATTTGATCGAACGTGATGTGGACGACATTGGAACCAAAAGGTGAGTGTGTGTTTCAAGGCGAAACCACCTGCAACATGGTTCCCATCACAGTTGTTGCGCTATCGCCACAAATACCCCCAAATACCACCACGATTCTCATTTTCAAAACCCCCTCTGATGAATCTTTTGAAAAGGTACCACTACCTGAACAAACAGAACGTAAACTGTCGCGTTGCGGATTACAAGCGGGTACACCAAGTGTTGGAAGTCGTTGAGAAAGCACTGGCTGCGTGCGATGATGATGTAGACGGTACGAAAGAACAGGTCACTGATCTCCTCCGGGCTGCTTTTCCTTACTTTGGCGACGCAAACAATGAAGCCGCATGGGTGATTGAAGAAGCGCATTTCTGGCATCGTACGTCTTTCTCGTCTGTGTGAGCAAATGACACGTCCCGTCTGGCAAGCTTCTCCTGCATCACCAAAACATCTTTCGGATCTTACTCTCTCATTGCGTGGTTTTCCCTTTCTGCACCATGCAGTGCGCACTGGTCTTCACCTACCTCAGACGGGTGGTTTTGGCATGTGGGAGGAGCATGATACCCCTGCATCGTTCATGGCCAACGCTTTCCACGCGTATCGTCATCGACTCTGCCTTGGAATTCCTGACCCCTCTCTCCTCTTCTTCGATGAGGCAAACCCGGAACAACGTTTTTCCTTCAGCCCGTTGACAAAGTACGATGAATGAATTCATCTCCTTGACTAAAATTATCTCTTTCTTCCTTTTTATATTACACTTCATACACACTTACACTCTACGCAAGTCCAATAGTCACTTTGTTGTTCTCTCGCTCTCTTGCTCTTTCTTTTTTTTACCCCCTATTTGTAAATTCTTTCAATCGAAAATAATCAACCAGAGCGAGTGGAATGGACGACACGATGATCAAGGGGGACGGATACCTATGGTTGACGTATAACCA
>JACKZZ010008416.1_pt1 | contig 10888 bp, 3 predicted proteins | sample 8027871 | NCBI WGS metagenome assembly JACKZZ01 (sample SAMN15724774, study PRJNA655200) | protist metagenome | isolation source: fluorescence activated cell sorting (FACS) single amplified genomes of... | place: USA: West Boothbay Harbor, Gulf of Maine | collected 2000-07-19
AGCGTACAATAGAAACAAAAGTAAGCTTTGCATTTGTCACATTGGTCATACTCTATGTCATAAAAAGGAGCAAAATAATCAACTCTTTTATTTAAATATTCAACAGTATCTTCCATCAACTCATAAGCCATTTTACAAATAGAACACTTTTTTTTGCTTTTCTCATAACAATCCCACTTTCTAAACAATGAGTGGGGGTTATTTATATGCAATCTTTTTAACCTAAAACTCTCCTTCTGTATAAATTCAAGAGCCTTTTTCTTTTCATCTTTTTCTATTCTTAAATTTTTTTGTTTAGCTTGATAAAAACCCTTTTTAAGCTCCATTGCACTTCTTTGTGGGGAGATCAGTTGGGTCATACGTTTTCTCATAAGTTGTAACTTATTTTGATCACGCAAGGTTGGTCGAAGGAAATCAATGTCAAAATCTTTAAATGCTTGATCTGTAATTTCACCGTCCCTCTCTAGTATTGAAAGTGCAGTTTGAAAATTTTCACTTTTTCTGAAAGCGTTGTAGCTATTTAAATAACTTGTATATTGAAACTTTGGACACCTGTTTAGTAATACTATTTCTTCGAAAGGAACTATACCTTTCCATGATTTCTTTACAGATCTGCTGTCGAATGCCGTTTCCATTATCTCCGTTAATTTAGCCAAGGTATAGCTAGATTGATTTATAAGTTTTTTTTGTTGTGTAGTTAATTTTTGCTTTACTTCCTTAAGATATAACGCGTTAATCTTTTCTCTTATTTCTTCAAACACCTTTTTCTTGATAACTATTTTGTTTTCATCCAACATTCTTTTCATACTATTAAAACCATTCTTATTTCTATCATTTGGTTGATCAATTTCAGAATTATTCGCATTCAGCTTTATGGCACCAATTTTTTTTTCTCTCAATTTATATCCCATCGATTGTTTCTCTAAACTACATAATTGACTTGAATCTCCATCAAAAAAGAATGTTGTATTCTTACAGTTCTCTTTGCACAGTTTTCCCGTACTCTCACAAATGATTTTGCATTCTTTTCTATTATATTCAACAGCAGGAATATAAATATCGTTCAATATCTCTGTAAAAATTGAATTATCAATTGCACCACTTGGAGTAAAATAGACTCGACATGCTCTTCGTTGACCACCAGCGTAATAATGATGTAATGGGCAAGCTAACAACGGCAAATCTACAGACAATGGAGTAGTTAAATTATGATCACAAAAGATGTACACTGGATCAATAGAAGCTCCAGTTGGCATACTTCCTATTAATATCTTGAATCCTGTAACACATAAGTCATCAGCCCATTTATCACATTGTTTTCTTTTTTTACTTGAGTTCCTTGATTTTAAATGAGCTGTATCCCCTTTAATCGCTGCACCAGGAGAGGATGTCTTCATGGTCTTTTTAAAGTAAGTTGAACCATCCCAGTTAATAACATTATACTCTTTATATTTACCCCGACGTTGTTGATCCCATATTAGAGTCAATATCATAACTATTCTATTCAATGGATCATTTACAGCAGCATCACGTGCATATGTTGATGAATTATATAATCTATCACTAATCTTTAATGCATTTCTATAATTAGCAAATTGTTTTTTACTTATTAAGATCATGTTTAGCGATATATTTTTGATAAGGATCTAACCATTGATGAATATATTGTATATCTTGTCGACTATTTCTACGTAATTGATGATCTAATGTAAATATATATAATTTTTTATTATTTATTTGAACATATTGTTGTAAAAGATAAAATAAAGCCATACTATCACTACCACCTGATAAAGCAAGGGCTATACGATTATTTTTATTAATATATTGTTTTATATATTGATTAAATTTATAAGATATTTGACAATTTTTACTCATATGATAATCATTGAATGATTTAGTTTATTAAACATATCTAAAAAAAAAAATTAAAAAAAGTTTAGTTCGGGTCAAATACAAAAAAAAAGTTAATTATTTATAAAAATATAAAACAGTATTTATTTAAATGATATATATAAAAATGTCCAATTTATGTGTAGATATTATAAAAAAATATGTTTAGATATGGTTTATGTTGATTAAATACATTTTATTTGTTAGTTGTACTTCTTATAAATAATCAAAAATGTTTGGTTTTTTTGAAAGAAAAATTAACTATTTTAAAATGATGTTAGTTATGATTTCATAGCTTTATATCGCTTAAGATAATTTGCATTAAACAAATAAATAAGTATATGATCAATATATGAAGTATCATTATTCATATATATTAATTTATATTTACATATGTTAAGAATACGGAAATTATTGAGTGCCGTATTCTTATATTTTTTTCTGAAAAAAAAAAATTTTTTCTGAAAAAAAAAACAGCACAAGGATAAGTTGTGAAGAATTTTAAAAAATTTAAAAAAAAAAAAATAAAAGATATAAAATATAAAATACATATATAAAATACATATATAAAATACATATATAAGAATGAGTAATTCAAATTCTCTTAATCATGTAGTAAAAAATTCTCCAAGATCTAAAAACAAACGTAAAAGAAGTACTAACAAACAAACTACTAGTGCATCTACATCTAATATAGTATCTGAAGATGATTCATGTTCAAATAATGTTGATAATGAATTAGTAGATACAAGAAAAGAGGGTGATTATCTAAATGCATTTAAACTAATAAATACTAAATCAAGCAATGATTTAGAATTTATTTTCCATTTTATTTTACAATTATGGTTTTTAATAAAAAAAAAATACTTTTTTGCTACTTATATATTAATTAAAGATACTACTGATCATCGTAAAAATACAATATCAGATATATGTCTTATATTGGAAACTCTTGATAATAATGAAATAATAAAACCTGTTGAATCAAACTTGTATAATATAATAAATGAATTAAAAACAAAAAATACAGATATAAGAAAATCAGTTTTATTATTAATGAGCAATAAAGATAACCAAATAAAATGTCATGCGGTACCTCACATACATGCTATATTAAATAAAATTAAATCTGATTTAGTTTCTAATAAAATTTCTGTTTCTAATGAAGATGAAGATGAAAAAAATATAACTAATTATTTAGATCAAATTAAAGATAAACCTATTACTAAAATATTAAGATTAATAAAATCTGAATATAATTATACTAACTATCAAATGGAAATTATAATAATCTTATTATTGCATTATTTAAAAGACAAAAAAACAAATCCTAATAATAATACTGATAATGTACAATATTTAAATGATTATAACAAATTGATTGATTATATATCTCATAATACTTCATTTGATATCAAAAAATATCTTAATAGTAAAGTAAATCAATTAAATAAATTAAAACTAATGATTCTAGGTGCTGGTGGCACTGGTAAAAATTTTCTTATCAAACTGGTTTATATGCTGATTGATAAGAAATATTCAAATGTAAATTGGATTTCCGTTGCATACCAAAATAAACATGCTAAATTATTGTCTAATGGTTTAACCATTCATAAGGTTTTAGGTATATCTGCTTGTGCAAAAGAATATGATGTTGCTGCTTGTACACAAAAATTAAAAAAAAATTTAAAAAACATAAAAACTGTAGTTATTGATGAAATCAGTGCAATACCAGTACGTCTATACAAGCTGTTTCATGAATGTATGAATAATCAATTTAGTATTATTATTTTAGGTGATTTTTTTCAATTGAACCCTGTTGCTAATAAAATTAATTTATCTAAATACTTAAATGTAAGTGAAAATAATAATTTCTCACATGTTAATTTAATATACCATTTAGATCATAATAATTGTAAAAATCATCGGTTTCTAGATGATGAAACAAAAACTGTTATGAGTGAATTAAGAAAATCTGATAAATGTGATAGTATAGAATTACAAAATATATTATCTAATTCATATAAAGTTCATAGTGTTGTTGAAATATTTAAGTATTATACAAATATTGATACTATATCAACACCAACATCATTTGCGTTTATTACGTATAAAAACTATCATTGTTCATATATTAATACAATTCTTTCAAAGTATCTATGTGATTTATATCAACCGTATCTTACAAAATTAAATGTTGAAAACAATTATGAAGTTGAAGAAATTGAAGGTACTGTATCAAAAAATAAAGAAAAAAAAAAAAAAAAAATTTATTTAAGAAAATATATTCCTTTAAAGAATAATATAACACAAGATGTTATTTATTTTAATCATAAAAACGATAAAGAAAAATATACTTTTATAGATAATGAAAATAAACAACAAACATTAACAAAAAAACAATTATTAAACAATTATGATCACATCTTCGCTATTACTATTCATAAAGTATTGGGGAAAACAATAACTTATGGTTATTTCTATATCAATAATTTTTATGATTTTCCTCAAAATGAAGTACAGAGTTTGTTATATGTATCGTTTAGTAGAATTAGAAAAATTAAAAATCTTTATTTATTATTTCATATCAATTCTAATACAATATTAGATACTATTAATGCTAGTCTAAATCAATATTATCTTAAATTGAATACAAAAACATTAGAAAAACAAATAAGTATTAAAAAAAAATGGTTTAATAATTTAAAAAATAATCAATTTTTAGACAACTTCTTAAAAGATGATTCCTGCATAAATATCAAAATTAATCATATCAACAACATTAATTTTGATATTAATAATTATAAAATTTTACAATGTATTGTAATTTATTCATTGATTCAATTATATAAATATTCATTACAAGATAATACTGGTCACTACGATTTTTTAAGTAAACATAATTATAATTTTTATATTTCTACTAATAAAGATTTTGATGGAATAAATTTAAATGAAAATGAAATAAAAGATTTGTTACCATTATTTCCAAATTGTGATATAAATAATATGAATGAATACTACAAAAATAATAAAATATATTTTTATATGGTTTATTTTAATAATATACCAATTTTACCATATCAAAATGAGTTAAAATTAATAAAAAAAGAAAAAATAGAACAAATGCAATTAAATAAACATATAATTCAACAATTTAAATTAGAAAAACATAAACAAGTTATTGAAGCAATATTTAAATTTGTTAAAGATAAAGAAAAAAATATAAAAACTTTCTTTGATACTGAATTAAAAAAAACAAAAATAAGTAGTAATTATAATACAACATTATCAAAAAAAAATAAAGGTGTTTATGTTAGTCCTTTGTTTGAAATGGAATTTGATGATAATACAAAAGAATTTGTACCTAAAAATCAATGTAATAGAATAGGAATGACCAATAACTTCTCATCGCGAAGTAAATATCGTTATAATGAAGCTAAAAAAAATATAAATACAGTAACAACACATAATGTCATGGTATTATTAAATTTGGATGAAATTAATAAATTATTTAAATTTATTAGTAATAATGATGAATTTCAAAATTTATTAAAAGAAATAGATACTGCAAAATTTAGCGGCTTATCAGGATTTGAATCCATTGACGAGTTTTATTTACAGAAAAACAGCTATGATAAATATGAAGATGAGAATTTTATAAATTTTGTACAACTTATTTTAGCTGAATACATATGTGCGTTTACTTTCAAATGTGTTAATAATACATTTTTAGAACAGTTTATTAAACTAGAATTATTTTGTAAAGATACTAAATTAGAAATAGAAACAAAAATTAAATCAGGTGATTTACATCAATCTATATTTTTTAATTATGAAATTATCCATATACGAAAAATACTAAAAGAAGAACCTATTTTGTTAATATTAACCTGGCAAACGTTAAAATCAAAATTCATTAATGAAGTACGTCAAGTCGAAAAAGATTTCTTGTTCTATGAACAAGAAAAATTTGGTAATTTGCATTTCTTAACAACTCAGCTGTTAAAGTTGATATTTACAACTGAAAAAATTATTGGTTACTTTGACGTAGCTGGTGTAAGTCCTAGTTATCAGTCTTTTAAAGAACTTAAAAATGCAATTACTGGTTATCATAATGATCGTACTGATGATAATTTAAATAAACTTAAAACATTAGTTGATAAATTTGATTCATACATTCCACCAGATTATGATCAATATGAAAAGGTTTATAATTTTGAAGAAATTGTAAAAAATGAAAGAGGTCCTAAATTACAAAATGAATACAAGTTATTATACATTGAAAATTATAATATTAAACAATTAATAAGAAATAGAAAGTTACAAATAGTTGATAATATTAAAAAAAATAATGAAGATAATATTACAGTATGGTATAAATTTTACAGTGATAATTTTGAGAATTATATATATTATGATAAAGATAATGATAAAGTTATTTTATCATCATGTTCATTTTTTAAAATTTATGATTTGCATGGTAAGATAACAAATAAAAGGAGAAAACAAAGTATTTTAAATTTGTTTGCTTTTTTACAAATGTTAGAAAGGTTTGAAATAATTGAAAAAAAAAATTTAAGCTTATCAACATCTATAACATTATTATTATCTAATATCAATTCCAAATTAAATAAACCAGTTGATACATTACACGAACAAGTTGATAACAGTATTTATTCGATAGTAAGAAACACATTTCGAAGAGATCAATTTTCTAGCATTAAACAAAAAACACTATATACAGATTTTAATGAAGGAACAAATAAATTAAATGAATTAACTTTCGCTTATCTATCATTACATCTTACAACAGAACAAATGCATACTTTTTGTAATGATATAATATCTGTTAAAGATCATATCAATAAATTAAATCAGATAATCTTAACATTTAATTTAAAAAAAAATTCAAATGAAGAATTTAGGATTAGTTATAATTGTCGACCATTACCGGCAATTCAAAAAAAAATGTGAAAAAAATGGGTAACAATCTGTGTACATTGTAGAAAAAAATCTGAATGTAAAGAATGTGGTGGTGCTAGTATATGTGAACATTATAGACGAAGATCTACATGTAAAGAATGTGGTGGTAGTCAATTATGTGAACATGGTAGAATAAAATCTACATGTAAAGATTGTGGTGGTAGTCAAATATGTGTACATTCTATAATAAGATCTACATGTAAAGACTGTGGTGGTAGTCAAATATGTGTACATTATATAATAAGATCTACATGTAAAGATTGTGGTGGTAGTCATATATGTGTACATTATAGACTAAGATCTAAATGTAAAGACTGTGGTGGTAGTCAAATATGTGTACATGAAAGACAAAGATCTCAATGTAAAGATTGTGGTGGTAGTCAAATATGTGAGCATAATAAAATAAGATCTACATGTAAAGATTGTAAATCTATTAGAAGAAAAAAGAAAAAAAGAAAACTAAATTAACAAAAAAAAAATAATAAATTCTCAAATTTTTTTATTTTTTTTTTGAAGAAAAATTTTTTTTTCTTCCGATGATCCAAAAAAATTAAAAAAATAAAAAAAATTTAAAAAAAAATTTAAAAAAAATTGTTTTATTATTTATAATTTAGCTAAAATTGGTAATTCAGCAATTAAATTTCTATTTCCAATAATTTGATTCTTTTTAATTTTATTTTATTTTATATAATTTTTTTGATGTGTTTATTATAGTTTTACTAAATTTATTTTACCCAAAACTAAATGAATGACTACCTTGATGACCTTGTTGTGAAAAAAATTGTGAAAAAATATCATTCATATGAGCTGAAGAATGACCATGTGAACCAGATCTTCCTTGATTAATGTCTTCTAATTCCATTCCGGAGTCCCACAATCTCCGTTTTTCATCATCCGATAAAATTTCATAAGCTTCGGTAATATCTTTAAATTTTTTTTCAGCAAATTTTTCATTAGAAACAGAAATTTTATTAGAAACTAAATCAGATTTAATTTTATTTAATATAGCATGTATGTGAGGTACCGCATGACATTTTATTTGGTTATCTTTATTGCTCATTAATAATAAAACTGATTTTCTTATATCTGTATTTTTTGTTTTTAATTCATTTATTATATTATACAAGTTTGATTCAACAGGTTTTATTATTTCATTATTATCAAGAGTTTCCAATATAAGACATATATCTGATATTGTATTTTTACGATGATCAGTAGTATCTTTAATTAATATATAAGTAGCAAAAAAGTATTTTTTTTTTATTAAAAACCATAATTGTAAAATAAAATGGAAAATAAATTCTAAATCATTGCTTGATTTAGTATTTATTAGTTTAAATGCATTTAGATAATCACCCTCTTTTCTTGTATCTACTAATTCATTATCAACATTATTTGAACATGAATCATCTTCAGATACTATATTAGATGTAGATGCACTAGTAGTTTGTTTGTTAGTACTTCTTTTACGTTTGTTTTTAGATCTTGGAGAATTTTTTACTACATGATTAAGAGAATTTGAATTACTCATTCTTATATATGTATTTTATATATGTATTTTATATATGTATTTTATATTTTATATCTTTTATTTTTTTTTTTTTAAATTTTTTAAAATTCTTCACAACTTATCCTTGTGCTGTTTTTTTTTTCAGAAAAAATTTTTTTTTTTCAGAAAAAAATATAAGAATACGGCACTCAATAATTTCCGTATTCTTAACATATGTAAATATAAATTAATATATATGAATAATGATACTTCATATATTGATCATATACTTATTTATTTGTTTAATGCAAATTATCTTAAGCGATATAAAGCTATGAAATCATAACTAACATCATTTTAAAATAGTTAATTTTTCTTTCAAAAAAACCAAACATTTTTGATTATTTATAAGAAGTACAACTAACAAATAAAATGTATTTAATCAACATAAACCATATCTAAACATATTTTTTTATAATATCTACACATAAATTGGACATTTTTATATATATCATTTAAATAAATACTGTTTTATATTTTTATAAATAATTAACTTTTTTTTTGTATTTGACCCGAACTAAACTTTTTTTAATTTTTTTTTTTAGATATGTTTAATAAACTAAATCATTCAATGATTATCATATGAGTAAAAATTGTCAAATATCTTATAAATTTAATCAATATATAAAACAATATATTAATAAAAATAATCGTATAGCCCTTGCTTTATCAGGTGGTAGTGATAGTATGGCTTTATTTTATCTTTTACAACAATATGTTCAAATAAATAATAAAAAATTATATATATTTACATTAGATCATCAATTACGTAGAAATAGTCGACAAGATATACAATATATTCATCAATGGTTAGATCCTTATCAAAAATATATCGCTAAACATGATCTTAATAAGTAAAAAACAATTTGCTAATTATAGAAATGCATTAAAGATTAGTGATAGATTATATAATTCATCAACATATGCACGTGATGCTGCTGTAAATGATCCATTGAATAGAATAGTTATGATATTGACTCTAATATGGGATCAACAACGTCGGGGTAAATATAAAGAGTATAATGTTATTAACTGGGATGGTTCAACTTACTTTAAAAAGACCATGAAGACATCCTCTCCTGGTGCAGCGATTAAAGGGGATACAGCTCATTTAAAATCAAGGAACTCAAGTAAAAAAAGAAAACAATGTGATAAATGGGCTGATGACTTATGTGTTACAGGATTCAAGATATTAATAGGAAGTATGCCAACTGGAGCTTCTATTGATCCAGTGTACATCTTTTGTGATCATAATTTAACTACTCCATTGTCTGTAGATTTGCCGTTGTTAGCTTGCCCATTACATCATTATTACGCTGGTGGTCAACGAAGAGCATGTCGAGTCTATTTTACTCCAAGTGGTGCAATTGATAATTCAATTTTTACAGAGATATTGAACGATATTTATATTCCTGCTGTTGAATATAATAGAAAAGAATGCAAAATCATTTGTGAGAGTACGGGAAAACTGTGCAAAGAGAACTGTAAGAATACAACATTCTTTTTTGATGGAGATTCAAGTCAATTATGTAGTTTAGAGAAACAATCGATGGGATATAAATTGAGAGAAAAAAAAATTGGTGCCATAAAGCTGAATGCGAATAATTCTGAAATTGATCAACCAAATGATAGAAATAAGAATGGTTTTAATAGTATGAAAAGAATGTTGGATGAAAACAAAATAGTTATCAAGAAAAAGGTGTTTGAAGAAATAAGAGAAAAGATTAACGCGTTATATCTTAAGGAAGTAAAGCAAAAATTAACTACACAACAAAAAAAACTTATAAATCAATCTAGCTATACCTTGGCTAAATTAACGGAGATAATGGAAACGGCATTCGACAGCAGATCTGTAAAGAAATCATGGAAAGGTATAGTTCCTTTCGAAGAAATAGTATTACTAAACAGGTGTCCAAAGTTTCAATATACAAGTTATTTAAATAGCTACAACGCTTTCAGAAAAAGTGAAAATTTTCAAACTGCACTTTCAATACTAGAGAGGGACGGTGAAATTACAGATCAAGCATTTAAAGATTTTGACATTGATTTCCTTCGACCAACCTTGCGTGATCAAAATAAGTTACAACTTATGAGAAAACGTATGACCCAACTGATCTCCCCACAAAGAAGTGCAATGGAGCTTAAAAAGGGTTTTTATCAAGCTAAACAAAAAAATTTAAGAATAGAAAAAGATGAAAAGAAAAAGGCTCTTGAATTTATACAGAAGGAGAGTTTTAGGTTAAAAAGATTGCATATAAATAACCCCCACTCATTGTTTAGAAAGTGGGATTGTTATGAGAAAAGCAAAAAAAAGTGTTCTATTTGTAAAATGGCTTATGAGTTGATGGAAGATACTGTTGAATATTTAAATAAAAGAGTTGATTATTTTGCTCCTTTTTATGACATAGAGTATGACCAATGTGACAAATGCAAAGCTTACTTTTGTTTCTATTGTACGCT